>JAAUXU010054311.1_pt1 | contig 33698 bp, 29 predicted proteins | sample 7278151 | NCBI WGS metagenome assembly JAAUXU01 (sample SAMN14350113, study PRJNA611818) | marine sediment metagenome | isolation source: surface marine sediment (1.8m) | place: French Polynesia: Moorea | collected 2018-08 | reverse complement strand
TGTATCCCCTCCAAGTAGAAGAATAAAGTATGTGTGTTATACTAAACCCCTCTGTGTTGGTTTCAAGTCATTGAGTAGTCTTAAAAGAACTCCAGTCAGACCCTACTTGTTCTGAACCTGGTCTATGTCTTTGTCTGAACATAGTTACCATGGTTTGAGGGTTTTCTGTGCAATCCTAGTCTCTCTAACAGACAAACATCAACCATGTTGGCGGCTCCCTTGGGTGGCATTAGTGACGTCATCAACCGATCTAATATAAGCGACAGACATGATGGGAGAGCGAAGAGTGGATTTCAGCCCAAGTTCTATCCATATGTACTCGTACCTACTACAAGTACTTGCTCATGAGTCATGGAGGAAGAAGTCGTCTGTTCTGCCGCGATCTACGTATGCCTTTAAGAGGGGTCAATGCAGTTGGGGTAGAGGTGGTGGGGTTCCTTGAGCATAAAATCTAAATATATCATGATCTTGATCCTCTCATCTTCTAACTCACAATGCTTCTCTAATGCAGGGGCTTCTTGAGTGCAGCAGCAACTGCGCCTGAGCCTCGGTCTCAGTCATGACTCATGAACAAATAGTTGCTTCAAAAGTATGCACTCCATTGGGTGTTGTACCAGATCACTGTGCTACCTCACCCAATGGAGAGCATACTTTTTGGAGCAACTAATTTACCTTTAAGGGGAGGGTACTTTAAAAACTCTAACCGAGAGTGAGACCCAAATGATGGGTGGTAACTTAAATTTGACACAACTTATGATATCTCCGCTTGTACTGGTCAGATCACAGACTTTCACTTCTCAAGCGAAAGTTTATGAGGTAAGGAGGTCTAACCCATTGGTACGACGCCACTGCTGACGTAAATTCTGACGTATTGACTTAGTTTGACGCAAAAGTTTTTTGCAATAGTCTGTGGTGAGCTCTCCTAATTTGGCTCCAAATGCATGGCTTCAGTGCAGTCTCACCAGCTGCCCGGCTGCCCGCCATCCTTTCTCTAACACCTTGCTCTTCAAACATTCCCAGAAATCCTCAATTACGAGCAATAGTACGATGGAAGCTACGACTGACGCTTCAACTGTTTCGCCTGGGAAGGTCTGGCCAAAAGTATCCATCGCTATGGAACTTGCTCAGGTAGGGAATTGGGTGCAGCTCAATACAATCCTTCCTGAAGATTTTGCCACTAACAGGCAGTGTTCGAGGCCAAGAACCGGTTCAGAGAGTCTCTTCCCTGAACTGGCACTCCACACTTCTTAGGATACCCCCTGATTGGGCACCTCCTCTCAGGGCATCTCTGAGTCCCTGTATTAGCCTCTGTTTCCTGGGCAGACATTTCTGGAGGTGAAATAGGATTCGTCATCGGTTACAACAATAATGTTTTCGTGAGTGATGAAAGCAATGAGTGCAAAGAATTCTGCAGTGATTTTTGGCCTGTTCTCGTTGGTCTTTGTCGTACTGCAGTGCTTTCTCGCTCCTGACATAGTCGACACCTTCCTTCTCAGGTATCTTGGTACCAAAAGCATGGTCAATTCAATACTTTTGGCCCAAATGCCAACAGATGCCTGGGTGCAAGAAAGCAGTCTTGACGATCTTGAGAGATATGTTGATGTGGTATTTTCTCAGCTTCCTCGCCACTTCCTCTCCACGGGCAAGTTCTGCTCCCATCTCTCGATGATGTGATACGCCCGTTTGGCTTTCAATCCCATGCGCACGAAATGGTGCACGGTAAAGCTCTCTTCTATGCCGCCAGTCGTCAGAGAAAAAGTTGCCAAGCATCCCGTATATCTGCTTTTGATCTAGGCTGTCTATTATGGTCTTTCAAACAGAGACCAAAAAAAGTAAAAATAGGAGCATTCCCCTGCTGCTCAATTTTACACACCTCCAGTTATTGAGCTAATAGCATTTAATTTCAATTTTGCGTCTAATTCAAGGAAACACCCGTTACTATAAAATTTGCATTAGTGTAGAATGAAACTAGTGTAAGCAGTGCGCTCCTCAAGTGTTTTTGTTATGCTTCACCAATGCAGGACGAGAATTCTTTGGCTTGAATCCCCCTTTCCGTGGATCTCCTGTATAGTTTTGCCTTCGAAGTGGCCAATACAGAAAGTGACCTAGTTTTGCTGAACTCATAAGAAGTTTCGCTTTCCAACAGGAACTTGATGGGCCAGTTTAAGGCACCTGAAAGCTTCCTCTGAAGCTGAATTGTCACCTGTGCAACACCTTTAAATTGTGAAAGAACAACTGAAGGATGACGAGTGAAGTTCTGAATAAGGTTTGTTCTAATTTCTTTAGCAGCATTTTGGATAATTCAGCTGATAACTTGAAAATAAGCTTGAAGTAACCTTTTTTGATGCAAAGATGACAAAAAATTGCAACTGCCCCGGTTGCTGAAAACCTGACTTCATCTAGTAGTCAGAAATAAGGACCGTCATTCTCAAAAACTGAACTAAATTGAATTTTGACTTAGTCAAAAGTTACTTAGATGAGAGTCGACTGCATGTGATTTGCTTTTAGTGAAAATTTGGAAATTGGAAATCGATGACTTAGAACGGATCATGAGTAAACCTGAGGGTTACCTGATGATTCACCACAAAATTGGCCGTGGCGCTTTTCACCATGACAGTTTATGCCATGGCCAATATTGAGATGGGACGTTTCACCACTTGCACAGCTGGGTGTTTTTGCCAAAGTCATAGCAAAAATCGGCAGTGGCGAAACTTCGCAACCGTGCAGTGTTTTGTGCCAATGGGAGAAGAAGTGACGTCATCGGATTGTACGTTATAGCTCGACGATGGCCAGGGCAATGCAGCACCAGTACAACAGCAATGTGCACTGGTGCATCTTAAGGTGGACAACGAGCACTCTTTTTTGAGAATTTGAATGTGGTGCACTTGACATCAAGAAGAAAGTATTTTTCAGTCCAAGAAGCTATGTAAATGCTTCGGTGACTGAATAGAAGTTCAACATTGAATTCAATTTCGACTGTTGCCTAAATTAGTGCGCATTCTCCTTCCTCATTTGAGTTTCTGTCAGATTTCAACAGCTTTTGGAACGATGAATATGATGCCTTCATGTACAAGATCATTGAGTCTGCCAGAAACTGTCTGCAGCCAGGGCAAAAACCAGGATTGGCGATACTTCCCAATGGCAAAAACGGACCCTGGTGAACAGGCAATTGTGAAAATGGTTATGACAAAAACTGTCATGACAGAAAACGTTTTGGCGAACGGCCGCGTGGTAAAATGTTGTGATACTGTGAGATCGCATAACTTGAATCGCTTTAAACTGTCTAAGGCCAAAAAATCTGACTCATGATTGTTTGGAAGCAGGATCTTGAATGACCAACATTTGTGGCCGCGAATGAAGTCTATGCTCTAAGTTGTGTTACCACATCGAGACTTCTTCCAGTGATGCGTTTTATCCACAGGCCAATATAATCTGGGTCTGTCTCAAGAGCACAAAATCAAAATAGGTGTACATCTATAGCATAAACTGCGCTATACATTGGAATGGACCACTTTTTTTATCTCTTGCTGCATGTCACACTTGGTACGAAGCTATATGTAAAGATACTCCATTCAAAGAGAATGAAGAACGAATCAGTTTTTGGGTTCCCTCCCTGCCTTCACAGTTTCAGAGGCACAGCACATAAGGATGTTGGTTAGGTCAATAATACAAATGTGACGAGGACTAACTTAGTTACTTTCTGCTCAACTGCAGCACTGGGGTCAAGTAAAACTGAAAACAAAGTGTGTTCAGCTTTGCCTTCCGAATCTGAGCACCTTCTTATCTTCTGAGCATATTTTGTGATATTTATTGCACGAGATGATCGCCAACGACTTGATAGTCTTTAATTCGTAAAGTCTAAAATTGAGAATTTTCATCCCCTCTTCACAGGATTTTCTTTGTCAGCATTAGTCTTCTGTGTGCACCTAAAATTTGAGCTCACTCGGACATGCACAGTAGAGTCTACTGTAGTGTGCTGCTGTTGTACAATTGTGCCAGGACTTATGGTAAAGACGTCACGTAAAGTTGGAATTCTGCGCTCAAATGTCTTTGAGCGCCTACATCGACTGCTACGTGGATCTTTGCTCCGTATGTTGTCGGTTATCACCTAAAATTTGACCTGAATGGCACATCACATTTCCCGTACATTTCACAGTACCACATATTGCGCTGGAAATAATGACAATTTGCTGGATGCTACTGCTGAGGAGACTCAATGACTCATTCCAACAACCGTTTGCCAGCAAAAACGCTCCTCCGTCTCTTTTCTTTCAATTTAAACAAGTACTGAGTTCAATCAGTTTGGAATCCAGCCGTTCTCCTCTGACTTGGCTTCACCTCTGCCTTATTGATCAAGGAGCAGCGAAATTGTTGTATCAGCATTCGATGATGCTCAGCTTACAACTTTTCTAGGGTGGAGACATTTGATCTCGATGTAGGCGCTACCCATTAATTTGGGCTATGACACAGTCTTGTGGGGAATGCCGCAATGGCCTCGTGAAGCTCTTTCCTCCACAATGCACGAAGAATAGACAGATACGGACGCAACAGTAGAATGATGGCATCATAAATTCCATTTCGCGCAGCCTCCACCTTGGCAAGTGCGGGCTTTTCCGCCAAACCCAACGAGCTTGGCTGTCGCAACCTAGGAAATGGAACTCACAGCGTTTCGTTCTGCCTTTTGCGTTGCTTCATTTATCTTACAGATGCTATAACAAAGTCCTTCAACAATTTGAGACCGGCCTGACTCCAATTTATTCTACTCGTAGAAGAATGATATTGGAGCCACCTGATGGGTAAGTGAGGGGGGGTTGTCAATGCAGAATCAACTGACATTTTCAGACTGACTCTAACTATATCTATGGTTATTTGGACTGTTTGATAGCGCAAGAATGACATTTTTAGGGATTTAATCGATGGACTCACCTGTGGAACTCCGGAAATCACAGCAAAGGCTCAGGGTCCTGGTCTGGCCTTCGGCGTCGGCCGACTTCTCTTTCCTCAGCGAGGAGGATGACGTTAACGGGGACGACTCCTCGCCCGGAGGCGACGAGGACGACAGCTCAGATCCTCTACTGCCACCACCGCCGCTACCGTGGGCACCGCTGGCGAGGGCCCCACTTCGCTCTTCCTCGCCACAGGCGGCCGACAACCCGCCGCAGAGCCGCCGTCTGCAATGCACTGCGGCCATTACTGACAGCCCTGTCAGCAGTGCAGACGACACGCAAAGGCTGATGAGCAGCATGCGTTGGCTTTCAGTCAAGACGAGACCTCCGAGGCCGCTGAGGTCCGAAATGATATTACGGTTATCATCGTCATCGACTTGGTCGCCGCCGTCGCCACTGACTGAGGCTGAGGGCGCCGCACAGACGAGTGACCTCTCGCCCCCTGGCACGTCCACGAGGGACAGCCCGGACAGCTCCTGCGGCGAGTTGCACTGCGCTACGTTATTGGTGTCATTGTGAGAGTCCCTCAGCCAGCGGTAGAGCCTCTTGAGCTGGCAGTCGCATTCAAGTGCGTTGCCCCCCAGGTCTATGGACACACCGTCGCCGAACTGCTCCAGCTCGTTCATGAAGCTGTCGGGCACCCTCGTCCACTGCATGCCCCTCATGTTGATAGCAAGTGAAGGCGTTGCCAAGTGTTTTCTCCTCAGCGAACTTCGGTCGAAAGCAGAAAGTCTGACACAGCCATCTAATGTCAATTGTGACAATCGTTGCATGCTTTGTAAAACGTCGGCTTCAATTCTAAATAGTTCCTTAGAGTTAGACAGGTCTAAGACACTTAGGGCCTCTGTTCCCCTAACCTCACTTGTCTTCAGCGCTCTCAGCTCGTTCTGGCCTATGGAGAGCTCCGTGAGTCGTGACATTTGACTGAGCGCGTCTCCTAGGGTCACGATGGAGTTGTCAGTGAGGTCGAGAGTGAGCAAGTTGGCGCTGACGTCGACCAGGGCAGCACGAGTCACGTTCACGATGGAACAGGCGTTGAGGAAGAGGTGTCTCAGGTTGGACAGCCCTCTGAAGGCGTAGGCGTCACTCACGGCCTCGATCTCCCTGTTGCCGGCCAGGTAGAGCGAGGTCAACGACGCCAGCGGCGTCAGCTGCTGCGTGGGGATCGCCGCAAGAGAGTTGTCGGACAGATCCAAGCTCGATAGGACAGAGAGGTCGGCGAAGGCCCCCTCGTGGATGTGAGTGAGCAAGTTCGAACTGAGATCCAAAGTCTTGAGCTAAAAAGAAGATCAAAGAAGAATGAATAGGTTCCCAAACTGTACGCGGGAGGATTATTGGTGCTACACGAAGATGTCACTGAAAGAAGGAAAGAAAGAAAAGACCCCCTGTGAAATTTCCGGCCTATAAGGACATACAGGGTGGAACGTAGAAATTTTCCCCTGTGAAATCAAGTAATTGGCAGCCATTTCAATTTAAATAGGGCAACAATTTCAAGCTTGCTCAAAGAGCGCACTCTCAGTCTTCAAACCATGTGCTCAGGTTGAAAGTCTGCCGCGTCACTTTAGAGATATAAACACTGAAGTGCATGTTGCTGAAGTTCTGTTGCGCACCCAACCTCAAAAATGTCAACTCCAGAAGAAGTTAAGAGAATTAGGGTTGGCGCCCTCCTCGATGCTGGCCTTGAAGTAAAAAAAAATGGCTGAAGTTGCCAGAGTGACTGAGAAGACAGTTAGAAACGTCAGGAAGGGCTGGGAGGCCAACAACGATGTCATGGACTTCAAAAGGAAACCAGGAAGCGGCCGGGCAAAAGACGTGGCAACAAAAGACTTTGTCGACCATTTATTCGGGCAAAAAATCCAACAACTTCAATCTGAGGCTATGCGAAACCTCACACGCGACAATCCGGAGGACCATGATGGACCTTGGCCTGAAGAGCTTTGTGAGACGACGACTGTAACTCATTACCGAAGCTGCCTGTTAAAAGCGCCATGAACGATCAAAAAAGCTCCTAAATTGGTTGAAAAAATGGCTTGATGATCAAGAAAGTCTTCACCATTCATCAATATCCCAACTGTCGCAATGACTGTTGGATTGCTCATCAGCTCAAAGCTCATTAGCATCAATTAAGCCTAAACTTATCTTGACTTATGTTGGAAGACAACAGGTTGAAAACTAGGAAAGTTTTGATTTTCTAAACAATATTAATTTTTGCCTTGAAAAAAGTTGGAAAGAAATGGCCAGGAGGGAGCCTCTGCTCAATTTAAAAAGAAAAAATATGGGTGCAAATGTTAGACCAGTCTTTTAACTATCATTTCATGCTTTTTCCAGTTAAACTGGGTCTTTTTTTTAATTTCTTCGTTGCACCCTGTACTTTTGTGCACTTTTTGTAAGTCCGATATGAACAGAGGTGCACATTGGTTATAGAAATCATAGGTCAAAGTCGAATTGCAAAAAGAATCCTGTTGCGATGGGTGGTGCTGCTGCTCCATATCTGCCATTTCTGCCAAACAGCCTCAATTCATCATTTATTGGTGCCGGATGCTCTACAAAGCACAGGAGGAAATTGGACTTATTTGCAATGCAAGTGATAGCTTCAGTAAGCTTGAGAGGCCCCTAGAAACTGTCAGCGTCGTTCGGCAGTCAAAAGTTTAGTATTTCGCTGATCCATGTTGGCCACTGTGTGGCGACCCTGAAGTCGGCCCCGTCACCAATTTTATACTGATAATTGTACAGTTCTATATGATAAACAGTTACTGCAGACATGTTGCTCATGTTGGGAGGAAGACCAGCAAACATTCTGAGGAAGACATTGCAGATCAGTCCAGCCTCCTTCTTTGTCCATGGCTAGCCACATGAACCAGGTGTGTGTACTGTAGGCGCTTATGTAACTGTACTGTCTCAGTGAACAAAGCATCCAGTATTGCTAGAGTCTTCCTTGCCTACGCGTCTCATTCCATCCGCGTTCATCCTAACACACCCACCTCCTGGGACGATACCGTAATCTCTGTGAAAAAAAAGCAATAGTGATGGCAGCAACCGCGGAGATAAAGAAAGAAAGAGCGCATTGGGAAGAAGCCAGCTGATGTTTGGGGTATAGAGAGTTGGGGTTAGAATACTGTATAAACTGCAAGTACAACAATTTACGACATTGTGTTATACATTATGGAGTTATTATTCAGATTAAATGTTAACATCATTCAGTTCAGTGGATGCACGGCTTTTGACAGTTCCCTTCCTAATAGTCCCTCAATTTTAATTTTCCACGAGCCACGATGTTATGCACTAACTCAGGTAGCAGTTTTAGCCCCCTCTCTCGGACTCTGCTGGTTGCAGTCAGTAAGGTACCTCTGGCAGGGACAATAAGGAATAATCCTTTCATGGCATCAGGTTTGCCACTGACAGCGAGCACATTTCCCACATGAAACATGTCTTTCTTGGGAACTAAAGAGTCTATTTGAGGAAGAATTTGCACCAGGTGATCAGCTGCTGAACCGTGCAGGGCTTAGTTTTAAGTTAGAGGGCAATTTAAAAATTACACTCTTATATAGACCCAGGGAAAGTACGGTGATCTTTCATGAGTAGACCAGCTTTAGGCAGCCAACAAAATTATACTATGAGCCCTAACAACTGGAGGGCCACAAAAAGCACGTGTAGAGCCTAAAACCTAAGTCTATTCCCTAGGAAAGAACTTGTCGATGGTTGACTATTTCATTGAGCAGTTACGAAAGTATTTACCTGAAACATAACCTTATAGGCTTTCCAGCCTTCCTGACGAATATTGCTCTTTTAATGTTGACCTGAGCCATTTTTTTGAAATTCTCAACTTTTAAAGCACAATCGAATTGCTCTATTAGGTGGAGGATTCCACCTCCAGAGGAAAATTTTACTCCATACAACGAATTTCTCTCTTAACTGATGCTCTGTTAGAGAGCGTTGACTGCTGTACATTGAAGCATAGCCCATGTAGCAACTGTCACCTCTGTTCTTCCAAGACATTCCTACGTTCGTGCAGTTGGGCTTGCGAGGAGCTCCGAACTGAAAGAAGTGTCAAATGCACTCGTGTGGTGGCAGCAACAGCAGCAAGGCCTATTCTGCTTCCTTCTTATCTGGGAAATGGAGTGAAGGGAGAAAATAGGACATCGATTGAAGAAGATGCCAACAGTCAGCATATTGCATCCAAGGATGCTTGCTCTCTCTCCCTCCATCTTTTCCCTGGAGTGGTGAGGCTTCCACTTTCACGCACACATGATGGCGCTGGGGGCCAAAAAGACCTTCGTTCTTTGATAGACGCACACAGATTAGCAACAGTGGATGTTGTTGGACGGAATTCCCTCCCTTGTTGCCAAAAAGTGGCAGTTTATGACTTGAAAGGAAGCAGTGACTGAAACTGAAGAAGTGATCGTATGCGAACGCCAAAAGAGACCAGCCATTCGCGGACACAGCATTAACGCATGAAATGACAACACGAGAAAAAATGTCCACTTCAGTGATGCACTTTGTCATGACGCAAAATTGTTTTTCCAGTAGGTAATTGTTAGTGGCACGTACAGGACATTAAGTATTAAGATATGTACTTGGTCTTCTGTTGCATGAAGTTACATCTCCTGAATCTCATGTTGCTTGGGATCAGAGGTTCTATCAAGTTGACCACAAAATGAGAAAAAATGGTCTTGCTGCGAGAGCAATTGCATAGTACGTAAGGGGCACATATTTGTGTCCAAATTGGAGTGGGCAAATCTACAGGGGGAGGCTTCCAACTCTCTCCTTCAACTCCTACCACTCAAAACAAGAGCAAATGTACATCAATTAAGATATTAAAAACGTGAGCTGCTATTTCTTCAGCCTTTGTCTTCTCAACCACATGAGGAGAGAGTGGATCATCCTGGAGCAGAAAGGCATTAAAGTTTGATATGTGTAACTCCTAAATGAAAGATGGTCCCCCAAATTCATGATTTTTGTGGGTGTCTAACCTTTTTCTTTGCAGCTGGCAAGGGGACACTTCTGGCATGAACACAATGGATGAGTGCAAGGTGGTCCAAGACTAAGTCCAACTGGCGGGTGTGATTCTTGCACAGGCACAAGTAATGTCTTATGAAATTAGAAGCCTCCCAGCCTAAGTCAGAAGCAAGTTTCAAGCTTTTGGGATGCGCACTGTACAGTGTCCGTAGCTTCAGAAGAATGTAGGTGACAGCAGCAGCTAACGCAGGAGCAAAAAGAAAGGAAATGAAGCGCAATTTCGGGTGATGTCAAGCCTGCTCTGCGGTACACAGGAGAGACTTGCGATGGAGAAGCTCCTCATCAGTGACAAGCACAACGAGTCGACAGTCGCCTTCGAGAAGGGGGACAATTCTGGCACCCCAGAAAGTGATAAAATTATATAATGGCAATCTCAGGAGCGCCACCATCTCTTAATTAAAGGCCAAGTCTGAAATATAGCATTTTTTATCGAACAAAAGAAAAAAGTGGAGAGAACATGACATAATGTTGAACTACGAAGGTCGATCTGGGCAAGGCCTTTTCACCCTCTTTTAGATTTCGCTGCTCTTGGACCTTGACCAACCTCGAAGTGTTGTTCTCCCGAAAACAGCAAGTATGCCAAAGTGGAAAGCTTCTTGCTAATTCAAGGGTTATGAGATTGAACTGTCATGTCTTGTAGACAATATGGTTTGTTGTCCTTTTTTCACCAGTTGCCACTTGTGCAGGGCTGGCAGCAACTCAAAAAGATCAGCGAACGCGACCCCTGGCAGGAAGTTTGGCCTGGAATCCGGGAAGGCGGGCGAGGCCTACGCATTGCTGGTCGAGGCCCGAGGCAAAAATTTCTAGCATGTCTTGGCATCCATGAACGCTTCCAGGACCATAGCTGGGAGAGAATCGAGAAGGAAACTGGCAAGTACCGCCACTCCGACGACAACATGACCAAGACCTCTGCCTTGTCCAAGATGGTCGGCCACTGACGGGTCGTGAGACGTGCTGTATACGACACTGGGGTGTTGCTGAGTCATCCATGAGAGATCCTTCGTGCAGACCTGATCCTCTCAAAGAAGCTTGCACATTGCGTCCCGCACCTCCTTGGAGATGAGAACAAAAGCAGACATCTCAAGACGGCGCGCCACTTCAACAAGGCCTACTTCCAGCACGACAAGGCCTCCATTGATAGAATCCTTTGTGGCTATGGACAATTGTACGTGTAAGTGCAGACGTCGACGCCTGAGCAGCGGAGAAAGAAAGGATTGAGACAAGTCAGAAGAAACTGAGTTGTTGTTGATCATCTTCTTCGACTTGGCTGGCATCATCTACCATCATTGCAGGCTAAAAAGGGACCAAACCATCGACAATGCCCACTGCACAAGAGTCTCGACGACTTCTCGAACACATCCCTAGAGCTCTGGACACACGAGCTGCTACGAAATCAGCTACAGTCATTGACACAAACACTAACTGTTGGTTCTTACCCTATGTTTTTTAATGTGCGTTTGCCATCGGACTCCATTCTTTTTCCCCAGCGTGGTACCCTCAAGGACCCGAGTCGACTCGAGATACAGTAACGACATGCAATAAATTGGCATAGGAAAAAGTAGGAAGTCGTTTTTAAGAGGAGCGAAAGCAGATTTTTCGCGTTAGAATATCCCCCCCCCCCTGTTGAGTACACAGGTACTCGAGTTTTTACGGATTACAATGCTAAACAATCTCTAAGTATAGCGTAAGAATGAGGCCGCTCTCTGCTCGCTCCTGAAGTTGAGCTTGCTGCATTGGTACACATTCTTAATGCTAGAAGCAGTTGGAGTAGATGCTAAATATGGGCCACCCTGTCCGTGCCGTCACTGAATGTGCCACTGTGCATCCGGGAGAAAAGGCTCCTAGGACCCAGTTGAAGTCTTACCTTTGGTAAATGCTTAAAGATTCCATCCGTGAGGTTCTCTATCTTGTTGCTCCTAAGTGTCAGCTTCTCCAGACTGTTGAGTCCCTCGAATCCTTCATCTGTTAAGGTGGTAACTTCGTTGTCATTCACGGTCAATATCCGCAGATTTCGTTGAGCATAAAAGGCACCTGAGGACAGACGTAGACACAATGTAATCTCTCTGTATGAAGTACAAAGTGTGCGCGTGTGCCATGCATGAGCTGAGTGCACGCAGTCCGGTGATTGCTGATCTTTTCGTGCAAGACTGTACGAGGCAACCCCGATGGTTTCAGCTCATACATCCAGTGTCAGGGAACTTTTGTTGTGTAAGCCATTTAAAAATTAGGAAAGCAGCACTTTTTTTCAAGAATGCTAGCACTGGGTTCTGGTCATTCAACGCTTCGTTCATCAAAGCGTTCAGCGTTTTGCAAAGTCCAGCTGGTCCAGGGCGAAGGAGGCCCTCATTGAGGCGAATCAACATCGTGACATTGTGAGCTTCGTGAAAGGGATCACAGCAAAGGGAAGACAGTCACTGTCATCTAAGTGGGAATTACAGGACTGTAGAGTCATCCAGATCCCGGCGAGGTTTGATGGTATCAGCTCCAGGAGAAATCAGAGGACTGGGAAATACATAAAGAAGATGGCGCCCTCTAAGATCCAACATCTGGGCAAAGCAGTCAACAAGAGGACTGGATTTCTCCACAGAAATTCGTTCACCACTCTTAAATCAAATCCAACGTCAGCAGAGCAGTTAAGCAACTGCCAAGCATGGGACATTTCCGGGGGAGTAGCGGAAGACACAGAGAATTCGCTTGATCATGCTTGCCAATGATGAGATCATCCCAGATGAAGAGTCTTTCTACCCTTTTTATGGGACCAGGCAATTCAGGATATTACGTCATCAATGCTGGGGATGCACCTGCCAATACTTCACGGACGGAAGAAGGAATTCCCCTCATGGGGTCACGATCTGGTGTGCCATTTCTACTATTTTTGTTACTGAGGGGTGTCAGACCATGAATGGCAGCGTCTACATAAAGGACCTCGAAAAAACCTCAAGAAGTGCCAGCTGCTGTTCATGGCCAACACTATTAGTCTTGTTCGGACATCATTCTCCGGATGGATCTTGCTACATGCCATTTTTCAAGGCAGACAGTCGAGCTTTTGCTGGATCAAGGCATCAACTTTGTGGAGGAGAAAGATAACCCTCCAACTGTTCTGAATCATCATCCCATTCCACAGTCTCGGGCTTGGCTGAAGCAGGGGCTTTATTCGAACAATTGGTCGGCAAAGAACTTGGCCAGCTTTTTCGAAGAATAAAAATTTTTAACACTGAAATGCTCTCTCTCTCTCTCTCTCTCATTCCACTTTTGTGAGAGATGCATTTCTCAACTTTTATACATCATTTGAAGATGGTCCGCTATTAGACCAAGCCCATTTTGCCTTTTAGTTTCAAGGCATCGACACAGCTCCAGGTCTTTGCCTGTATTTATTGTTTACTATTGTCTGTATTATTTATTATTCCAATACCTCGGAAAAGTACTGGTCTGTTGCTATGGCAATATTCACCTCTTCTGGCAAGAGAAAGAATCTGAAGAGGCAGTGATGTCATTTGCTAAAAAAAAAAGAAAACCCTCACTAGAAACTGCGTTACAGGGTGGCGACTTGGCAATTCTAGTCATCCTATTTCCAGTATAAAGATCGTCAAACTGTAGGTACGGAGCTTCAGGAGGCACTAATGAAGACCAATCGCTGAAGACCGATCGCACCCACAACTTTTGGTCTTCACTGATGCTATTCTTCATGCTCAAATAATTTACATTAGGAACTGTATGAGCTGTAACTGTTTGCAGACGTCGTCTACAAAGTGTAATGTTGCCACGTCTGCACCCCGTATTTAAAATCAGTGATTTTTTCACTCTGGTCGATGACGCTAAGTACCCAAGAAATATTACACTACCTACTGTTGGAAACCACTCCAATTTTGTGAGCTCCATGTCTCTAGGATGTTGCTGAATATCATGGGATTTTTGGAGCGAGGCTGTGTTGGGGAGGGGCTACAATTTTTCGGGCTGCTGGTTTTCCACTGTTTCGTTCCCTCCTGGGTAAGTACTAAGTTCGATAGTAGACAAAAGTATGAAAATTGCTTTCATAAGTAGTGAAAAGCAGGTGCTCCCTGAATTTTGTTTAAAAAAGAAATAGTTCATTCTCCCACATTCATCTCTTCTATCATCAATGCTGAATATGTTGTATCTGATAATTTAGCTGGCGTGGTCTAGCTCACGTTGGCAGCCTAGTTCATGCCGCCGTTGGTCCAACTGGCATCTCGCCCTATGCTGTTGACATTTTGAACGAAACACAAGTTTTTTGCGCACTTTTTTATTTTTATTTTTTTTTTAGAAAAAACTGATGTCGAAGAAGGACAATTTCTTAAAAAAAAGTACGTGGTCATTTTTTTCGCCCGTGCCTGGCAAAAAAAAGCTGATGCAGGGGTCACGAGACAATAGGTGTAATATATCATTTTGCACTGTTTTCGCTGCTTCATTGCTGATCGCATGGAATTGGCCAAATTTAAACAGCAGAATGTGAGTGAAATGATGTAGCTCAATGTGATGAGATTCGATGTGATGTGATGCCAGCTTCTCTGGAGTAACTGTTAGTAACTGAGGAGAACTGCCGGTGATAGCGAATATGTACCTGGTTCTATTGAAGCTATCTCATTGTTTGACAAGTCTAGAGACCAAAGCTGCCCGTAGAACTGGAATGAAGCAGCGTCGATGGTGTGGATGTGGTTGCCTCCCAGCACCAGGGTGGCCAGGGATGGGTTCAGGGTGATGGGCACAACCTGCAACGGTTACGCAAATCTAGTTAAGAGACTTACATCAGGTTGCTAACAGAAAACTGGCAGTTTTGTATTAACATTAGGTTCTCGTCTAAGAGATATCATGAAGTGTTTTTCAAACTTTGTACCCGACATGAAATTCTCTACGACACTTTGTGAAAGTTTTCAAGTTTTTTTAAGTCTTACTGAGTGTTTCAAGAGGCTTTGTAGCTCATGAGCAACCATGACTACAAAGGAGATTCGTGCGTCATTAGGATATGCAAGGTCACAACTTTTTGTCTGCTGTTCAGATTTGCACTGCAATGTCAGTGTCGTGTCCCTGCGCAAAATTTGAATCTTGTGCAAGGTGCCATTATAAATGAGTGCTGGAGCTGTTTGCACTAAACACTTCTCTGTGAAAGTGGGACTCATTGGCACGAATGTGCCTGTTGTCATGTCCATGACTGAGGAGAAGGCGTTGAACATCATCAATGTCAGCAAAGACAGGTGAGACAAGGGGATAAGCAGAATGCCTTTGCTACAGCTTTTTCAGTTCCGAGTGAAAACACTGCCATAAAGTGTTGCCGGGTACCCTATTGGACATATTGATAAGGTTGCCAAACTGAGAGTCATCATGGCCTGGGACCTGCAAAATCAGAGAAGGGGGCCAAAGGCCTTGTCCACCCAGACATTCGTAGCTTGACGCCAGTTCTTGAGTCTACTACTTTTTTGAGCAGCCATTTATGCAAATTCAACGGCTGTAGGCCTCAAAGGTCACCCACAGTAGAAAGTAGCTCTGTGGGGAGTGGTGAAGGGCCATTTCAGCCAATTTAATCAGGCAGCCCAGTGTGAAAAAGTGCCATTTCAGCCAACCACCATCCAGCCCAGTGTCTTTAGTGTGACGTAAAGTCCCAATACAGAACCTGCTATTAGTGCATGAGGCAGGCAAGTAAACTCAAGAACGGACGTCAAGTTTTTTAGCAGCCTTTCTTTTTTTTTTGAAAAACAGTTGATGAAAGAGATGTGCATGGAGGAAAAGTGCGTTTGGCAGGTCCAACTTCGGCGGGTTCACTGAGGGAACTTTCCAAAGCGGATTGAAACCCTTTGGCAACTTCTCTAGTGGTTGTAGCACCTCAGTGAAGCTAACGATATCCTGCAGTGGGTCACAATAGAGCATGAGGGTGGAACTACGCGCAGTAGGGATGTGGTCAGAAAATCGTTTTGCTGCTTGCTTCAAGTTCGTACCTCCAACTTTGCCTCTCCTGGACACGTGACTGCCATGGCTGCGTCGTCGCAGAGGCATTTGTGTGGGCAGAAGGCAGCCAAGGGCCGGGCTCCGAACGTCACGACGACGACGACGAAGAGGAAGAGCCACCATTCCATGGCTTCTACGTCATTTCACCAGCCCAACTCTTTCTCGTTCTTGGAGGAAGCAGCGAAATCTCAGGAAAATGGAAGCTTCGAGGCCATCCTTGAGAATAATCGTCTCGCCTTCATATTTTTGAGGAGCTGCAAAAAGTGTCTTTCTCGTTCTCCTTCTTGCTCAAGTGGTTTCTGGCCGAGAGAGAAGGGGGGGGAGGAAGAAAATTTCCCCGACTTCTCCTTAAGGAGGAGATTTTCTTCTAGCAGCGGTTGGATGTGTCATCTCCTTGTAGGTAGGGATGATCAGGGCGCAAGTTGTCCTCAAGCTCCTCGTTCTACGCATTGATTCGGCTGTTCCACGTTCTTGGGTGTGGAACAAAATGTGGAGTGAGTTTTTTCCCCGAGATGAAAGCGCTCATCGCACATGCCCATTCTCATCATCTTCTACCGACGACATCATGAGGACATTTCTGCAGTCAGCGATGTGGTTAATGCCACTGGAGATTTGATGTGCGTTCAGCATGAGGAGGGAAGATCTTTGGAGGACGACGCAAGCCTGCAAGAGCACACAGAACACATGTACGTAGTACATACACACACAGGAGATGTGCTAGTTGGGAAATACTTTGTGGGGAAACTTCTGCACAGAACAAAAAAACTTATTTTTCTTTAACTGATAGACTTTTTTTCAGTGAAAAAGGTCTTCTTTTCACTGACTTCTACATTTCTTTTTCACTTTGGAGAAGTCTCGACTTATGTGGGTAAAATGTCATATTCTGGGTCTGTCTTCTTCGGGAATGACTGCACTGGGAAAAAACTCAGTGAGTTAAAGAAAATCACATGTATCACTAAAAATAAGTTTTTATTCTCACTCGCAGATTTAACTCTCGTGAGAAGAACTTGACTTTTCTTCGTCCAACTTTACTTTGGGAACCTTTCCACGTTTGCACAATTTGTGCAAGTGGCAGACATGCTTTTGTGCTCTGCACTCGCAAGTTGCGGCAGAATCACACCATTTGATGAGGCAACCCTGCCCTACTCTCTTAGTCATCGTTTCAGATAATCTACAGGGTGTGCTAAAATGCAGTGTTCACGAATGTCTCTCAAAGCGTGTGCGTCATTTTTGAGCTGGTTCTCGTCAACCTGTGTCAAAGAAGTCTCTCAATGGAATTTCGACTGTACACACGTGAACCACGCTCAGGCGCAGTCGGTGAGACCGAATGAGAACACGATGGCGACGCGTTGGAACAGCTACAAGATGTGCAACAAAGAATGATCGAGCTCATTTCTTCAAGCTCTTCTTCCAACCAGACCGGAGGCTCCATCCGGCCAAACGCAATTTGCATGATATTTTTCAGGCACAGCAGAGAAGCTGTCGAGTGCCAGTGTCCATCTGAGGACTTGACGGACCTCGCCAGCCTCAAGAAGCAGGGGAAGAAGGAAGGAAGCGATGGCCTCGATGGCCTCGAGGAAAAAAAGGGGGTGGGGGAGAGGAAAGCAAGCCATTTTCAGAAAGAAAATTCTGGCCTGGACTTACTCACGCACGAAATGGTTAAGGCAGCGTTAGATGGAGGCCAGAAAAAAGCCAGTTGGCGAAGCCGGCCGAAAGTTCTTACGTTGAGCGGCACCCGCACTTGAAAAAAGTGGCGTGTGTGAGATACGAACGAGGGTCGATTCCCATATTCCCTGGAAAGAGTAAAAAGAAAGCTGCGGGATTAAGTATTGCCTTATCTTCTTTCCAAGCAATTCTCGCCAAATTAAAAACTTTCTCCGAAGAAAGCCTTTAATCATGCTAAAGTAGAGTGGAAAGTTTCTCTCTGAAAACTCTTTCTCAGGCACGACTCTTCTTTCTTTCCCCAGATTTCGAAAACCCTGTGAGAGTGTAAATGTTTCCAGACAATTAAAAAGGAAATTCCTCTCGCGATTTATGTGACACGTCTGAAACGTAAGCAGAGGGGGGAGAGGAGATGGAGGCTCATTAGCATTTCTTGCGCGTCTCGTTCTTCTCAGTTAATCTCGCCCAGAGCAGATAAAAGGGATTCTGCCGAATGATATAAAAAAGCAGATGAGTACGAATCGACTCGAAAGTTTTACGCTTTTATATATATATATATATATATATATATACGTATATGTAAGAATTATACTGGCAACGACTGCTGAGGACTGAAAAAATATCTTACAGTGGCATTGCAAAAGTTGTGCGCTGACTTTTGCCGGTGACAGAGCTGCTGCTGCACCAACCAGCATTAGCATTCGTAATTGAATCTTTTCTCTGGAGGCCTCCTCTGTCTCCTCCCTCAACTTGTGCTACAGGTTGTCTCAGGAAAACTCGGACTCCAAGAATGGATTTGACAACTTGTGCAGACTCCAGCCAAAACGCGTGTCTCATGCAGATCACAATAATGAATGCACTGACTAACTTTGTTATGCACGTTGTGCTCACAGACAAAACCGCGTTAGCCACTCACAGACTTAAGGTACTCTAGGTTGATTCGGTTATCACGCATCATGAGAGGTGCACAGTTTGTGAAGAAACTTTGTAATTCATGTAGCTTTGTTTTGGAGGCACATGCATTTTACTGCTCCCCCTGAAGGCCTACCATACATATTCATGTCACTTCATGAGGTCCTTGTGCAGCTTCTTCACGGTGTGGAAGCTGCCCACAAGGGTGCGGCTGTTGGAGAAGGAGGCGACCGAGCATGTGGAAGGACATATTTTGTGTACGAGAAGTCTCAAGTCACTGGACTTGGCCTGAAGATTGGTCCGTATTGTCCTCCCAGGAAACTTGGTGGCAACTCTGCTTCTCATGTCAGTGTGCGAGTCTCCATTTTTACGTTCGAAGCGTTAATACCGGGGAGATTGGGCCCATCATCAGCTAAGTCTGAGTTGCCACGTCCTAATCTTCAACGTCGTGCCGAATAGACAAAAAACTAATTTTGACAAACACGCTCGGGGAGATGAAAACAAGAGTTGCCAGCCAACTGAGACGCCCTGTACATAGGGAGAGACCATGAGAACTGCGGAAGGGGGCGAAGTGGGCAGAGGCCAGCAGATGGATGAGACTTTGGGCACGAGCTTTGGCCTCGCCCGCCGGGGATGCGGAGGAGAGAGGGGCTCACGTGGGCAACGCGTGGAGAAGGATTTACGACACCGCCGACGTGTCCGGAAATAGAAAGAAACAGTCATGGTGACGTGAGCAGGAGGACGGAAAAGGAAAGAAAACTTTTCTCTCTCAACGTGAGGAGATAAAAACGACGATAACGAGTCAGCCACTTCCAGAGTCAGCTTTTTAGAGCGGAAAGGTTTTTGTTGCTCATGTCATAGGACATTTCAAAGGTCACTTTAATAAGGGAACGCACAATTGTGAGTGGAAATGCTCAGCAGAGTGGACAAAGACTGTACAAGTCTGAGGCTTTTGAACAGGAAAATTGATGCCTTTTTGCACTTCCAACTCAGTCTGACGAGAGTAGACGAGAGGCTTCAGTATATTACGCTGCTTCATGCTTGAGACGCCTTTGTAGCTACAGACCTGTTCGACTCCGGTAAGAACACTGTCCTGAGGAAGATGGTCACGCTCTTTCTGGGAGGTGGACCTCTCGGCGTCCGAGGACCTGTTGGCTGTGGACTCCATCATTCCTCGGCAGCATTACTTTGATAAAACTCTCAGAGCTCTTCCTCGCATCAATTGTGACTCAGATTCAGACCATGACTGAACGTCTGATTGCCAGGAGGTCCAATCAGTGCTAACCATTGCAGTCCTGGGCTTATTTTCTGAACCTGAGTCTGAACTTGGTCGTTGAGACATTTCTTGTCTGGATCCATTTCCAAGAGCAATTTTGTTCCACCGCGCTGGGAGTCCAGAGTGACTCGCTGATGGCGAAACCCAGACCTCCATGATTTTTCATCTTTTGGGGCATTTATGTTGATGGAGTCGGCCAAAAATCCCCGAAGACCCCCTTTATAAAGTTGTCAAAAACGCATTGAAATAAATAAAGAAAAGCCGACAACGCAAAAACCTCCTCTTCGGGCGCACCCGTTCTTCCTGTCTCGTCTAGAACGCGACGCACCCGGAGGAACGAAGGGTTTTGACGGACCGTGGGTTGTTGCATTGCAGTCATGCTCTTTCAAACTTCCATGCGTCATTGCTTGAAAATCATTTAATAATTCATATTTCTGCTAAATTTATAAGGCAGGCAAAGGAAGTACATTTGAGGAAGCTGGCCTATTTCACCCCCAGTCACCCGCAAAAAGGATAAGAAATCACCCTCTTGTTCGTAGGGATCGAGTAGACGATCACGCTTGGCATGGCCAAGTCCGTCCTCAGCAATTTGGCCTTGGCAACGGCTGACGTTTGATATCTTGTTGTCGAATCAGAAGCAGTGAGACGACAAGAAAGTCGACGTCGGCAGCTCAAGTTTGATGATTTTGCCGCCTAAATTGGCTACGTGGAAACTACATACACAATGTGATCCTTTTCCGCCCTTGTACAGGGACATAAACGGTGTCCACTGTACAGTACAAGACGTACTCAGTATGTACACTGATCCCGGGAGACCAATGGAAAGGTAGTACGAAAGGAGGGAGACCAATAAATGCAAACGTTATGTTATTGTAGTAATTTACGAGCAGGAATAGTTTGTTCCACAGGCATACGCGAAAGTATCTACATGGACTGAACTACACTTCAGATAACAGCTTCAGAGACCAGTACATAATTGGCTTCCAGTAAAAAGAGACTTTCCTTTGCTTATCTTTTTTATGGTGATCAGGTTTTTGTGTCGTTGAAAAATAAACTGTCTACCTCATACTTAATGTCACGTTGAGTAGCCGCTGAAACTTTGTCAAGGACAACTTCGACGACGACTGTGCAGCAAAATTCTTTTCAGAGGAACTAAAAGCAGTTAATTTGATGCAAAATCACTCGTTGTGCCCTCCCTCAGCCATGACAATGGCCTCCAATCTCTTCCTGAATATGCTACACACCTTTGGTATGTAGTCGTCTATGAGGTTCGCTCACAAGGTCTTGACGAATCCCATCAAGGATGCTGCGGACCTAGGGGATTTCTGGTTGACTGCTTGCTGGATTTGTGCCTACGTGGAACGATCCAATGGATTCAAGTCAGGCGACCAGGGAGGCCGGGGACGTTTTCCAACCCCCTCCCGTACCCCTCCCTAAACGATACCATGTTTTCCAAGAGGAACTTCTACATCCTGTGCGCGGCAAGTGTGGCATGGCACCCCCATCTTACTGAAATATATTCGGGACACCTTAACACTCCTGGTTGATCCCAGGGGTGGCGTGATCCTTCGGGAAGTCTGGTGCAGACGTCCCGGTTGACTTTTTCGCCCTTCTCGATAAATATCAGTGGGCACGTCTTGCTGCTAGATCCGAACACGTTCAAGCCCATCACCAAGGCCAGATTCTTTGTCTGATACGCGAAACTTGACGCTGTCTGAGACGTCATTAACTCTCAGTTCAGAAGCGCGTCTGTCGATGTGGATGTTGGACATTCTGTCGATGAGGAAGAGCCTTTCACCGGATAAGATGATGTAGGTGCGGTGCACCTCTTGCTTGAGACAGTTGAGGAAACGCTTCGATCTTGTGAACTATTTCTGTCTTGTGCTGCTGTACTGGTGCTGGGCACTGTTCTCCGAGGTCCTCTTTGACGGGGCTTTGGACGGTCCTCTTGTTCATGTGCTTACCCAAGTTCCTCATGCTCTGAACTTTGCTCAATTCGTCTTGACTTTGGCAATGGTCCCCGCCTTATACTTCTGGCCCTGTCCACCCATCCTCTAAATTGTACCAAGTGATTTGAAACAGTTGTTTATATCAAAAATAGCCATTCTGGTCTTGCCCAGATCCTTGCAGATCTCATTGAAAAATTGAATGTAGTTTTTGGCATCACCAAACGAGTACTTCTACTTTTTTATACTACACACGTGAACTACATACGTCACCAAATCCAGTATTACATCTCTTCATCAAATGAATCATTTTTGCAAGCATACAGGAGTCTCCACTTTACGCGAGACGCTTAGGAAACATCAATCCTGTGAAAAGTTGAAAGTTCACACAGCAAAGGTCCGGTTATCAATTCGATTTTTGAAGGAGACTCAGCTTTCCATCGAGGGTTGTTCCACATTCACTCAATCCAGTCAAAAATTATCTCCTTACAAAACCAAATGAGTTATTTTTATCATTAGCGAAGGTACGTGGTGTTGTGTGGGGAGTATAATTATCCTGAATGGCTGAAGTACCTGGCAAGGATCGATGGTGTTCACAGGTGTGGGATTTTAAATGAGTAACTGGATGAAGTCAGACTGGACCACAGAGATCATCTGAGGTCACGAATTGACCTTGAAGTCATTTCACAAACACAACATCTTCAGCCTGAATTTTCGACCTCGAATGACCTCGGAGGTTCGGTCTGATCTCATCCAGTCACCCATTTTTTGGATGCTGACCAACTTTGCTTTTATAAAGTTTTATTTGAGGCCTCCTTCTGCTTGAAAATGACAATTTCACTGTTTGACCTTAAGGTGTCAGCTCAAGTGAGCTCTGAGGTCAATTTGACCAGCCCATAACCTTCCCTGGGTAAATTGACAGCGCCATGCCAAATTTGGTCCAGATTCATCCAGTGGTTTGGCCGTGCATAGAAGACAAGCAAACAAACGGTCTATTTTATGTGGAGAGATTTGTGCCCAACTTTTTGACCTCGACTTCGCCCCCACATTTTGAAGAGTGGAGAACGGAAAAGGGATAAGTGAAAGTACCTCTCTACCTCTACGTATTGGGGATTGTCATGGGTAGGAAAAAAGGCGCGTGTGACTGCGGCCTAAGTCAGAAGTGCACGCACGAACATTGAGTTTTAAAGCCGAGTCTGAGCTTCTCCGAGAGGAGCGGCCATTTCTTTGAGTGAGACACCCATTCTGTTGATGTTTCGCCGTCCGTTGCAATTGACAAAAGTGCATCCTCACGGAATAAAATGGTAGCCCTGAACTATTGCAGGGTGCCTGCTGCAATCCATAGCAGAGATTAAAGCTGATGGAGGAGTGTGCGATGACCAGCAAAACATCGCTTAAGTGGGCGGAAAATGAGTAATTTCGACCTGCTCGCCAACTTCGCTTGGCTTCACTAAGCATTTTCCCTCAATGTGAAACGTGGTAGGAGTGGTTTTTTTTTTTTTTACAAAAAAAGGCGCGCATCGCCAATGTCAAAAAAGTTGACAAATTTTTCTTCCGATAACGAGTGACTTTTCTCATCGGGTTTCTCAGTTTCCGCAGTCAAACACAGCAGAACTCTGGAACTCGACATCCCCCCAAATTTTGTCATCTTGAAGGGAGTTTTGTTCGCATTCATCAGAGAAAAGATCATTTGGATCTCTGCGCATGCTCATTCTCCACTGCTGTCTCCGTCAGACCGGGACCATTACTTCTGCTCCTCCCCCTCCTTGGCCGCGAACAACAAAGAGTCGCTGGTGGGAAAAGCGCAGAGCATGGGAATAATGATGATGTAGTTTCTCTCCGTTCTTTCCCTGCTATTCCACAATAGCAAGGATAATTTGTCAGGCTTTGAAAAGAGACCATGTGAAAGCTGGCATTTGTCCCGGTTTAACGGAGCTGCGCAGGCTTGGTAAGGGAGGGAAGCCCCTCTACCCATCCCAAATTCAGACGTCAGCGTCACTGTATTGTTGGCTGGAAAAAGTGTTCGTGGCCCAAAGCATCTCGACTTCCCTTGGTAGCTTTGTATCAAGATGAACGAAGTCAAATCTAACCCAGTTGAATCATCTGTTCAGCCAAGAAAACAGAACAGTGCAAACTAAGTCCAGTGTGCCAGCTCTGCAGCTGTCGTCGCCAGCTCACACAGAGCAGTCATGTTACTTTGACGCATGTCATCTGAGTCAACGAGACGTTGTCCTGACTCCTTTTTGCTCCATTACCTCGCGTTGTTTTCGCCTCCTTTGTTCTATAAAGTCACCTTGTTCTCTCAGATCTCGTCTATGAATCTTTCCTTAGGGACATTCGTTTCTTTGTTTTGGTTCAGATTGCACGTGAACACAACTGGAGGCGGTGGTGCTGTTTAAGCATTCAAAACGTGGCCTCACTTTCGTGTTTTACAGAAAATGACAATTTTTAACTTTGGCCATAATGCCTGTTGTAATGATAAGAAAAAAACATCTAAAAGTAATGGCTTGAACAGAGCTAGAAGAATGTCCGCTGCACTAGCGCTGAAGTCGCACGTTGGGGTTCACTTTTGAGAAGAGACTCTGTCAGGCTGAAATCTTCATCGCCCTTTCTTTTCTCCAAATTCTTGACCTCAGGTTCACTTTGTATCAGCCTCCCCATCCTCGTCCGTGACCTCCATTCACTCCTGAGAAGTCTTCAACTGGCACAAGTGGAAATAACAGGGCTTTCGAGCCCTTGAACCAGATCTGAGGCATCGTAATGAGCAAGAACAAGATCTGGCCCAAGCCAAGAGTCGCCGTCAGACTGAGGGGCCTGGAGAAAAGGTAGTGGACATTTCTTCAAGCATTCATCCCTGAACGGAGTTCCATTCGTTGACCGCCTTCCTTTGCAGATGGGTCCCAAATACAATCCCACCATAGCAATCCGTACTTTGCGGGAAACTTTTTTCGTCCAGAAAAACGAACTTCATTGTACATGTCCAAAAAGTCCGTTTTCACGGAAAAATAACTTTCATCGTCCATGACAACCTGACAGTCCTTTTTGGCAGAAAGTAGTCACGGCGAAGTTTCGAGCTGCTTGATCTCCTGAGTGATGCGATACCTTTCTCCATTTGCAGTGCGTGACGCTGCTCTGGGGCTGTTCGGATGAGAAGCATCGCGCGTGGATGCCAGTTTTCGGATGGAAACACCAATCTTGTGCTGAGCAGCCTGGACAAAGTCATTTTTTAGGGCTTCCGACACTTTCAACCTTTCCTTCTCCAGTTCCGGTCTCCTCATCCTTTGCCAAGATGGAGTAGAAACAGCTTTTTGTACGCTCTAAGCTTAGAGAAGCAACGAGCAGTGCAGTTTTTGCCCCACTTGACATTTTTCTAGCAGAATTTGCCAGCAGCCAGTCTGCGGGCCTTCCTCATTGAGACTTTCCAGCTGCATGATGAAAACTTGAATTGGAGCAAAACTTCAGTATTTTAAAGTTGAATATTGACTACATTCCCTCCCCCTCCAACAACATCTGTCAAAAATGTATAAAAGTGAGTCTGCGACTTCAGACAAAAAATATTTGTCAGTCTGTATAAAAGCAGGAGCTTCCAAGCCCGTCAACTCACCTCAAGGAAAAGAAGGTAATAAATGAGTTTCCTTTGGAGAAAAGTTGGCGAATTTCTATCTGTACAGGGACAGTTAAGAATTAATGTTGCGTCCAAAGCAGAAATTTGTTCTGTCAACTTCACCGCCTGAATATGCAAAGTTTGTCGTAGGCTATCAAAAGCCCTGTTTGGGACTGCTGGTATGACTTTGCTGTGCGCAGTCCTGTGACAATCTGTCCATGGACGCTGCATTTTGTCAGTTGGTTGCATGCTGGGTGTCTTATTGGTGTCGTGATGTGGTGACCTATGTCCGTATTGGCGGATTTTGCAAATGTTGGCTTTGTGCCAAAGTCAAGAGGGAGAGAGAGACTGGAGGAAATTATTGACTAAATACCTGCAATCAGGTCAGAGTCTGCTAGAGTTGGAAAACACATCTCATATTTATTATGGTTATGGCGGCATGCCTCATGTTGTGTCTGGTCAAAGTTGGAAATTCCAGCCCGGCCGGGCCCAGTCTGGCCCAGCCTGGCCCAGCCTGGCCCAGCTTGGTCCAGCCTGGCCCAGATCCCCCTCCCAGCAAAGAGGCCTCCCTCATGTTTTAACCCCATAGTCTGCGCACAGAAACACCGTTCAAACGTTGTTGTTCGGAGTTTCTCCGCTTTCCCCCAAGCAGTCGGAGCCAAGAGCAGATAGGAAAGTTGAGATGGAGAGTTTAGGAGGAGGATTGATATTGTTACGGAGGAGATTTGATTGCCTCCAGCGACAGATTTGAGCAGAACGAAGGCCCTCTTTTGCACGAAAGTTGCCGAATTGAAAGGGGGAATCTGTTTGAAAGCTTTATTTGTTTTAATACGAACAATCTGTATTTCAGTTCATGCACTGATCACGTTCTACTGAAACAAATCAACTGTTATCCTCCAACTTGGGGTGGCAAAACAACTTTGAATGGAGAGGCTGGGAGGACTTAGATAAGTAAATGTCCTTTGAAGGACATTTTGCACACATTGGCATTCAGCAGGCACCGCCCTGAACTGGCAGGCTGGCAGTGCTGGATACCATGCTCGAAGAGGTGTTCGCGCCCTGCCTCACATTGATTTCGTGGCAGTCACTGTAGTGGCGAAATTGGCCCTCAAAATACTGCTTGTCTTGATTGCCCAAAATGAGCTGCGCAGTCACGTCTCTGCCAAATATCCGGCCAATTTCAGCGTCGTTGAATTCGTAGAAAAGGTTAATGAGATTCCAGAGATAGAATATGCTAATTAGAAGGAAGAGTTCTTTGAAGACGAGGCAGAGAAGGATCTGCTTACTGCACCGCACCGCACCGCACCGCACCGCGCAGCACCCACAGACAACTAGATGTGTTATGCAGTAGCGAGTTCCGTAGTTAGCCAAACAGTATAAAACACCACAGCGGGGGGGGGGGGTATTTTATTATTTGATATTATTTAGGAGGCCGAATTTTGCGAAATAAGTCGTTTTCTGGAAAAATAATCGCGCGGGGTGCCCAAAAATGCATCACGTATACAAGAACTTTGTGCTATGCTGTTTCTTTATCATAATTAGCTCCACTACGTAAGAATGGTGTTTAGTCTACTACTGACTTGCTGTAAATGACATTCTTAATTTGTAAAAGATCATTAGATCATTTATTGCCACTATTAATGCGATATTATGATACAGAATTTGAATTTCCCGCCAAGCAGTAGGGCGAGTTGACACGTGTCAGCTGTTGTGCGTCTGTCAAAGGAACTTACTCCTGCATGGCCAATCAAGTTCTCTTAAAAGAAGTAAGAAGGGGGCAAGTGGCGATTTTCTGTGGCTGGCAAGTCTGCGAAAAATCGTGTGAAACTTTGGGGCCACCAAAGATATCAACCTGAAACTTCCAATACGTCAAAATTACTTTCACCAAAAAATTAATTCATTTCAAGGACTACATTATGAGATGTGCACTAAATGAGACTTGCTGCCTCTCCTGTGTCCCAGCTTTGAATCTATTTATTGATGAGATTTAATGTTATATCCCAAACAAAAAAACTAAACTTTGAAATTATCAAAAAAATCCAATGATCTAAGAGCCATCAGTTTTAGGCCTGAACAGTTAAATTGGGGAACATGTGAGGGAAAATATTCAAAGTGTCAGGACAGATTTGTGATCAGGAAGGAAAATGCAACAAATCTTATTCAATAGCAAGGTCACGAGGACCTTGTCTTAAGAAATCAAGACTTTTCAAAATACTTTGAGATCTGAGTGCAGTTTGTTTTTGTTTGGACCAAAAACGAAAAAACAGCGATTTTTCTGAAAATGCTTTTAAAATTTAGTACCTAGACGCCCCCACCCCTGCGGACACGTCCGACTGCACTACGCTTTGCTATCTGCAGTCCTGTCGTCGTCTGTCCATAGACTGCATTTAGTTGCTGTGCCATGCTTAGGGAAGTGTGATGTCTATGGCGAGAAGAGATGGATGGATTCCTCAAGACTCTGCAACTATTATAACACCAATTCTATCGGAAATGGATATTTAATCTGCAACTGCTCGTGTTGCCTGTCCTGGCAATAGAAAGTTGTTTCATATCCTTCATGGATTCTCTCTACGGAGCACACAGTGAGGTTCAATGGAATGCATTAGCACGCTGCAACAATTCATCCTGCACAGAGTGATGCAAAAGAAGTGTCCGGGGAAGGCGAGTGGTATTCTTGGTGAAGTTACATCGCATCATTGCCTTTTTGGCTTCATCCAAGGCTTCGTGAGCAGATAACAGTGTTCGTCTACCCAAATCCTTGAACACAAAGCTGTAGCTTTGTATTTATTCTGCGAATAAGATTCAAGGTGCCAGTGCACTCCAACGTCAGCAATTGATCATTTTGGTAGAGGGTGGGTTGGTAGACAAGGGTTTGGGGAAAAATTGTCGCTGACTTTGGGTCAATTTTGCCTTTAATCTACTGAGAGAAGCTGCGTGATTTTTTGCAGACATATGCTTCCAATATCCCCCTCTTGCTGCATAAACAAAATTGATGCCAAACATCAACACGAACTTCACGGAGGAGATGAAAAGGACCGACGTCCTCAGCGGCCTGTATGCTGGCAGGACAAATAAAGAGATATTTGAATTCTTTGGCGGCTTCATTACAAAGTGGACCATCCAGCAGACCTCCAAAAGATACCGAGGGACCAAAGAGAAGGGGAATATCACTCCCAAGAGGATGCCTCATGCTCTGAGGTCTGACACGAAAAGCACACTCAAGTTCATGGCCATGGTTGACACTGCCATCAAGGCAGACAGCTCCAAAAACATTGTGGTGCTTGCAAAGGAATTCCAGGTCAGCGTAGGGATGATGTGGAAAACAGTCAGGAATTATCTGAGATACAAAGTGTACAAGCTCAAGGTCAGACAGCTCCTGACCAAGACCGTGAAGGAGAAGTGTGTCGTGAGGTCCAAGAAACTCCTGGAACAGCTTGAAGAAGGGCGGAGTGGCATTCTTTCTCTGATGAAAAGAAATTTATTGTTGGCCATTGTCATAAAAGATAAAATGACCGCTGCCTTGCCTGCAATCCTGAAGATGTCCTTGTTCTTAAGAAGACCAAATTTCCAGCTTCCGTTATAGTTCTCTGTGTCATTTCGAGTGACAGTGACATCATGGAGCTACACTTCTTTAGAACCAAGGAGGCAGTCACGAAGGAAGGGTACCTCAAGGGTCCTCAGGCCAAAGATCATGCCCTAGATGATCTAGGTGGTCCCTGAGAGACTGTTTGTCTTTCAACGAAATGGTGCCCCAGTGCACACCTCAAATCTGGTGCAACATTTGCTTAACAGCAGCCTTGGACGCATAGGCAGATTCTGGGCAAAGGAGATGTGGCCACCATCGTCACCAGACCTAAACCCCTGTGACTACGTCTTGTGGGGCAAATTGGAGAAGAGGGTCAATACTACCTATCACCCAAAATATGGGTCTCTCATTGCCTCCATCACAGAGAAATTGGCCTTGCTTGAGACCGCTATGGTCGTGCCTGCCAGTCGCAGGTTTTGCTCTCATGTGGAGGTATTGATCAAGGTGAACAGAAACTACTTCGAGTGAAGAGAGTCTTATATAAGTACTATGTCATAGCATGCAAAATGACAATTTACTCCAAAAGCCCTGTAGGTCCTGGAGATGCGCCAAAACACTATCAACATCCCTCAGGCGTCCATGGCTACTAGAAGGAGGAAAGTTTTAGTCCAAAGGACCACTTTCAATTCAAAAGGGGCCATATTTGCTTGATTTTTTAGCAGCAGATTTGTGAAATTTTATTTGTGAGAAGTCCTCCCCCCCTCAATGTCCTTCCCCTCCCCATGGACGGGACTCTGTCATCAAACCCTATCTGCACAGCACCAGGACGAGGAAATTTTGCCGAAAAACTTGTCTAAATCAACACATGCACAGGCGTAATTGTCCGCAATTGCCTCTTACGTTATCCAGTTATAATCCGATGTTTGTTTGGGATGAGCCAACTTCCCCAAGTCCTCCCCATTTCCTTATTCTCACCCGCCAAGAACAGGCACGTTCCCGACACTCCATGTGTCTTGTGCATTCTGTACCCACAGGAGTTAAGGGATCGCACTTCTCCTCTCCTGCAGATTAACCCAAACTGAACCCTTATTTACAAGCCGTTTGTAACTGAGAAACGCTCGTCACATATGGCAACCGTGAGTAAAAAGTTTGCCCGCTGTGTATTGGCGACGTCCACGAAACAATCACACTCTTCTGAACCCTTTCAGGTCGCTTCATCCAGATCTCATTTACTTCAAGTCGCGGTTTATTGTTTTTACTCACCCCTTGTCAGCTAGGTTTTCTGTACGTTGTGGAAAAGGGTTATCTTTCTATTTGACAAAACGTCATTAAGTTTTTGAGGTCCTCAGCACAACTGTCATTGTTGTTTTTCAATTGATCCATTGTTTTTTCAACCGATCCATTGAACGGATCTCCGGGTACGCATTATGCGAACTAAAGTCTTGTACAAGTGCAAGTATTTATTTACTATGAAGGTTAGGTGAACAACTCACTTCCATCAAACAGTGTCAATATCCAACATTTGGTACGCATAGAATGTGTGCCCAATCGTTGTCCATCCGGGGGCAGCTGCTGACCTTCATTGACTGTCGACCTCCTCAGATGAGCCGTTCCCTGTTTGCGGGCAGAATCCTCGAGCCGAGGCTTGTGCTTTAAACGAGTAAGTTGAAGTTCTGTATCAAGTATGACTTCCACAGACATCAAAAGAAGTATTGTTCACTCTCCTCGATATCCTCAAAAATGAGTTCCTTTTGAACAACATTAACAGACTTGGACGAGTCCAACTTTTTGAGAGTGAAGAAAACAAGTGCACGTCAAGTTTGCAAGGACCTACAGGTGTCATTGCCAGTGCCTAGTGCGTCCATCCTATCATGATCTCAACTCTTCGCTGTCATCTTCGACGTGAATCAACTCCTAACATCAGTGCCTCTGATTCCGGGACAGGAGGCGTTGCTCAAAACATTGGAAGTACTCGATTCTGTGTCGCATCCTCTGCCCAAATTGCATCTCGCATTCTCCCTTGCTCTGGATGACGCAGTACAGAAGTGTAAAGAATATTAACATGTCTGATTCATCATTCGCCATCGGGCCTAGCGTAAGTATCCTCAGTTTTCGCAACACTACTAGGTCTTCATGGCACTGGGAAGAAATGTCTAATTGTACGTAAGTACAATCCTTGTGGCGAAAGAAATAGAGACTTTCGTCAAGCTTTCCAGGTACCTGATCTCAGCGTCTGCCCGGCCAGCACCTCCCTGTACTCGTCTAAGGTCATGGTGCGATGAACAGATAAGTTCATCTCCTCGTAGATCTCGTCCACGTACCTCCACGCCTCCTGGTTCAGGGTCACTGCGGCAGCAGTGTCAGGACTGTTATTCTCGTCCGCACCAAACGCCTTTGCCTGAGAGTCGAAGCTCATAGCAGTCTGCGCCAAGTGCAAGTAGTCCGGCGACACGCCCATAGTGTGCAGCAAGCTTAACATTTCCCTCTCAGGATGGGCCAACAAATCCTCGTACAACATCACTTTGCAGTAGACATTGGACGACGACGGCTGCAAGAAGCACGCCAGGGACGCGGCGGTGCTCAGGGCCAAGAATTGCTCGCGGCCGCTGAGGCACCTGCGCCAATGGACGGACGACGACCTGAGTCTATTCTTAATGTGTTCATACTGGTCATATGGAAATGGATACACCAGGCGGGTGTGCAACCACCCCAGGCGGGTCCGATGGAAGATGGTGCTGAACTCCCTCTGCATCACTCGGTACAGGGAGGTCAGGGTTGCTTCGGGATGTCGAGTGGCGAAGATGAAGTTGACATTTGGAAAGTGTTCCGCCAACATCTTTACCTGAAGAAGTGACCGGTTTTCATTTCTGTCTGCGTCATGCGTCTCTTACCTGAGGTGCGCAGGCCACGGGCAGCTTGACAAAGATGTGTCTCACGCCGGACCCCTCCTCCACCTTGCAGAGCAACTTCATTCCGCTCTGGAGGAGTTTCCTGCATTCGTCCAGGCCAATTTCGCCACGTGCATACATCTCGTGCAAGTTGACCAGGGCCATCGGCTCGGAGAGTGATCGCACGCCGGGAATCATGTTGGCTGCCTGTGCCAGCAAGGTGGAGCCGCAACGCGTGGTCATGTGCACTACAGTGACGCTGACATTGGAATCCATAGCAGTCTCGGCCAATGTGTGGAAGGCGTCCACGGGCACTACCACCAGGCGCCTTGCCTTAGCGAACTGACCAACGAACATGAAAGGATACTCCTTGGTGTCCGTCACATCGACATTGGGGTCAGTCTCGCAGAAGACTGCCTTGTCGGCGCATACGGTCATCAGAGTGACGTTATTCCGACCCAGAATGACATCCGCGGGATCAGCGTACTCGTGGTGCAGGCACGTGAAGTGTCTATCGGAATGCATGGGCAACAAGATGCTGAAGTTGCCTCGCATCGTAGCCGTCATGACGTGCGCTGTCAGGTTGTCGGCTTCGGCGGCAGTGCGATGGGAGATCCGGCCGGATTTTAGGCTAAAGCCCAGGATGGGGTTCGTGACAAAGTCACAGATGTCCCGGAGGCCGTTGAGGATTGTCACCAGTCCGTAGAAGAAGGCCAAGTCCACCATCTTTGAGTTGTGGACTGAGAGGTCAGTACTCACTGAGACAAGTGGAACGCATCAGACCAGGCCAAGATGGTTCAGCACCAATCGCCACGGCAAGATCCAAGGTTAAGTTAGGCTAGACTAGACCTGGAAATAAAATCTGGAGAGACGAGGAATAGGGAACTGACACTGATGGAACTTGACGTTTTCTGCCGCCCTGTCTCTCAGTGACTCTTCTTCCAGGTGAGCATTGCATAGACTCACAGTTTTTAGGTTTTGGGGACAGTTAGGAGCTCTCTACAGAAGGAAGACAACGACTTACACACCGGTTAGACTCAAAGCTAGGATCGACAGTCCCAATCATTTCACAACTGAGGAGTTAAAATCAAACTTGATTCAATGAGATAGGCAAATGATGCCTACCTCTGACACGCACCCTTTGAGAAAAAACCCTTTCACATGGTTGCCATTTGCTGTCAATTTGTTTGTTAAGTTGTTGCTCACTGTCTCCTTTTACAAGAGACAGTTGTCCTTTCGAAAACGACCACTAGAGAGATCGGACCAGGACAAAATTGAATGCTTATCATACAGTTGAAACCTCATCTTGCCCTGTTAGCTACCTAAGATCGAACTTAACAGCTAATTCCCACAGAATCGGACCACTGGGATCAAAATCTAGGGATAAAGCGTTAAGGCCTTAAAACTACCCAATTGAGCTGAGTAAGACAACGAAGCCATTTAAGACAGTTGTTCTTTGTGTAATTCTGGGTCTCAAAGATTGGGTTTAGTATACACATGGCAAGGACATGAACGATCAGTGACCACCTGCTGGACCGAGTCGAGATGAAAGGAAAGCTTTACTATAATGCCAAATAGACTATTCCGCTGCCTTGCCGGAGGACTGTCCGCATGGTTCTAGTCCGCGGGTTGGCCGAAAACAGGTCTCATCGTCATGCCGGCTAGTTCGTCTCGTACGCCCTGTCCACTCCGGGACCGTAAGCTCCACATGAAGAACTATACATTTGTCCAGAATATATTGTCGGCCCTGAAGCTGATGACGATGGAGAGCAGCGCATAAGGCGGTGATCACTACGGCGTCTCTCGAACAACTGCGAGATTGTTAAGTACTCGACTCAGTACCCAGGTGATCACTGTCCTTACGAGAGAGATACAGCGTAAGCGACCCAGGACAAAGTGCTCATACCCAAGCAAAGTACGCTTACACTAAGTCTTAGAGGTACGTGCCGCGGAGCTCGAGTAGG
>JAAUXU010009982.1_pt1 | contig 33726 bp, 32 predicted proteins | sample 7278151 | NCBI WGS metagenome assembly JAAUXU01 (sample SAMN14350113, study PRJNA611818) | marine sediment metagenome | isolation source: surface marine sediment (1.8m) | place: French Polynesia: Moorea | collected 2018-08 | reverse complement strand
CTAGGTTCTGTGAGGGGGTGAAAAAAGCGCAAAAGGGTGCGAGAGGGTGACGACTCAAAAAGTAAACGAAACACATAGCGAGAGAAGACAGTCCAGATCTTGACAGTCCAGCTGTAGTGAGAGAAGTCAGTCCAGTGCTTTGTAGACCAGACCGCCATCTTCTAAAGTATCAAGATGATGGGGCTGAGATTTGCCGACTGTCGTCGATGTGTTTCGTTTACTCTGAAAGAGGAAAGAAAAATTTCCATTACATGACGTTTACTCATTTCGAAGAATGCATCGACTTATCAGCAAATGCAACATGATTTCTCCGACCTTCCGAATAATGAAAGAAGCCGCAGTTCTAGGTTAGCTGGGTGCACGAACTTCGGAGTTTTGCGTCATCTAGTAGTGACAATGACAGTGGCACTAGAATCAGTTATGCTTGTGATCCCGGTATTTAATGCTGATGTCAATTCTCAATCACGTGAAGGTTGCGCAGGTCGGCGACAGCGACATCGAGCATCTTGGCGCCTGAGGCCCAGACAAGCAAGAAATCCAGAACATTCCTTCAGTGCACCACCCCTCTTATTGCATTGTACAAAAGAATGTCTTCATATACACTGTAACTTATCAGGACTCCAGCTCTTCAAGTTCATGGGCTAGTAACTGATTGGCTTGTTACCTTGTTGACCTTCACTTACATGCCCTTCAAAGAATAACAATATGTACACAGATGAGTTACGCGTCGATTCTCACACGTAAAAGGCAACTTGCATGGAGTTAGCTGGAAATAAGCCAGTACGAAGAAAAGAGAAGACACTTATTTCTCTTTCCCTCATATGACAATATCTACCTGTGAGTTTTTTGGTTAATAATCTTTGAAACCCTTTCGAAAAACGTCAACTTACTTCGTGTCATGGCTTAGAGGTGCTGATGAGACCCGTCTACTTTAAAAGAAGACACAGGACATGCTGAAGTCGTCATAGAGAGTGAAACCTACTCTTTGGCAGCAACAACTAATCGCCTCACACAAATCAATGTGTGAAACTCTTGGATCCTGCTTGAGGATGTTGCTTACAAGCTTGAATGCTTCGCCTCACCAAGATTTTATGTTTCTTATGCACTCAAACTCTCCTAAATAAAAGAGCAGGGGGTTATAGGACACCCCTCTTTAAGTGCTTGTGGTTTTTCTTGGGTTAAAAGTCACCAGACTTAAAGCAAATGAAAAGTTATTCGGAAAGTTTTAGAAATTATTCACAAAAAAACTCACAGGTGTAAAAAAGTTATAGCTTCAGGTTATCAATTAAGCGAATGTAAGAGTAGTCTCATTCTTTCTGATATGACCCTTGTTTGCTATATAAGCTAGGCCCAAACACATGGAAGCACCAGTTGCAGTTTTCTCAACGGTCTGCAAACACAGCCTTTGCTGGACTTGCAACTTGAGATCCGCCGCCACCGCCACCACAGTCATGAAGGAATATCAGCGCAACGGCGATGATGTCGCCTGTCCCACAACAGCCTCACCACGCTACGTGCAGGTGGAAACCGTCTCCATTCCCAATCAATCGGTGGTCTCTACCGAGTCCCCACAATCTCTGCCAGTGAAGACTTACCCTTTCCAATGGACTCCAATCAGCAAGGAGGAGCGCATGCAAAGAAGGCAAGTCTACTTCGAGCACGGCCCGTGGTGTGTGTCGCCCAAAGCCTCCATGCTCGACTTGATCTCCTCCACTCCTGGCAACGTCCTCATGCCTAGATCGTTCATGGAGATCGCAGAGGAGATCTACAACTTCCAGGTCCGCCAAGATGACGTCTTCATTGTCACCTATCCAAAGTGCGGAACCACTCTGACACAAGTAAGTGTGTGTGCATGCACTCTAGGGGTTTGGCACAACTGCTTTGGCATTGATCTTGCACAATTTTGCACCATTCTCAACGGCTATTTAGAGACTTAGTTCTGTTTTGTTAGGAGAAAAGTCAGGTTGCAAGCAAGATATCAAGATAACTTTACTGTCACTTAGTCAAGGACAGGTTAGAACTAGGACTTGTCATAAGCATTCATGACTCGTTACCCATTGTTTTTAGGAAATGGTTTGGCAAATCCAGCACGGTTTTGACCTCGAGAAGGGTAAGGAGTCTCTTATGACTCGATCTCCCTTCTTGGAAATGCAGGCTCTGACAGATCCCAATGCTCATTCTGGAGTCCAGCTTGATCAAAGGGCTATCCAAAGCCTGGAGACTGCCAAACACATGCCCTCGCCCAGGGTGATCAAGACTCACCTCCCCATTGATATGTTGCCTCCTAACCTGCTGGAAGTGGCCAAGGTAGTCTTCGTGGCCAGAAACCCCATGGACTGCTGCGTCTCATTCTTCCATCACGAGAAGCTCGTACCTCAGCAAGGATTTTCTGGCACTTTTGATCAATATGCTGAACTCTTCAGGAACGGGAAGAATCCAATGGGAGACTATTTCTATCACTTGAAGGTACGTAAGTATTGCGGCAGGAGAGTGATACACTACATTATTCTAGTAGCTTTTCGTAAGTGCAAGGTGGCAAGTATTTGGTATTACTGAAAGTGGAAAAAAAACTTGAGAAAAAAACAGAGATGCACTGAGGGACCACTAAATAAGTCACTATCATCTGTATTCTCTGTCGTTTTCATTTGCTTATTTACCTTCTGTAGCTTACTGCATTTCCTCGGAATATCACTCAACCTCCCATCCCACCAGGGGAACCAGAGCATTTTGGAGGCGCCCCCTTCTCTCTTACTACTGTATTCATGCACGTACAGACTGCTGAGAAAGACAAAAAAAATAGCAAAAGTGAATGAATGTTAGACTTGCTGACTAACTGTTATAGTTGTGATACTGCTTCAAAAAGTAAAATATTTCTGTCGCTGTTGCTTTTCAAGAGTGGTGCATTCGTACCACTGTTGGGTTTCAACAGCAATGTCTAATGCTGTGACAAGTAGAAAATGTTGGGAACGAAAGTACTATCAAAGTCCGTAACAGTAGAGTATTGAGCTACTGCGGATTGTTATTCTCCACATGCTTTTCCAGAGTGGTTGGAACCGCCAAAACCATGCCAACTTGAAGTTTCTGTGGTTCGAGGACATCGTGTCAGACATGCATTCCGCCATTCAGGACATGGCCTTCTTTCTGGGGAAGAGCCTGAGTTCTGAGTCCCTCCGTGCGCTTGCGTCCCATCTTCAAATTGACAACTTTCGCAAGAATAACGCCGTTAACATGGAGATTAGTTACGGGAAGGAGAGCAACGGCAGCTTCATACGCAGGGGTTCGGTCGGCGGATGGAGAGATCATTTCAGCGATGAGAGGGTAATAGATTGGGCTCAGTGGATCGAGAGCAACACACATGGCAGTGGCCTGGAACTTCTAAAATATCTCCTAAAATGAGATCCCCACATACATCATCACATTGAAAGTTGACGCCTAATTCGAGTAAGTCCTTCATTAATGCATGCACGGGTAGGAAGGGTGAGCAATTTTTTTGGGTTGCAGACTGATTCTAGGTCTCTGCAGCTCATCTGGTGCAGCTTGAGCTCCTGATTAAAATGAGTCCAAAACAAGTCCTCAGACACATATTATCAAAAGTGCTCGTAAAAGCTTCAAACTTGTCTTCTTGTTACCCTATGGTTTGCCACAGGGTAACAAGAAAGCAAGCTTAAAGATTCTACGAGCTGCTTCTTTAGTGCAAAAAATTAAAAATCAAATTAAAAAGTTGCTCCCAGTACATTTTTTTTTAAATTTTAGCTGTATGTTAGGTCTCTTGCCACAGGGTAACAAGAAAGCAAGCTTAAAGCTTCTACGAGCTGCTTCTTTTGATAATATCTCCATTTGGACACACTGCGCAGAGGCCTTCTTCAGGCATGGAAATAGGCCCAAGGAAGACAACAACAAAATTTTTGTTCTAAAGCAGCCAGATTTTGTAATATCCATTTCTAGTCTTCCTACTGGAAGACTAGAAATGGATATTACAAAATTCTTATTACTAAATGAACCCATCACCACGTCTTGAATAGGGTTTTCTTCTTGGCATCAGGAAATTTTGTGCGATGTTCCTCCACAACTTGAAGCAGTTGCTGACTCTGGTCATCCTTTCTTCTGAAAGAAAATTTTGAACTCATTTTGATAAGAAGCTCAAGCTGCACCAGATGAGCAGCAGAGACCTGGAATCAGACTCCAACCTAAAAAAATGCTCATCTAATGCACAACGGTCATTCCACACGATTGTAATAAACTGTTGAAAGCTTTCACCCATGCTTACAATCCAACGTCATTCGCGGATCTCGTGACCCATGGGTCTGCTCATACTTTGTTGAGTTGCGCAATACAGCGAGTTATGTTTGTCGGACCACGAACTGCGTAGTACATTGGAGAGTACCATGCTACTGCTGTATTAGATGGTATGTAGTAGCCTTTCATTAACTCAAGTCTCCAGATGAAACTTCATTGATTAATGAACCTCTTAGTCGCTACGAAGGAAGGAACTAGTGAGCCCTTCAGGCAATCTCCAATGTTCCATCATCTCCCAGATTCTTGGTTTCCAAGAAGCTTTCACTTCACAGTGGAACTCGGGTAAAAGGAACGAATTCGGGAGTCGGCGAATGCCCATCCAAGGTCACAAAACTGGCACCCTGAGAAGCAAGTAACCATGCCATGGTCCAACAGCGTTAAAAACAGTAGGAGCAACACGATGCACTTTCACTAGCACCTTGATTCACGACATAACAGCTGACAAATCAGTCTGCAGAGAGGTGACTAAGCTCTCTTTCGACGTCGTATTGAGACGCTAGAGCTTTCAAGTCCCCTGTATTTAGGGAAATGTGGCACAGAGTTCTCCATCGACAATGAGCAGCTCAAAGTGGCCAAACTTTTTTTTACTTCTTTACTTATTTTGATGAAATCGGCCCAATATTTCACCCCCTTTGCGCAAGACAGTCCTTTTAGGAAAAAAAAAAGTTCTGTTCATCTGAGTTCCTACAAAACTGTGTCCATCTTAACTGAGGCTACTTACTTAATAAAACTCCCATTTACCCCAGCATTTCGCTTATCCGAATTCCACTGTACAGCAAAAGTTCCTCTGCCTGCAGGGAAGTGGGTGCAGTCACAGGCTGAATATGGTATCTATGGCTGGATAGCATATACAGAACAACAGTATCTGGAGTCTGGCTGGTTTAGCATCCACTGTGTGAGAAAATAGCAGGTGGGCGGAGAAAGCAAAGAAAAGAGTCCGACAGATCAAGGTATCATTATGACGACATTACGTCATTACGCAGTATTTATGCAACATAGGTTATATATAAGTGCTGCATATGTTGAAATTTGTCAACGGACGTGGCCAGTCTCAATTTCTCAAGTCACAAGTGCCAGCAAAGACTTCAACAGCTGTCTCCAGATTGAAGTCCCGACTAGGGATGTGTCGACTCAATGATTTTCTAGATCCGAGCACATCTCAGATCCCCTCGAATAATCGAGGAAAAGCAAGAATTGCCGGAGAAATTTTATTTAGAAGCACTGCAAGGCGTTCACAGGGAAAGATTAGAATGCAAAAACGTCACAATGAGCTCTGCCATCTTTTAATCGGCTTCTTTTGATAAAGATATATTTCCAGCGTCTGAAGACAAAATGTTTAGACGGAGCACTTGTTTCCTGAGTGACCGAACAATTTTGCCTTGAACACTTTTCCTTCCCTGCTACGTGCCATCATTTTTACTCCTGTTTTAAGGTTTCAAATGATTTTCGTAATTTATAATTAAGAGAGGTTGTGCGGACCACGTTCAAACCCTCAAAACTCTTTGGACCCGAATCAGACCGGGACAGGCCCATAGTCGGGACAGGTCGTGCTTCAGACAAAGGAACTCACTTTTCATAAAGTGCAAGTCACTTTAAACGAATCGTTCAGAAGTCGATTCGAGTAAAGAAAAAACTCTGAAAAATATCAAAGCGTTAATCTCCCAGACTCGACTTGAACCACCCTGTACGAATCTCGTACATGGATGAAGCATCTCGCATTATCAACTTGTTGCTGTTGACCTATTTTTTTCAACGAGTAATGTCAATTTTGTTACAATTGCTGCTGATATAACGTATGAGGCATTCTATTGCATCATTGCTTCCAGTGTACTGTATGATGCACACATCCAACCCACGACAAATGTTTTACGCTCTGAATGAGCTCAAAAAATCAGTTTTCCTTGCCCTCGTGCGCACACTGTCGTGACCTCTTTTTTTCCTCACGCCACCTCTGCTAAAAGAGTTTGCTCTACAACTTTAGGTACACAGCACACGCGCTGAGGAGAGATCGAGTTTGCATGCACCCAACGCTGGGTTCTCTTGCACTACCAACAGACCCTCTGGCGGAGTGCACGCGAACCCGCGACAAGTGCACGTGAACCTACGCTTAGGGAGAGAGAGAAAGAAAAGAGAGACAAAAAGACTTTCCCAAGTACGTACGAGGTTCTTTGTGCGCGGCGGCTGCGGCGGCTGCTGAGGCCGCGGCGGCTACGGCGGCTACGGTGGCTGCGGCGTGATGGTGAGAATCTCGAGGAAGGAGCATGCACAGTTGCATACATCCGATACGCAGAGGAAATCGTTGCTGCCCCCCCCCCCCGGGGGGGTGAGTGGGGGCGCACACGATACAGTGGCGATCGATAACAATATGAGGAATTAAGTCAGCTTGTTACTTACAAGCTACCCGTTGGGACAAAGGAGAACATTAACAGCGTTTCTTTTTTTCATTTTTGGCATTTGGCATCGTCGCACCCCTCGTAATGCAGCAATGGTGTTTTTGCTCCGGCGCGGACTAAACCAATCAGTTCCCGCGCAAGTCAAAGTCGAACAAACACAGCGCGCGCGCTCATGTCCCGATGAGCGCGGTACTCCTGCGATCGTATGTACTTCTAGACTCCGTCCGGACAGCGTATGCATGGAGAGGCTCCCCCCCCCTTCCGCTAGTACTCGACGTACTCTGTCTTGTCGGAGACACTATATCTTTTAACTGCGATGCATCACGTAACAGCACTGCTCTCATCAGTCAGAGGCCTCCCGCTGAATGCGCATTGGCGATGAGCGTCCCGAGCATGGAGTGTCTGTGCTGCCTGGCGTCGTCTTGCACGCGCAACACTTCAGATACGTCGTCAAGTCCATAGAGAGAGGGCGGAAGCCAAGGAAAAGAGAAAGGAAGAGGCAGAGGAGGGAAGGGAGCTGTCCCCTCTGCGGTATGGCATGCCTGCCTGCCTTTTTCTCTGTATCTTGACTACTACAAACGTGAGAAGTTCGGGATAGTTGTGTCGCATACATACTTTCCTTCCGACTGCAGTAGTGTGCACCCATTCTTGGAGGCCGTAGCAACAGCACAAGGAGGAGGAACAAAAAGCTGTGTCGAGGCTGTTGACAAGAGGTAGCTGATAGGGTTATTCTTCTTTCCTTGCAAGTGCTTCTTGTGCCCCCTCGTACAGCATCGACTGAATCTGCTGTGATATAAGGACAGAGTGTTGGATTGGCCTTGATCATCGGTTCGGCAGGAGTGAGCAAGTGCGATCGAGTACAAATGCTCCTGTTGCTGCTACTATTGTGATTCACCTCGGTTTGCCGATTTTCTGGAGAACAACCGCTCTCTTTCCCTCTACTGTGAGGGCCGCAATCTGCTCATAGTTGCTTGCTTCCGACGCCGACCAATAGAGGAGGTGAGCCCAAATAGCAACTTGCTCATTGCATTGATTCGAGGACAATGAGCAAGAGAGAAGGGAAGGATGAGGAAGAAAACACGCCGACAGCCCTGGCGCAGGCCCAGACTCAGACGCAGACCCACGAGCACAACGTCGGGAACGCTGTCAGTTCTCAAATTGACGAAGAGAACGTTAAAGAACGAAGTCACTCGGACGCCGTCCCCGCCGGGGACTCCTCAGCTTCTCCGGCAGCAGCAGGCGCAATAGCTGCAGCGATGCCGCAACCTGAGAAGACGTATCAAGCAGAGACTCGGGAGGTACTAGAAATAAGGTCTGCTGAATGTTCACAGCCGCAGTTGCCCATGCAGAACCTCGGAGAGTCCACAAACAATCAGCAGCAGAGACAGCAGCAAGACCAGGAGCAGCAGCGGCAGCAACAGCAGCTTCCGCACAGTGCCAGTAATAAGCGCAAGACATTATCCAACCTGATGCGTCGGCCGCCAGTTGATATATCCTTCAGCAACGTCGGGCTGACCATCCGCGAGGGTGATTGGCTCAGCCAACGCTGCAAGGAGGGCAAGACCATCTTGCAAAACGTCACAGGCAAGTTCAAGTCTGGCGAGCTGGTCGCCATCATGGGTCCGTCAGGGGCTGGTAAGAGCACGCTTATGAATGTCATGGCCGGCTACAGAGTCAGCGGAGTCACTGGCCAGATCAAGATCAACGGAAAAATACGAGACCTGAGAAAGTTCCGCAAAATTTCATGCTACATCATGCAGGACGATTGCTTGGCACCGCACCTCACCGTGAGAGAAGCCATGTGGGTCGCGGCCAACCTCAAGCTAGGCGAGAAGCGCTCTACAGAGACAAAATGGGAGCTCATAACGGAAATACTAGAAAATCTCGGTCTGTCAGAGTGCCTGGACACCCGCACAAGTAAAGTGAGCGGTGGCCAGAGGAAGCGGCTTGCCATCGCGCTCGAATTGGTCAACAATCCCCCAGTCATGTTTCTTGACGAGCCCACATCGGGGCTGGACTCGTCGTCCTGTGCCCAGTGCATTGCCTTGCTCAAGCAGCTGGCCAGGGAGGGAAGGACAATCGTATGCACGATTCACCAGCCTTCCGCTAGGATATTTGAGATGTTCGACAAGCTCTACCTCATGGGTGAGGGGCATAACATCTACCGAGGCGCTGTGGGGGACCTGATCCAGTTCCTCTCTGAATTGGGGTTGAACTGTCCCAGCTACCACAACCCCGCCGACTTCGTCATGGAGATCTGCACAGGGGAGTACGGTAGGCACATCGAGACACTCGTGGACGCGGTGCACAAACAAAACATGCGAGAGGAAGATGAGGCAATGTCGAGGAAGCAGACAGAGGGTGATAAAAAGAAGACCGAGCAGGTGAGCGCGGAGAGGAAGACAACTAAACAGGACAGCTCCAAAAAGGACCAGAACTCTTGCGCAGTGACTATCAAGCCTCAGCATGAACCTGACGAGTCCAAGTCCTTACTGGAGTTTGCTGAGGCAGGATCGGTGAGCAGTGACAATGGCAACGGCAGCGGAGCCTTCCCAACCTCCACCGGGACTCAGTTCCGCATACTGTTTGTGAGAACTTTCCGCTCCATTGTCAGGGATCATACGCTCACCAACTTGCGAATCACGTCCCACGTTGTGGTCGGCCTAATATTGGGCTTCCTGTACTTTGACATAGGAAACGAGGCGAGCAAAGTATACAACAACTCTGCCATGCTGTTCTTTTGCATGCTTTTCTCCATGTTCGCTGCGATGATGCCCACCTTGATGACCTTCCCGCTTGAAATCACGACGTTCAAGCGAGAGCATCTCAACCACTGGTACAGCATGAAGAGCTACTACTTAGCCAAGACGATGGCCGACATGCCCTTCCAAATCGCGTACCCGGTGGTCTTCGTGGCCATCGTTTATGTCATGACGTCGCAACCACTGGAGGCGTCCAGGATCTTCATGTTTCTAGGGATGTGCGTGCTCACCTCCCTGGTAGCACAAAGCATGGGCCTCGTCATCGGATGTGCCTTCGACGTGCAGTCGGCTGTTTTCATGGGCCCCATAACCACGATTCCTATTCTACTATTCTCAGGTTTGGATCAGGTCCATGTATAGTATTCCTTGTAAGACCATTAACGGCTGGACCTTCTTCTGATATATACTTTGAAGTAACTAATGTGGAGAAAGAGCCATTGTATGAAAATAGCTTTTCTCATTTTGACCGGAGTTTGACACCAGTGTGTGAGAGAGAGAAGCCATCACCTAATGGACTGAATTTTGAATTGGACATTTTCTTTGAACTTCTCTCCTCTTAAGTTTGGATCAATTTTTGATCATTGGGACCTTATTGTCAGTTCAGCTTGACCTCATGTACATCAGAATTGGTAATTCGGAGAAAGGTGAAGGGAAAATTGTTCATTTCTTCAAAAAAAAACTTTATCACATTTACCTTCTGAACGTCATAAATTTACGTCTAATTGCCCTTTTCTTTTGGAAATTAAGGATTTTGACCGTTTAAGTGAATTGACCTAAAATCCAATGACCTTATAAACAGTGCCTATTGTACATAGGGACTAAAGCATGCTCGTGAAGGCACATCACAACGTAAGAGTCGATACCAGCAACTCATCCTAGTACTTGGACATTGGATATTGGATTTCTTGGAAACGGTGAAAAGCTCTGTTAGTGCTCTCCATACAAGGGCCAGAGATGAACTACGTCCACAAGGGCTACAAGCCTACGATACAAGGTGCTTAGGTTTCTCAGCGTAGATTTCTTATTAGAATGTACGGGCCGTACCGTGCTGGTACGTTCTACGTATGTAAGTGTTCAACTGAGACACCGCTGCATACACTGTACATACCGAAGAGCTGCGGCATCGTCCTGCTTCAAGCTGTCTGCATATATTTTTTCTTTTTCTCCTTCCTCTCATTTCATTGATTCTTCTCTCACTCCCCAGGTTTCTTCGTCTCTCTGGACAACATTCCGACGGTGCTGCAGTGGCTGACGTACGTGGCTTACGTCCGCTATGGCTTCGAAGGCGGCATTCTTGCCATTTACGGCTTCGATAGGGAGAAGCTGCACTGCTCCGTACCCTACTGCCATTTCAAGTACCCCACGAAGTTTCTGGAGGAGCTCGCCATGAACCCCGACATGTTCTGGGTGGATGTTGGTTGCTTGATCGGCATCTTTGTGGCTCTGCGGACTTTTGGATACTTCGTGCTGCGCTTCAGAGTCCGGGTGGAGAGATAGAACGTGACGAAGACAGTGACGCAGCATCCAGGGAAATGATTCGATCACTTGTCATTCAAGTCATTCGGGCGAGCATTAATTTATGCATTTTAAGTAGGACAGCTCTCCCACTACTTGGGTCTATAATAACTAGTCTTGGGAGAGTTTTCTGCTATTAGTTACACGTATGTACTCGTGCACAACATGAAGTACAATTTCGCCGATTTCAACTTTTGTACCGTCACGCATTGTCCATTAATGTTCGGAAAGAAATGAACAAAAGACTGTGCACTTTCATCTGTGATTGGATCTGCTACGTTCGTCCGTACGGTGACTGCCCTCTTCGCCATGGTAAGACAGATCTGCCTGTTGCCATGCCTCATCTGTGTGTCGAAGCTGCTACAGCATCGCCCAGAGCGAGCAGCATGCGTCACTTTCACTTGGGCAGTCAACCTCGCTTCCTCGACCCATAAAGAGTTTCTCCGCCATACGTGACTCAGTGCGTCGTCTTCGTTGTCTTGCTTCTCTAAAGTCAATTAACTGTCAATACGCCAAGAAGAGGATCCGTCAATGCTTCGGCAGTTAACATGGGCTGGATGGTCATAAGAGTCGCCACAGCCGCGGTCCTCCTATCGTCGAGATCGTGTAACCTGAGCGACGCCTTCGAGGATGAGTTCTTTAAGCCAAAGTCATCCACTTCAGGACCCTGGGTACAGCAGTCGTCGGGAGCAATCTGGCCAAAGCCGGCGTACCAATTCGCTAGCTCCAACGTGTTGGAAGTGGATCCAAGGAAGTTCGAATTTGAGGTGGTGTCTTTGCAGATAATTGAACACAACAGCCATTTAATCACAGCTCTTCTTTATGCAGCTGAATGATGCTGCACTTGCCTGTTCGTCTGTGGTCCAGTCGCTGCCTCGGTTTCGCGCTAGAATGTTCCCCGGAGAATCTCGAGACTCAAGACAAACTCATCATAGGCTGCAGCCTCCAAATATCTCCATCCTGAACTTATCGAAGATGAGGTTAGAACTGGAGGAGTCCGGAGCCTGCCAAGACCTTCCACATCTACGCATGGACGAAAACTGTAAGATTATTATTGAATGAGCGGCCGTTACTCTTCGAGCAAGTAACCAACGCTTCATGATTCAGACACCGTTGCTATCGACGCGAAAAAGGATAGCGAGCGCTACATAAGGGCTGCTACCAACTGGGGGCTTCTTCGGGGTCTAGAGAGTTTCAGTCAGTTGGTGTTCATGAGCCAAGAGGGAGGAACCTTTTCGGTAGGCTAATGAATTATTAATCGGGTGGTACCTTGCATTTACAGTAAGTAGGTCACTTTTCTTAAAGTATCGAGTCAACGAGACGTTGGTGTCTGACTATCCACGCTTTCCTCACCGGGGCTTCATGATCGACACAGCGCGGCACTTCTTGTCAAAGACCGTGATCCTGCAGACCCTTGACCTCATGGAGATGAACAAGATGAATGTCCTGCACTGGCATGTTACAGACCATGAGTCTTTTCCTTTTGAGAGCTCAACATTTCCTGATCTCAGGTAAGGATTGTGCGTACACAATTCCTGAATCAGGATATCTGTGACATTTTTCTTTAGCAAGAAGGGGTCTTATGATCCTGTTACGCACGTCTACCGCAAGAAAGATGTGCTGGAGATAGTTGAGGCAGCGAGAATTCGAGGTATAAGAGTGATACCTGAATTCGACACGCCAGGTATGAGGGTCATTATGGTGATTACATCGACGTAAGTGTAAATGCATTACTTGGAAAGGTCACACAAAGTCTTGGGAGAAAGGCCAACCGGGACTCTTAACCCAGTGCTACGTCAACGGTCGTCCAGTCAACCGCTTTGGGCCTATGAATCCGACCAAGGAAAGCGTCTACGTCTTCCTTGAACAACTCTATAGCGAAATCGCATCTGTGTTTCCCGATCAATATCTCCACATAGGAGGAGACGAAGTCGACACAAACTGCTGGTGGGAATATGATGACGTTCACAATATGATTAAGGCCAAGTGTACAGTAGAAATTATGCATAACTGGTATATTAGGAAGAATAATCCAAGGATCAGAGAGGTAATGGATCTTTGGAACATCACAGGACGTTACAGACTGCTGGAGTCATTTTTTGTTGAACGAGTCCTGTCCATAGTAAAGGACCTCCCTGGAGGGAAAAGTAGTATTGGTAAGTGATACATGAAGTGCACAAGCTGTATTAATTCTTTATGACGACTTTTGGGATCAGTCTGGCAAGAAGTCTTTGACAACGGCGACCAGATAAACCCCGACACAATCGTCCAAGTTTGGAAGGAGTGGCAGGACTGGAAAAACGAACTGAAAACGGTCAGTACATATGTGTTACCATCAATTTCCGTTTCCAGCTGCATTCCGAATAGGGATACAACTGGGTTATCCTCAGTTGGGTGGATTGTAATCCAGATGACCTAGTTAATTCAGAAACTCAGGAGGTGCTTTTATGGATGTGTGAATCAACTACTTGCATGTGTGCATTAGATAGCTACCATTGGAGATCATGGATTGGGCAAACATTCGTGTCATCTCTTAGTAATATTGGCTCAGCACAACTTGGTGTCCCGCTCGTTCCAGGATGCTTAGGTTTAGGATGGGTCAGCTTTTCTCGTCCCAAATTACTGCAATCTAGCCTAGCCTAACTTATCCCTAAATAATGTAGTAGGAGCGGGACAGCGTCGTGCTGGTCCTGTAAACCTAAAAGATATCCAAAATTCCAATGTTAGAATGAAACAAGCTCACCTGCCTGTTATGGTTGAACACACGCAACAGGTTGTGCTCGAACATTCCACGGCTCTAATGCTTTTGGGGCAGTTTAACGGGGCTAAGCTTGTGGCCAGTTTGACCTTGATAGCGGTAGGTCACAATTTCCTCAAATTAACTGTACAGTGTGCGCCTAAATTAGATCCCCACCGACCCACCACGCTGCTGAGATTGTGTTCTTGATAGACTAATCGGAGGACCATGTTCCATTTGTTCGTGATCCCCCTTTTCAAGTTGTCTGTTCTTTGGCGGTTGCACAAACTTTGGCACCCACTAGCGCCCAATGTGAACCAAACCAAAGGTTGAGATCCAGCATTCCCGCTTCAGAAGATGACCTTGCCAGCTCCCCCCCCCCTTTCCTTCACTTCAGCAGGTCATGGGCATGCAGAACTTGGAACGACTAAGAGCCAGCCATGACGTCATTCTTGAAGTGAACTTGAACCAAGCAGCCTCGACAATGTGTTGTATGTACATAACTGTCATGTCCATGGAAGGTGCCATGGGGTGCAGAGGTTGTGCCAAGTTGCCTGTGGTTCACTTGAGATAAGCTTGATATTCCACTAGATAACTTTAATGTCCGTGTCTCTTTGCACAGTATTGGTACCTATCCGCTCCGTGGTATTCTTCTTGGCGCTTTAGAATGCCACTCTGGTGAAGCCTAAGTTCTTCACCATGAAGTTGATAATCTTGCCTGCCGTGACCTTACCCCAAATTTTGTTCTTCCCTGCTTCTCAGAGACCAGAATGTATTTTGGATGGCAGTGTCAGAACTGTAGCAGACCCTTAACACTTTGGTGGTCTTGTGCTACCACGCACGTGTTGACTTTTGGCCTTGTTTAGCTTGATCTTCACAATCGAAGTGTTGTCGAGCTGCGGCAACCTATGCACTTAGGGCAGAAATTTGAACTGCTCGGTTGCAGCAGTTATGGCGCACTCTGTACACCAAAGCCGCCAGAAGATCAGCCAAAGCATTTCCACTGAAGAATGCGTGTGTTCACCAATCTGCAGGCAAAGAAATAGCATAACAATGTGCAAAAATGTCTTCATCGTCACCAGTGCAGAAGGGCAGCATCTTGGTATCACTTTTACATTATTTCAAGCGGTCTCCTTGAGGATCTTATGTTAGGCCCACACTGTACAAGTGAACAGCACAAGCGGTATACGTATATCGACGATCGCAGAAACACCTCTACCCACCAACAGATCACGTCATTCGGCCAGCCAGTTATATTGTCGGCACCCTGGTACCTAAACTACTTCAGCTACGGTTCCGACTGGTTGGACATGTACACAGTGGATCCCGCGGCATTCCCAGGCGCAGAAGCGTCGAAGGATCTGCTCTTAGGAGGCGAGGTAAAAAGAAGGAAAAGTCATGGATTTTGTTCTCACTGTAGTACAACTATAACTCAAGTCCATCTACGACGTACAGTTGAACCCGAAATTATTGGCACCCCCTACCACTTTATGCATTTTCTTTCGTAACTTACAGTACATGCATAATTTCTACCTCAGATGTAATGGGGAAAAAACTGTGCTGTGAAAAAGACAAGCACAAGTGCTAACGTCAAGAGAACCTCCAGACCTAGAGACCACAACGACGATTAAAGAGTTCGAATTTGGTCCCATCCAACCAAAGCACTAAGCCCCAGAACGTGTCCTTCTTCTCCAGATGAGCCCAGGACAACTCTAGACGGGCCTTCAGGTGCCTCACTTTGAGCAGAGGGATCTTCCTGGGGCGATGGCCATGGAGGTTGTTGGCGTGAAGAATCCATTCGACTGTTGGCCTAGCTGCAACAACGCTAGCCTCCTGCTAGTCATGCCGGTCTCTTTTGTGGTGACCCTAGGTTTCTGGCAGATGTCCCTCAGGAGCTTGTGCTCCATCTTGGGGGAGGTACTGGGCTTCCTGCCCCTGCCCTTCAGGTTGGCCACAATGTGGTGCTCCTTATTTTTCTTCGCATTTCTTCAAGCCGTTCTTCACCGCGCTCACTGGGACCTGGAGGGACTTTCAGATGACCACGTAGTCCTTGGCCCTAGTCTCTCTGACCTACTGTGCGCTTGCGCAAGTCAAGGCTCAGCTCCTTGGTCTTGACCATGCTGGCCAGATGGTTAGGGGTTGTGTGATCTTTTTCCTTCTTTGTTGTTGAGACAAATCTCCTATAGAACGACTTCCTTTGCATTAAATTACTCAGAACCTTCTAAGAGAAAGATAGGGACTACTTCTGATCAGACCTTAGTAAAATATTAGCACACTTTCTAAAAGGATGCCAATAATTTTGACTATCTGATGTTGTAATAAAAGGCACCCAACTCAGCAGGAAATGGGACTCACGAATTGAAATTAAGTCAGTGCACCTCACTCGTGTCTCACCGCACAAAACACTCACCTCAGTTTCAGAATTCGTATAATTTTAGAGTTTGCTCAGGGTTTTTTAACTTTTTATATTGTTGCACATAGGCTTGCATATGGGGAGAATACGTCAACTCCGTCAACTTGATACCCCGCTCCTGGCCGCGCGCAAGCGCAGTGGCTGAGCGCCTGTGGTCGTCAGCGTCAGTGCGGAGCTTGACAGACGCGGGCGAGAGACTTCAGGAGCACGAATGCCGGATGCTGACCCGAGGTTTCCCGGTGCAGCCAACGGTTGGAGCCGGATATTGCCCGGTCGTGTGGACGAGAAAGAAATAGAGGTGTATTTTTCCAGTCTGCTTTATTCTAACTCGGAACTATTTGGAGATCATCGGAGGAAGGGATCAGGACTCGACGTTTCGTCGTCCTCGTCCCACATGGTGGATGCATCGTTTTACGTTACAAAATTACAAAAAACTGTGCATGCTTTTACATGTTCAACTTGAAGTAGCTCTAGAGACACAAAAACATCCGGCTCGGCACAAAGAAAGACCATTCTCTACCTCAATATTATTCTTATTGTAATTTAACTCGTTGCCATTAAAACCATAAAGTTGAACCTGGCAGAGAGGACAACGGGTGTCCTCAGACGGGGCCAAAGCTCGCGCTCTATAGCAGTTATTCTAGCACATCTTAGGAGGAAAATTTGCACATTCACTCGTTCTTCAATCTCACCCTATTTTGTACACACGTCCCAGGGTAATAAGAAAAAGCCATCACGCGGTCTTCGTTACTGCTTCTTGGTCCCCTCTCCTTTCTTGCCGATAAGAGACTTATGAATGTGAGGGATGACGCCGCCACCGGCGATCGTGGCCTTGATCAGGGTGTCCAACTCCTCGTCTCCCCTGATGGCTAGCTGCAAGTGACGCGGCGTGATTCTCTTCACTTTAAGATCCTTGGAAGCGTTGCCGGCCAACTCCAACACCTGCGGAACGATAGCAAAGTCAAGGAATGCAAGGTCCAGTCAAAAGTAGACTTCATACCTCGGCCGTCAGGTACTCCAGGATGGCGGCGCTGTAGACGGCGGCGGTGGCACCGACGCGTCCGTGTGACGTGGTCCGGTTCTTCAGATGCCGGTGGATCCTGCCCACGGGAAATTGGAGTCCGGCGCGTGCCGACCTCGACACGGCCTTTGCCTTTGCCTTTCCGGAGTCCTTGCCTGCCTTGCCTCCGGCCATCGTCGTCGTACGAAGGTCCTAGTCCGGTCCTGGTCGTCCTGGAAAGGGAATGAGTCGATCTCCAGGTACACTGCTCCAACGGTCGCCTTGCGCGCCAAGCCGGGGACGAGGGGGGAATTGGATGCAGACAAGATGGAAAAAACGGCGACCGGATCTTGGCAAATCCGGATGGTCGCCTGGGGCCACTGGATGGTGCAAATGACCCGGAGGATACAAAACCCGAGGAAAACCCCGATTTTTCTACTACCGGCGTCTCACCTAAGGTTGGTGTTCCAACGGTCGTCCTCTTCAAATGGTCGAGCTGACTGGCCGGCAGCAAATAAGAGCTGCCACCAAAAAGTGACAAGCGAGCAGAAGTCAACGCAAATTCAAATTTATGTTTTTTTTCAGAAAAACTCTGCACGAGTGAAAATTTTGCCTTCAAATATTACACCTTATAATCAGGTATCTAAGAAATTTTCAATATGTCTATCCCCGTTCTCCGCTGAATTACAGCTATGAGTCGAGATTGCGGCTCGCCAACGATGGCAGCTCTGAGAGGTACATAGACTTCTTCCTTCCCTCCGGCGGCGACGGGTAAATGGCGGACAAAAATGTTGCGCCCGACGCCGATGCCGACGCCAACGCCGACGCGGACACCGACGCTGTTCGGGCTGAAAGAAGAAGCGCCCGCGCAAAATGAAGGAGAAGAAGAGGAGGAGGAGGAGAGACGCCAACAACCTCCGGGCCGACCAGGCCGACGTGGCCGGCGCGGCCAGCCCAGAGTTCCCGGGAAGCGTCACTGACAGGGATGGCGCGCGCGCTCTTTCGAATCGGAATTCAGCCTGGGAAGTCAGCCAGGCTTCCTAAGAGAACGTCCAAATTCTGGCATCCGAGGCTGCTCTGAAGCATGACAGAAGCGCGGGAACTGAAGGAGTCTGGAGTGAAGATGTATACAGGGCCTGAAGGGCCTAATCCAGGTTCGAATTAGGGGTTGGGGGCGTTTCAGAGGGGAAAAAGATACGCGACTTGGGTTGAAGGACGCCAAATGAAGCCTGAAGATGGTCAAACGTGCCAAGGGGACCAATTGAATGTTGTAAATGCGAGAGTGAAGTCTGAGCCAAAGCTTGGAGAGATTTGGCTAAGGCTTCCTCAACCTCTGAGTCCTAAACTTGGCGTGAGCTTGGATCAGGTAGGTACAGTAGCTACCTACCTTGACATGTCCTGAAGTAACGTTTGGGATCTGATCGCACCAGATGACATTTTTTTCAGAAGTACCAGAAAATAGAGATCACTGCGAAAGATAGTACAGAATCATTTCTTGGACGCAATGACGTTCAATTGCTTAGAAATCCCTGGCAGTCGCTCCTGAGGCGCAGTTAGTGCAGGAGCATTTCACAAGAGGCTTTGGGAAAGCAAGACCAGAAGGATAAAGGGGTGAAAAAAGCGTTGTACTGGACATAAAACAAGACAGTCCTCGGAGATGGACGATCCAACTACCTGATCTGGCTGGAGGGATCGTACGTACCACAAGGCGGGCTTGGTGACACATAGACACGTGGTTTAATTCATGGGCGACAACGACGACACATTGAAGAACATGTAAACATTCTGGAGGGGAGGGGTTAAGTTGGTTCCTATTACAGACATAATTATGTCTTACGTATGTAAGTAATGGTTGACTAGACAGGTTGGTGATTGTTTCCTCGAGACCAAAGCTAAGTCAGAAACGCTTAAAACGTATGTAGGTACGAGCAGCACGACGAATAGAGAGAAGTTGGTCTGACACGCAGTAAAATACGCAGTCGTACTTTTCAAGGCTGCCAGAGAGAAAGACAAATTCCTTCTTGGCCGCTCTACTTGCTGTTGCTGCACTCCTCGATGATGCCATGCCTGTTCTCCCTGAGCGGGGTGCTCTCGCCGTTGTTGCTGTTCGAGGTGGCGGGCATCCCTCCCATTGCCGCCAAGTTGTAGGAGCTCATCCTGCTATTTCCAGTTGCTGAGGGCTGGAGAACCGAAGTGGGGACGTGGGAGTAGCTATCCATTCCGAAGACGCGACAGAGCTCACGGCGGAACGTGTGGCCGACCAAGCAGTAGATGAAGAAGTTGACGGACGAGTTGAACACCATGAGGAAGTGAGACACGGGAGTGAGCGCGAAGACCCAGGCGGGCAGGCCTCGCCATGGTGTGCACACGATGATCTTCTCCAGATTGGAGAACTCGTACACGTCCAGGGTGATGCGCGCGGCGTGGCACACGAGAAAGACGAGTACGATGCACAGTAGCACAAGACAGGTGTTGATCTCCTTGAGAACGCGACGCTGGTCGTGTCGGTTCCCGTTGCTGCCGAATCGCTGCGCTCGCGGTCTGCACAAGTCTACAACGATGCGCGTGTTGAGGAAGAGCAACGCCGTGACTGGAATCACGGCTGTGGAGAAGAGCCGCGTCCACATGATATAGTAACGGATGTAGCTCTCGCTGAATCGCAGCGACGTGCTGGTATAAGAAGGGACACCGTCTGAGTTCCATTCAAGCTTCACCTCCAGGAACTTGGGCACGTTGACGAGGACGGCAACGATAACGACGGGCACTATGTAGAACCAAGTCTTTCGCGACTGAGGCGGCAGCAGCGGGTGGCACAGGCCCAGGTACCGCTCGATCGAAATAGCTAGGGTGGTGAAGATGGTTCCCGCCATGGCCACGTGAGTCACCGGATGTATAAAATGCGGGAAGAGAACGGTGAACACGTCCGAGCTGGCGTCAAATGCGCGGAAGGTGTAATTTATGCCGCCGCAAGTGATATAAAGCAGATCAAAGCACGCCAACGCGAACAGCAACTGATGGAAGACATCGTCGCGGAGCTTGGGTCTCGAGAGCACCACCATGGCAAGCAAATTTCCCACCAGCCCTACGAGTGCCACGATGGAGACCAGCACCCCCGTACACCAGAAGCGGTAGGCGGAGCTGTCGAACTTGGTCACTGTGCTACAGTCGATGTCGTCGTCGCCGCTCACACTGGCGTTGGCAATGACGCTGGCAGCGGTAGCGGCTGTACTGGCGACGACAACGGGGCTAGTGGTTGTAGAAGACATGTTTTACTGTGGTACTGAAAGATGAGCAAGACATAAGATCCAATTGTGCAGCGAGCTTCGGGCTCGTTTTACGCCGACGTGTCTTCGCTTCTCACGCTGCTTTTAACGTCGAAAATGTCTTCTTCGTCGTCGTCTTCTATGTCTTCCACGTCTTCTCCTCTGCAGAAGACGATGACAGCCTCGTCTCTTCTCTCCCTCCGTCAGGGAATCAGAAGCACACTTTCTGTATTCTGCAGCGCTGTTGACGATGCATCTAGCTTATGTGGGCGACCCAATCAGGGGGTTGGGGGTGGCCTGATGGCCATAATGATGAGAGACGAACAGTTGGATGAAAAAATGGCAGAAGAAAGAAAGAAAAAGCCAGTGACCCACTTTAGACGTCAGCTTGCGTGGTCACGGGCTCTTGTGTCAGGAATTCAGCAACCGCACAGGGGTCACTACGCAGTCGCACATGTGAGGTCATTGACACACGCCCAAGGATGTAACTTGCGTCACTTCTTTCGTACCGACCACTGTTCTGCGTCAGTTCCGAATGATTCTCCGCGCTGGCAACGCTGCTGTTGCTGCCGAAGATGATGTCGTTCTTGATGGAGGCGCTCACGGGCACTCTATCATTGGTCACCAACTTCTTGTAGGACGTCTTTGCCATGTGTTCAGTGGGGACAACTCTACACAGTCCAGGTCTGATTGTGTCGCATTCCCCTCAACAGTGGATTACGATAAACAACGTGAGCTCTCTCCGAGTGCATCCGACGTACTGGCTTTTCCCCCCTTTCAGTCCTCTCTTGATGCCTACGTACGCTTATGTAATAGTGCAACGCTTCTTTCTTGTATGAGTGCGCTCGCTTACCCGCTCGTTTTGCCGCTCCTCTGCTCAAAAAGGCAAGGCCCGTTTTTTTTCTTTTTTTGAGAGGGGCGCCGGTCAGGTAGTTGAGGGTTCTGCGAAAAATTTGCAGCAAAAATACACCAGAACTCGGTGAGTAAACATTGTAAGCACTGAGAGGAAGATGAACTATTTTTCCTACCCTCTAACCGCAATGGCTTATTGCGCTATGATGCATAGCTGAGGAGGAACAGTCCACACATGGGCATGCGGGTCAGGCAATGGACTCGCAGGTGTACGAACACTGCCAGCGCCCTGAACCTCAAGTGCACGTCCACGAGCGAGGACCTTTTGCAGGGTGGGGGGATGCAGACGCAAGACAGCTTATGCGACGACACCGCTGTTTCCGTCCCGCTGTGGCCAGGACGACAGTGATTCGCTCATTGGCAACGTTGTTCCTCCAGATCTCGTGCTTCTGACAAACTGACGAAAAAGTTCCTTTTCTAGGCACGGTACTTGTTCATGTTAGACACAAAGTTATGCTCATGCCTCCACCAAAATGCTTCTATAACATCTATACATATCTTTAACATTGTGTAACTGTACGAGAGAACAACACAGCATATGGTGAAAACATTGACTCAAACTATCGTGCTACACCCCGCACTCAAGGCTTTCTTTGGCGATCACGATCCACATACGCTAAACTTGGAGTCATACAGAAAGGGGGGACAAAACCTTTGTCACGACTACATACGCGCAGTGTCCGGAATAGTCGACAGGCGATATTAAAGCTCTTGAGCTTCCTTTGAGTCAAATTATGCGTGCACTGAATGAGTACCTTTTGGGTCTCAGATGCCGCTGCACAAGCATCTTGCGTATCCTGCGTTACGTGATCGACAGAGCTACGACAAGGAATAATGGGTCTCATATGCTCAGTTTCTCGCTCACTCGTGCGTTCTGAGGCTCATGCAGACCCTTCGATACCTTTTGAGGTGTGTTAAGGCTGCAATAATATCCTTGACAGACATTGACGTGCATTCTTTCCGAGACGCTGTAACCATATTGCCAGACTCTCCAGGAGTTGGAGGTTCGTGTCCAGCCTCAGTGGGTACATGACACTACATAAATACGAGTGCCACAATCGAGTGATCTGATTGCTCTTAGCCACGAAAGTCCCATGAGGTTCGTAGAGTCCGTTCAAGAAAACAAGTCTCGTCAAGGTCTACGTGTATAAACAGTATGAGCTTCGACAAATCTCTAACGTACAAGAAGAGTACAAAGGGACGTCAAAACGATATTGCATCAGTTGATGCACTATTTTTATCAGTGAATCAGCAATGAAGACTGACTTTTTGCCTCGGGGTCGCTTCGGTCATATGAAGAAAACCCGTTTCTCCTGAGATAGCTCAAAACAAACGTACGATATTGGAGATTTTTTTTTCCTGTTTCTTTATTTTTGTCCGTCTGAATGGGTAAAAACTGTACGGGAAAATCACATCTCTTAAGAAATGCCGAACTGCGTGCACACTTGTGACAATTTGTCACCAGCTGCGGGCACTGAAAGGCGTCTCTCACCTGATTTATAGACCTTTTAAGAACGACATCCACCCCTTTACCTGCCGAGCTCATGACGATAGCACTGAGAGCACGCACTGGTACAGCCATCAGGTGGATGACTTTCTGGAAAGTCAAGAGCAGCGCGCACGAGTGTGACCACTTTGTTCAACTTCCACACGTCAGCGCATGTGTCTTTCGCACAAAGCTTGAGCGGGAAGAGTAGCCAAGAGCCATTCTGATGTATGACGCCGATGGTGATTTGGAATCTCTTTAGGCAGATCACTTCTCCGCATGAACTCGGCAAGTTTGCCTTTTGGCAACGTCAGGAATCTTCTCATCCATTTTGGAAGGTAAAAGAAGCATCCAGGCTAGACATTTTTTAAAGGAGTAAAGACAAAATGGCTATCTGACCTACGCTCACCCACACAACTACGTGCATGGTGTGTACTGTAATGGATGAATTAGCCCCAATCATATTTTACATGCAGCAACAGTCGACCTGACAGCGCTCCAACGTCGCTCTGACCTGTTTCTCTCATCGCCTCAGATGTTGAACAGCCGTATCCTCAGGGAGCAGAATCCAGTGCTGTCCTCCTCGTCTTCGAGGGTATCTTCCATTGGCTCCAGGCGACGCTCGAGTTGCCTGGCCAGTCTGCATGGCGTCGACTGGCATGCCGATGCCAACGTCGGACAAGACTTGACGGGCCTGACGTACGAGGAGGACGGGACGCACGAAAGTACACCGCGTGATCAGCAGTGACGATGCAGTTTATGCTACCTTCAGCTTTGCACGCCCCGAACTGCGTGCCATGTACACGACGTACAGTACACTGTAGGCAGGGATAAGATTGTGTCTGTCGTGGCTTTCAGCATTCATTCAATCCCACAAATTGATCGCGTGTTTCGCGGCGTTTTACCCCTGATGCAAATCAGAGAACCCAAAGGGGCAGGCAAAAAAACCCATTGCCCAAGTATTACGTAAGCTGTGCCCCAAAGTTCTTTCTATCACAACGTTGACTGGGGCTGTTGAGCGATAGTTTCAGCGCCCGAAGATCACAGCAGCGGGGTTTGTAGTTTTAGGGGGGGGGGGGGGGTTGAACAAAAAAGAAACAAGGGAGAAAGGAAAAAAAAGATGCGTGTGGAAAAACAATTTCCCCCATCTTCTTATCGCCACCAGCCTCGCAAGTGCACGGACGCAATCCTGTGCACCAATAGTGGCAATCTTAAGTACTCGTACTGCGTAAGGCTAGATGTGCAGACAGTAGAAAAGAGTGCGGATTTAGACTCAGACTGCAAAGAACCTACTGGATTCACTTTTCCCCCTAATCTCTCTCGCTACGTAATACTGAATTACACCATTGCGGAACTCCTCGAAGACTCTGATTGGCAAGATTGTCCAAAATATGAGTTGTTTTCTTGTCGACTGACAGATTGAGTGGACTCGGGTGCATCATAGTGACTCACTGACGAAAACTGATGCACTCGTGATGCGGAGAATGCGCGTCACATTCTGTGTTAGGGTTTGTTCTCTTCTCAACCAGAGACTTTGAAGAGGATTCACGGAACTACATGAGCACATGCCCATACATCATTGTACAGGTATGCGCACTATTGATATAACTATTGACTACAACTATTTACTTTGTCATCAAGGTTGCCAGGTAGTTGAGTGGCACAGCTTCACAGATCTATCAAACAACTTCCCACATGACCTGTAGCAGTTGGTGTCCCCTGAATGAATTTAAGCCATCGTCGAAAAGAACTTGTATAGCAATGCGTGTAAACTCCGCACACAAGCATCGTGCTTGCCTCTCAGCGAAGATTTTCTTCTCTCCCACATGACAATCATGTGCACTGACTGCACCTTCGAGAAAGTATTTTGTCCAATCTGAAACTTTTATATTGTAGTAGAACTCCGCATCTTGTCACATGTGGTCACTATGGTCAGGCGTTTGTTTCTTCTTTAGCCACACTGTCTGTACTTGAAGTGAGTCAGAAGCTCATGCTGTACATGGATGTCAGAACGGACATTGCTCCGAGGCTTGCGTGCTTGTGCTTTTTATCCTGCTGCGATATCCACGCGCGCACCGAGCTTGTCGAAGAGGAAGTTGTCTGCCAATTCTGGCAAGTGGCTTCTTCTCCACTGTTGTTTTTCGCTACTGTCGTCACAACAAAACAGGGTGTTTCCTATCAGCCTCCGTGGCGCTCTTGCATGTGTCCTCATGGGCTTCCCGCCGTGGGTAAAGCAGAGATGAATCACACCGAGTAGAAGGAAAAGAAGAAAAAGGATCAAATATTTACGCTCCACGAGGAAGAAAAAGGCCATCAATCTACCTCCTTCCTTCGGAGTTGATGATGATCGTGATGATCCTGAAGAAGAGCTTGAATCTTGACCACAGATCAGGAGAAGAATACAAAACGTCGCTTTCCATCCTAATTTGATCAGTGAAGATGGTTGGGAAAGTCAAGAGAAAGAGCAAATGGCAAGAGGAAGAGTGAACTTGAGTGTGTGTGATGACAAAGGCCGGAACTTTAGGCGAAAAACATCCTCAAGACATCCTTTTCCTCCCCCACTGGGAGTGGTACAAAGTGAGACAACTGGAGGTTCGTGCGTGCATCGCCAGACAAGAATGTGACGAGGCAGAGCCTAAGAATGCGACCCCCATTGATTGCCATCGCGATTTTCAGTCTGGAGGGAGAGAGAAAATGCGAGTGCATGCGGAAAGTTCAGAGTAGCCACCATTTTTTGTTTCAGCCTCTACTTGTGCGTACTTGGTGGTTGGCAACAGATACTTGGTTCTTTGTTCACCAGAGTGCAAAACTGGGCTCGGATTTTCTTTGCCAAGTGTTTTTTTTCCCTTGGAGAAGACGAGCAGACAGACAGACAGAGAGAAAACTTTTTCGAGTTACAGTCAGCCTTCAATATGGCACAGATTCGGGATTAATGTCTGGAGTACTAAGTGCTCTTTTGCAAATGACCCACTTATGAGATAAGAAGCTTCGTTCAATATAGTGAAGAACTTCGATATAGTTAAATTATTCCTCCATGAACTATACATCGAGGCTTTACTGAACTCGGCATTGAAAGGATCTGATTACTCTTCTTTAGCATGACGTCATCAGGTACGAACAAATTCGGACTGATCTAAAAAAAACCTCCTCCTCTGCAGCAGGCACTAAAATAGCAACTCTGCTCTTACCAAGGTCCTAGAAGGCATGCGATGAGTTCAGTTTACAGAAATAGAAAAGAAAGAAAAATGGGTGCTCGTACTAGGTACTGTGATTTCCCTAACCTGCTTCAATTTTTCGCTGCACTGGCCTGAAAGCAGAGCGCCGCTGGAGCATAGAAGAGAACACATTTGGCACATTTACATAAGCTTATTACGTCTCCAGTACGCAATGCACTTGCTGAGCACCGTCGATGTAAGCGTTGCTTTTGTTGATCGTGTTGACACACCACTGTTTCCATCGCGCTGGCGGCTAATTGACGTCTCGTCGAGGTGAAGTACGAAGACTATCGAGACAAACATTGCCCTTGGAAGAGTCGGGTGCAAAAACGATCCTCAAACATCGTCGCAGCCCTCGTCGTCGCCAACACGGGCAATTAGGTGATCGGAATGACAGAGCGGAAAAAAAGTAATGTCATCATTCTTCAGAGGCGACTTAGAATTATAGATGGAAAAGAGATCATTTCAGTTCACAGCCGCAGAGATTATGGGGTATGTGTGGGACAGATAAGTGGGATGGACGCATGATGACAACCTTTTCAAGACTTTCTTCATAATATTTACAGTTACCCGCACGCGCTCATGTTTCTAAGAGCTCCTCCGGATGCGCCATGCACCACAGTGCAGACAGTGAGCTGCGACTGCAGTAAGACAACAGTGCTTGCCAATGTAGAGTCAGAGCTCCCCTGGGCTGCAAGACCTCAGATTTGCTTACTCCTTCCAACCTTTCAGGAGTGAAAGATAGATGTAAGACATCTGGCAGGTCGAGGATTTGCGTGTCAGGCAGAGGAGCAGCTACAGCTCATAATCGTTGGGGAGAGAGATGAGTTAAATCAGTTGTCATGAAAAAAGTGAGCGGCGCCCATGGGTGGGGAAAACTTTGCTTTCTCCGGAGCAGCGTCACATTTGGCGCATTTTTCGAACGAGCTCGAGATTATGATGACGCTTCTTCCACCCAGGGTTGCTAGATCAGAGAAGAAAAGTGAGCCAAAGGCCGAGAGAAAATAATGTGCAGCTTGCAGGCCGTATTTAACGCCTTTTTATCCCCGCAATACATTTTTCCCTCTTCTGCTTTTACTTAGTCTGGTCACAGCACACCCAAGAGTCAAACTGATAAAACTACATTCTCAGTGTGACTCAAATAACAATAATATGCACATGTTGAGGAACAAGACGTCTTTCGCTCTCGTCTTTCCAAAATCTGTGTGATCTGGCAATCCTGGTCCAGAGGATGCCATAAATCTCAATTGCGCTTTTCACTCACTCATCTCTTTCAACGCTCTCACCGTTCTTTAGAAGGTGTGAAACTGAGGGCATCGTTGTGAGAGCAAAGGAGCTGCAGACGCACACGGCCGGCCCAGGCAGGCCCAGGCAGGCCCAGGCAGGCATACGAAAAATGAGCCCGACTTTGCACCTGTCACACCGTCTATTAAAGACAGCTGCAGGAGCAGTAGCAGCGGCCCTGAGCAGAGAGGACGTGGGTGGGTGGAGAAAATCTCCTCAATGTCCAAAGAACATGACTCAAACAGCTATTGTATCATGGGAGGAGGAAAGAAAGCCTGTGAGGCCCAGAATTTAAAAGAGCTCTCAGAACTTGTTTAACATTGAATACAACCAGAAGAGTTTCAGGGTGTACGAAGAAAGGAGATTTAGGACGATGGAGAGGAAAGTCCCCAACTTGGCCGGGATTTGCCTAACGAGCAAAGTCGAACAATTTCGGTAAGACGACTGCAGTCGAGGGAGGCAGAGGCAGTGAGTGTTGCTTGCGACGCCTCCTCCTTCATCTCCTCCTTCGTCCTCGTCTGCAACACTCCAATAAATATCATGCTTCAGCAGAAGCGCGTAAATGAAGTCTCTTCTGCCCAATTTCGCCGTCTCTCGCTCGTTCACTGGAGAGGTCGTAAATGACTCTCTTTCCGTCAGCCTGCAGTGGCCGTGGTCGACTCCACCCCCAACGGCGGTCTGGCGGACGACGCGCCTGACGACGAGGACGATAGCAAACGACTTGAGGTTACATCTTCGTAAATTAATACCTCGTGTGTCCTAAGCTCGGCGTGAAGACTCACCCCTCAAAGGTGCGTCCACGTAGGAAAGCCGCTTTCAAGCCTTGCACAAAATGCAAGCAAAGCGTCGCTTTCCATAAGCTTCGGTGTTCAGTTCTGAATTTGCCGCTAGACGGAAACAACCTTGTATGACTTTTTCTGACGAAAGTGACAAAGTCTCTGCCGTGACTATGCTTATCTCCTTTTTTTTCCCCTCTCTTTTGAAGAGCATTAATCTTTGTGGCAACTTTAAAGCCCGCGAACACGAACGAGCTCCGTGTGAACCAAGCTCGTAGGCCCATCTACGATAAGTAAGGCCAGAGAAGCTTTGAGCACGAGCATGCAAAACGACTACTACGAATGGCACATCACGGGCGCCAATTTGCTCGCTCTCTGACTCGCTCGGATTAGTCTCACGTCCATATCAACAGCTACTAATGTTGCTGCCTCCTCCTCCTTCCCTCCGGCCATGTGTGCAGTTTCCAATGCTCGTCGGTGTACGTGATAGGCCTGTCGTCAAGGCCTCGTCGTTGTTCCCCGCTCTGCTACTGCGATATGGTAGAGACCTTGACTTGTTGTCGACAAAGTAATTTCATCTTCTTTTCTTCTAAGTGGTTTCTCTTTTCTTGCCCGGATTTATCATGTCGTTCGTCGAGGGCTGTTGGATCCAACGAGCGTCTAACGTTGTGTTCTCGCCAATTGACGAGAAAAAGAAAGCTGTTTGGGCGAAGAATTCTCATAAGGAAGTGCATCCTCATTCCTTACGTCCCAATTGAAGACTTGAAGTCGTCACCTTCGCCTTTCGTATGATAAAGAGCTATGGCTACAGTGAAACCGTCACATGTAGCGCCAAATGACGTCACCCAATGTACTGTACGTGTACTGTACGTATTGTGTCTACAGTACAGATATCGAGGTTGCGTAACTGCAACCCGTAGAGTCCAGTGACGCAAAGCAAAGCAAGGGTACATCTACATGCTCTAATGCACGTAGTCAGCAGTCCCCGTCATGACAAAAAAACATGATTGTCGTCTAACAGATGTACTGTTATTACATGTGACACTTGAAGCACTTCTCTTCCGTCTAGGCACGCCCTGTGCACATGCGGCTACCTTTTAGTCTTATGGGACTTGCACGGCAAACGTTCATCTCCAAGTCAAACGACCTAGGGTTAGGTAGGGACAAGGGAGGATAAGCTATCCTAACCGTGAGACATCTGAGATGAGTCGAGTATTGTAATAGTAAAAGATCACCAACATTGTTTGACCCTTTGTGTTTAACGCTACTTAGTACTGAAGAGGTCCTGAAAGAGTAACTGCCAGTTCCGCCTAAGAGGCCTGGTGAGTTCAGCTCAACTCATAAATTCACGCGTCAAGCCAAGTTTTGCTTCCACTTGAACCCATTCAAACTTGTACCTGAAACTAGTGAGTTGTGACCAAGACCAAGGGACATTTCGTGGTTACGCTTCTTTCAATAAGAAACTTGCAAGCTACTCATGAGCTACTTAAACTCACATCTCACAAAATAAAAAATACTGAAATTCAACTCGCAGACCAAGTACACATCTTGCCGGGCGCTTTGTTCTGCTCCAATTTCAAAGTGGTCCTCAGTGGCAGCTGCAGGCAAACGCTACCCTCAGCGCTGCTTTGCGTCTCTCTCTTCCTTTATACTCTTTGGCTGTTCTCGCTGTTGTCGTCGTCGTTATTGTTGTTGTTGTTGTTGGGAAAGAAAGTTTAGCAGCTGCTGTCGCGAAACCTCAATTTCTGTCTTCACTCAGTGTGCGCCTACTGTGCTCTACAAATGTACCGTCGTGTATGTACATCGTATAGCATCTTACAATGGTATGAAGGCATCCGCAATACCTCTACGTACGAAGGCTAGACATGGCAGTAAAGAAGGAGGAGATAAGCTTGCAGAATGTACTGTATTTCAGCGATGCGACTAGATTCGGTCCCGTAATAAATTAGGTTTACAATAAATTACAGACCGCAGACGCTAAAGCCACAGCTTGACTTGTACTTAGACTTGGACAAACTGGGTTCCGACTGGGAGGGGAGAGGAAAAGGTGGGAAAGTTGCGGAGGACGGTGGGTTGGATCACGTGCTGAGCGTCAGTGCGCACGACCTGGGTGGTTGCAGGTGCAGCGTGGATGAGGTGGGTGGCGGTAGGTGGGGCAGCATGAACCACGTGTCTGGCGGTGGCGGGAGCGGCGTGGAAGAAGCGGGTGGCAGCGGGAGCGGCGTGCACGAAGTGGGTGGCGGCGGCGGGGAGAACGGCAGCATGGACAGCAGGGGCAGCGTCAGCCTCGGACTCCTGGGACTCCTCCAGCTGGTCACGGGCTTCAACCAACTGCACTTGCTCGGCAGGCTGAGCAGCGACGACAGCAGCGGAAGCAACAGGGGCATCGAAGGGGATGGCAACAGGGCCGGGCTCGCCATCGTAGGTCACAGTAGCTTGGAAGCCGTTCTCCTTGTCAGCAGTGTACTCGACGACGCGAATGCGGCCATCAGGGTCGGCAACAGAGTAGGAACCACGCACCACGCCATCCTCGAGCTCCTCGCTCCTGGTCTTGGAGTCACCAGAGCGAGCATCAGCGACAGAGTAGCCGAAGGTGTAGCTGGGGTTCTCGTCGATCACCTCCTCTTCGACCTCCTCCTCATATGCAGCGGTGGCAACGGGAACAGTGCGGACAACGGTGGGAGCGGGATGAGCCACGGTGCGGACCACGGCAGGGGCAGCCTGGTGAGTCACGGTGCGGACCACGGCGGGGGCAGCCTGGTGGGTCACGGTGCGGACCACGGCAGGGGCAGCCTGGTGGGTCACGGTGCGGACCACGGCAGGGGCAGCGGGGTGGCTGAGGGTGTGGACTTGCTGCACCACAGGTGCATGACGCACAATGGCGGCAGGCTGGCCCACCGAGTGAATGCTGGCAGTCGCAGGCACCGCGTGGAGGAGCTGTGGTGAGGGAGCAGCCGCAGACAAGGCCAAGCACGCGGCCAAAGCAAGCACCTGCAGTAAAGAGAGATTTATGTTATTAGACTCAGAGACAAATGTAGTACAAAAGAATACTGTTTGCGTCAACTTACCTTAATGAAAGCCATCGTCTTGTGACTTGTGAAGGGCAGGGAATGGGATAGGGGAGGGGGAAGGAGGGTTGATGTGTTTCCAGAGAAGATCTAGCTGGGAATTGTGTCTGGACTCGGAATCTTCCACGCTTTTATACCATCCGAAATGAGGTAAGAGCGCTCACGCCAGCAGGAGCAAGTCTGGGCCCTCGGTCAGACGGTCAAGAGCGCTCTCACGAATGCGTACGCGCGCGCAACGAAGATGACTTGGCAAGCCAGGTGAGGGATGGGCACAGGGCGTTGGCCGGCCGACTGATAAACAGCAGAGCTGTGGTCTGGGCGAGCAGGAAGAAGAGCACTGGCGGGGCATTGTCTTTATGGGGAGTAACGTGAATGCCTTGAGGACAGGTAGGCATCTGTTGTGCCTCATCTGGCCGAAGTAGCGTCACGTATGTATTGGTATGAAGACAGCAAAATGCGTAGGTCACATTGTGTGTGTGTGTGTTTGTCTGTTTGGAGTAGACCAAGTCATCCACATGTCTCGCGACATCACCGAGTCCTTCGAGACGGTCCAAATCTGCTTAATTCCCGCGAAATGTGAGTGTCTCTCATTGGGCGGAAAGTTTGTTTGTCTCTGTCGCTTTGTCTGACGACGCTAATCTGACCTGACCGCGGCCATTGATTAAGAGACCTGCGTAACCTCCTTATGCGCACTGTGTCACGACAATGGAGACAGTGGGTATGTATTCGTATGTGTCTGTGCACTACCAGACAGGAGGTGTCTGCGCTAACCTTGGCTAACACGTGCGTAGTTCGTAGGCGTCAAGATTTATGGCGCGGAATAAGAGTTCAAAAGAGAAAAGAGGAGCGGAAGCGACCAAGAAGTTGATTAGCATACACTGACTTTTGGCGTGATGAGACTGAGGGAGACAATCTTATCTGCACTCGGCAGCCTGAAGAATAATTGTGCGCCTTTCGGAATTTTTACGTCGCCGCCATTTCGCCGCCAAAAAAAAAAGTCGCCGGCTGCTGGTGGCAAAAGAAGGGGGGAGCAGAGAACCCCAGTAGGGGAAACCAGGACTGCGGGTCCCGTGGCGGCGGCTGAAAGCCTATTCGTCGAGCGAGCGAGAAAAAAGGAGAAAAGAAAAATGCGGACGTTAGTGAGAAAAATCCAGCTGTGTTGGCAGATGCCATTGGCATTTTTCTGCGAGGATGACGTAGGACTGGTGCATGGCGCATGCCTGACGAGGGGAGGGGGGGGACACGGGTGATGACTCGTACAACAAGTGCTGGTCGACGGTCACGAGTCCATGGTAGAGAGCGCAATAAGTAAGTGGTGGCGAGTGATGCGTGCTTGCTGTGCGGGAACTGCATCGCCCAAGCAGGTCCTGGTTGTGTGCAGGGCACATAATGAAAGAACGTCCTTGTACAGTACTGAAAGCACTGTGGTTGAAAATAAACGTATGCTAGTGTGAAAATCATCAGCTTGGAAGCTGTTTGCGTCATGCCAAGTCAGGAGAGCTTCCACCGAGATAATAGAGACTTGATGGTACCAGCGCTTGCACGTACGTGTTGTTGCTGCCTTATTGGCAGCAACAACATGTACGTGTTTCTTCTTCCACTGTGACAACTACGTCGTACCTTCGCCAGTTCACCTCCACGAGGTTGAATGACCGCCACAGGCCTCACCACGGACGCCCACCGACCGTTACCTGTCCAGACCACTTCTCTCTACCTCGGTGGCCACAGCATTATTATTAGCAGCGTAAGGATAATGACCGAATTCGCTGTCTTAAGTAACCAAACAGGTCTTCCCGAAATAGTCAGCACCAACTGAGCAGACACGTCATCCCCTTGTCCCTGAGAGAATAAAAAAAAAGTTTTTTAGGTCTTGAGTATCACTGCCTTTGATCTCTATAGCAGAAGAAGCTACGAGCGTGCGCAGTAGGAAGCACTTCCGCAGGTCCTTTGTCATTTCTTGACTGGTCAACTGTCTGCCTGATGTCATTTGCCAACTAGTTTCGGTCGGTCTCTTGACGCGGAGCGCGAGAAGATGGCGAGAGATGAACATTTGTGCAGGCGGGATTTTTCGAGACCCTCAATTATGAACCGACATTTTCCCGCAAAGGTGGAGAACAAAGGAGACACAACGGCTCTTTTTCTTCCAGGCGTGTCTTGTACGAGGCCAGCGAACAATTACACTGCTCTGTGCACCACATTTATCCAGCGGAAGCTGATGTAGGAGCAGAGATTGTTGCTACCCACAATTCGTACTTCAAAATGTCTTGCCTGCTCTTCGATTGGGCGGGCAGACTTTTTTTTTAGCGAATATTGGCGGTCAGTCAGTACAGACATGGCTATCGTGATCTCTTTTTATTTGGCTGTGATTAATCCATCATGAGTCAGACTGCCAAATATGAGCGAGATACCAAAAAACTAAGACGAAAAAAACCCAAATTGGCAGACAGATCGCTCGATAGTGGACAGACAAATGATCACTTTTGCCTTTCCGATCACCAATAGCCAATCAATGGGAACTTTAGCACCCTCGCCCCGGGGGGTGGGCGTGGGGGGGGGCGCGCCCGGGGAGAGGGTCCGCGGGGGGGGGGGGGGGGGGCGCGGGCGGG
>JAAUXU010010358.1_pt1 | contig 33759 bp, 26 predicted proteins | sample 7278151 | NCBI WGS metagenome assembly JAAUXU01 (sample SAMN14350113, study PRJNA611818) | marine sediment metagenome | isolation source: surface marine sediment (1.8m) | place: French Polynesia: Moorea | collected 2018-08 | reverse complement strand
GCAGCCGCAGCAGCCGCAGCAGCCGCAGCGGACGTCGTCTCTCTCACTCCCACGCTTGCGGGGAAATGGTAAATGCTAATCTGTGCACGTCCAATTTTCTGGTATGGGACAGAAATGTAGATTTATGTGCTGAATCCATGTGAAAACGCGATACGAACTTTATTTCGGCTTTGTTCCTCCCCTCGTCATCGGCGACGACGGCAGCGACGACGATAAGCATCTTCTCAAGGGCTTCCGAGTGCCAGGGTTGCCACAGCTCGCAGGGCCGTGCAGCTTCGGGACCACGACTGGCGCCGTCGCATCCATGCGTGCAGGCAGGTGTCGGAGCTACGGTAGGAGAGAACATCCTCATTTGCATGGTCAGTGAAGGTGCAAAAACTCCACTGCTCTCTCTATTATTGGCAATCCTCCTCTCCTCAACTCCCCCCCCCCCCTCCTAACCCTCCCCCCTCCCCTCCCCTCTCGAGTTCTGCCCCATGATAAAACAAGCACCCTGCTGAGCCAATTGGAGAAAAAACGAGAGACGATGTGGGGAGAAAAACGGGCGGGCCATTTTCATCTCTATGTATGGCACAATAATGCTCGCAATGGGTGAAAAAGATGGGAAAAACTCCATCCTTGACGACGTCGACGTCTTGGACTGAAAGGAAAACATGACACCAACGGCGAATCGGTGCCAATTACATCACGATGTCGGCGACCGAGTTCGGCCTGACTGTTGTAGTTGGAGCTCGTGTGTCTGATTTCATCTCGCTTCCTTACGCTCCAAAGTGCGACTGATTGCGCACGCGTGGTCTACTTTTTTGTCCCTCCAGGTACTTCTGTCAGCCAACGGTTTTTTTTTTCGCGTTCCGCTGCGGGCAAAAATTTCCCAAATTTCCATGAAATATTTAGCAGAAAAGAGGAGGCGGCGCGCGCGTTTAATCGAGCAGCAAGAAGTTTTTTCCGCCATGCAACATCTGTCACATTTTTCAAAAAAATTCATCATCCGACTCGCGCAGAAGAGAGCGGTAAACTGGCGCGTGTGCGTGCGTGCCGGAGGCGGGCTTGGAGTCGTTCTCGAGCGTGTGCGTGCCAATGCCGATGCCGATGCGAAAATGCCAATAACAGGCATGGCATCAGAATCGACTTGAAATAAAGCATGGAGCAATCAGGCAGACCATTAGTCCTACAATCACGCTAGGTGTGTCGCCTTAGCCAGTCGTTTGCCTGCTTGGAGTGCGCGCTCACGCTGCTGCAGGAGGAAGAGTGGCAAATGACAAGAGGTGGGACCTGCGTGTGTTAAAAAAATTGTCCATCCTCCACCCTCCTTGTGAGGGACGTCTGAGGAAGCTCTCGATTCACAGTCTCAGGAGGAAATCTTCTTGTGCATGCTCCATCACCCGTAGGAGGTCCGGACTTGTCTTGATGCTCGAATTGCTCATCCTCTGTGTGTGAGAGAGAGTCTGTGTGTGTGTCATCATTTGAAATGGATGTAATAAAGCGCAAATGGTAATGTGGGAGAGAGGAAGAAATTCGTCTCAATTGAAAGCAATGGCGGCTGTATTGAATTGACCCTGGGGTCGCCGCCGCACATGTAAATGGTCGCTGTTGTGTAATATGTAGCAATCTGGAATTACGTCGGTAGCGGCATTATCATTATACCGATTCAAAGGCGGCAGTGGCAGTCGAAGCACATGCTTTGAATCACGACTTTGCGGTTTGTCGATCACTCAATAATGGTGCCCCCCCCCATAGCATAAAAAGACCCATCCATCTAAATCGAGGAGGCGACGCCCACAGGAGATGTGCGGTGATCGCAAAAGGAGACGATTTCACCCAAACCAGCATGCGGAGTAGAAAGGATGCACGTTTATTTGTTCAGTTGTGAGCGCACATTGTATTCAGGGCTTGTTGACAACTGTACACGCAGCGCCATCCTTACACACACCGGGTGTCCCAGCATTGTTAGGGCAGCTTTCAAAGTCAAATTCGCCGTGCCAGAGCCAGCCGCTGAAGGAGGCGAGAAATGGAGTCACCCTTGAGAAGTAGTTTTCCTCTCCAGCCCTGGAAGAGATTGATCGGGTCAAAATCCAATAAAGTTCCAGGAATCCTGAGACACCCGGTATGTGGGACAGGGGAGGGCACACACTGAGCAGCGGCGTCCGTGCAGCACTTGGCGGGGCTTTAACAAGCCTTGATTGTTGTGCATCTCCTGTGTGCTTCGGTGTACGTGGGTATCTGAGATGTACAGATCCAACCTTGGCAGATTCATCAGCCCAAATTTTTATTCGCTCCACGGTTTGAGAGAGAGCAAGAGCGGCTCTTCGAATTAATAAACAGGATGTTTGCTGGCGGCCGCTGTTGCCTCTGCTGTGGCTTGGCCGATCAGAGGGATCGACACTTTAGAGCCACGTATACAACAAGTCTAATTAATGACTGCTTTGAGAGCGGAGCACTAAACACAATTGGCGCTGTTGTGGCTCCTCCTGAGAAGTTGTGACGTACGGGCAAAAACAGAGAGAGACAGAGGGAGAAGTGCCACCTTTTGTTTGCTTTGATTCACGTCTCACGCATTGTGGAATTGGAATTACGCTATAAATCAGTGTCTTCCGAGTCATTTCCTTCCATTAGGCTGAATATGCCTCCTCGGAATATATTTGACGCACACGCACGCACACCGCGCATACGTATGCGTGTGTGTGTGTATATATACATACATTGTACATATACCTCTTACCTTCTTGCTTGGCCGCAAAGACACGATGACAAATTTTTACCTTTGATTTACGAGATTGCGTTTATCAGAGTGCTGGTGCGTGTGTGCCAAGCAGTTATGGGGAGCGAGGCCTGCATGAATAAATGTACATACGTGGTGCAGCTGTCGGAATCGTAATAATGCTTTTTTTTTCTCATGATTACATGCACACAAACACTCGCGCGCGCACGCACACACACACACACACACTGGCGCGCACGCGCGCCCGCTGGCTTTTGCTCGCTCACACTCCACTCGACTGCTGCCGTTGCTTAAATGCGATGGGGTCCGTCTGACCGAATGTTCTAATAAATCAAGCTGATTGCCTTCATTTCCCGTTGTCAGATGAAATGGAACCGTGGCCGTTTGGCTGTTGGGCTGCATGCCTACTTACACCTCCTCTGTATGTATACGGTACATTCAAGCACGCACCGCCGGTGCACTTGTGCTGCCCGGACGCGCGCGCTGACCAGACGAGTGCGACGCATCAAACTCAATGGGCAGAGGAGTCACACGTGTACCGACGCCTCTTCATCAATGCACACGATCGGTGGGGATGTTTCCTCACCCTATGCATATGTGAGGACGTGTGTCCCAGGGGGACACACATGCAGACGTGCATTGATGCTTACACTATAATCTATCGCAGCCTGAGGTCTCCCCCCCTCCCTCCCCTCACAGTCATCATCTGTACGTACAGCAAGCTTAGTGGCTTTGTGATGCCTTTTAGGATCAGCTTCTCTTCCTTGGAGAGAGTCTCCATTTCTTCACCCCCATTATTTTTTGAGCCCCAAATTTGCTGCGAAAAAGTGACGGAGAGAAAAAAAGTTTGCATGTTTTTGTTAATCTGATGAGGGCCAGCCGGCAATTTTTACCATTGTTCAGTCCGGTACCCTTCAGTCATGACACGCAAATTGCATAGTGGCCCCAAAATAAACTGAATCCTAGACTTTTTGCTCTTTCTCGGCATCAACGCAAGGAAAAAGAAGATGGAGAGAAGGGAAGAGCTTGGCAAAAATTGCGTTGAAGCCACCAAAAAACTGTTAACTACTCCGACCGTCGTCGGAGAAACAGAGGAGGCGTCGGTGGTCCACCAAAGTCTCCTTTTGCAAGCATCATCACTTTTATTCTAACCATATCGAATCCGAGAGAAATGCGTAAGAGTTTTGCTCGTTCCAGCCAACGAAATTTTCTCTCCTCAGGGCGGTGAGTGCTTAACTTCACTGTCAAGCCTCATTTTTATAAACAGTCTTTCACACACGCACGTACGTATCTTACCGATGCAGCAATCCCGATTTTGACACATGGCTCTGGATGTGTTGAGTCATGTAACTGCCTCAGGGTGGCGCCGGGCGAAAATTTGCCAGTGGAAACGCACCTTTAGAAAGCAAAAAAACAAAAAATGAGACTTTTCGGTGGTTTTCTTTCTCTCTGTCTTGTCAGCTGCGGACCGGCAGTTGCAGTGGAAAGCGCTTCTTCCCCCCCTCCTCCAGTAGTGGCACAACTATCTTATATAAGGTACTCCCCACGTCGCACATACGTCCTGAACACAGCGAGTACACGTTTCAATCAGGAGCTCAACACCAGTAGTGCGTATTGCTGGAAAAGGGCGATCCCACCACTACTGATTTGGGTGCCTGCACGGTGGCAGTGACTAAGCGACTTCTGGAAGAGGAAGGTTGGTTGGGTTTTTAGTGCTCATTTTAAGCTCATCGTGCGTCTACAGCAGATACAATAATGAATCCCTTAACGGCGACTCAGGAAAGAGAAAAAAGTAGGTGTAAAACCACTCGACAGTAATTGAACTCACTTTGTGACTGCTGCCGGTGCTGTTGAGGAACCAATTCTTCCACATCAACAGGAATTGCCTCCACCAACATTCCTCTGTCTTTAATCTCGCCTGCTGAATGAAATCTTGTGCATTCGGAGATTTCTCCGCAGTTTGCCCGACCTTTAATTTGGTGCATGCTGCCGTGATAGATGATGATGTCTCTCCTCTGGATCATGGATTTTGGGGTCCCTCTCATTACGGTCGATTAGGAGACGTCGGAGCCCGATGGTTTTCTCTCAATCTGCGCTGAATATTAGGCCAGGGGAGGTGGGAACCCGACACGGAGAATGAGATTTTCGCTGCACTCATTCACACGAGCTCTTGTGTCGTTCGCGTAATCGTCAAAATTATTGCTCTTAATGCAGTGTCGCAGTCGCCTACCTCGGGGTGCTTTGTCTGCCTGTCGACGGCGGTTTCTTGCTAGGTCACTTGGTCTTCGTAGGCCAGAACCCGCCAGATACCCGGAGGAAATGAAAAGCTCACAATGTATGCAGAAGGACGAGCGTCGTCAGCCTCCGACAAAGCCAACTTGTACCACGTGCAGTGCGTGCACATTTGAAATTTGCAAGCAAAATTGAAGGGTGACGTCACGTAGTGGCCGTCAGAAACCATAGAAAAAAAATACTAGTTGGCTTAAGGGGAAACCTAACCTTTCTTGGTGAATGGCAGCTGTGTCCTGCAAACGGCATTGAGCATTTAAAACACTCTTGTCTGGCAGAGTCGACTGTAGCAGTGCACATACCGTAAGGCGGCGGGAAATGACTTGGATCTCGATCGATTGACTTTCGCTTGCATGCTGAGATTCGCTTATTTGTTCCTCACAGCCTCGCGTAAGATTGATCGGCGCTCATCAGGAGCTGTGGGAGTTGTTCAAACACACACACACACACAGAGTCTGAAATAAAAGACCTGCTGCTGTTGGATATTCGGGAGCCAACTGCATTTTAATCGCTTCCCCTCTTTTCCTACCACCAATTTCTGCCTTTCTTTTCCGTCGGTTACTCCGCGGCCAGAGTTGCCACCGCCGAGCCTCCATCAGGTGATCCCCGGACACCGAGAGACGTTGGATCCCTCGGCGATGGCTCACTTTGTACCACAGAGAGAGTGATGTCAAATCAATCAGCCCTGCCCTGGATTTTAGCAGAGGCGGCTTACTGTATTCATATTCTATATGTGATGGACCTTTTAGGACTGTTGGCAACCCCGCCGATCGTCCCGGCGGGGCACTCGGGGTGCGATAAATCTTTCCCTCCTCCTCCTCGGGGAGAACATCTGAGTATAAATGTGCATTAAGCGGCTGTTGGTCGGCGAATGGCTTTTTAATATGTAATTTTACCAGGCCAAGACTTTGTCTCAGTGTGAAGTCGCCGTGGGCAGTGTGTTCTGGCCCTCTCAGACTCTCCCAGCATGGGACATATTGATTCGGACGAAAAATCGGGGAAACACTGGTGCTGCTTCCATTTGCAAAACAGAACAACGCCAGGCAGTGGAAACGACGCTTTTCTTCACTTCGTAGCCCTCGCTATTGACCCTAAAACTTGTCATTACCCCACACCCCGCCTTTGTCCTTATTCAGACACCCAGGTGCAGTGCAGTTCTCACATTCAGCGCCCGATTTCCATTTCCGCTGTGCTTAAATTCTCAGATATGCATCCATTCCACTCGTTGCCGTCACCCGAGTCCTTTGTGCAATTAAAAGAGACTCGTTTTCTGCCTGCCAAATTGCCTTTTATACCTACTTGCGCCGGGAGAAGAGAAGAGGCTTAAGGATTTCTGCCTAGTCATGGTTCGAAATAATGCCAATTACCGTCACCGAGGCCGCGGCCGCAGCCGCAGCCGCAGCCGCAGCCGCAGTGGCAGCCGCCAACGTCGGCCGGAAGGCATAAAGGGGATTCTTGCCTAATGGAGCATTTGAATACGGCGGTCCAGGGCCGTAAAGAAGAAAAGGCAAGTGTGGCAGTGGCACCATTGGCTTGATCTTTTTACTCTCTATGGTCGTCTCCAGGCACATTTGAATCGCCTATCATCTTTGCCCTCGCTCTTTACACGCGCGCACGCGCGCGCGCACTCTCACACATTCTGAAAAACGAGTCCAAATGTGCCATAATTCGACTGAAATAAGCGCCTGCGGCGATGTCGGCGGCTGCTCGCGCGGCTGCGGCTGCTGCCGCCGCGGCTGCCGCCACCGCGGCTGCTGCCACCGCGGTTGCAGCCACCGCGGCTGCTGCCACCGCGGCGGCTTCGCCCGTTCGCAAATCGCACAATGCAAAGAAGAAACAGGCTTTGTCGCCCGCCGGCGGGAGGTTTCTCAGCTACCACCATGAGCCCCGAATTAGTTATGGGAATCCAAGTGAGGAGGATTAATGCAAACACGTTTCCAACCAGCCAAAAAAAGCTCCTTTTTGAGAAGAGGGGAAGAAAAGGAGGTGGAAATTTATTGACGCTTGGGTTTCAATCTCGTGGTGCCATTAGGCGCAATTTCTGGGGTGAAAAGTCGACACAAACGCACACATCTGCTTCGACCGCTCCGTCTGCCCCGTCTGCCTCGTCTGCTCCTCTCCTGGGAGGCCTCTAATTTCGAATCTCATAAATTTGGTACCCCCTCCCTCCCGCGACTAGTTGAAGTGCTTCTTTCTCCTCCTCTTTTCCTCATTGCTTGGCTTACAACCAGAGTGTTCAGGCTTATTGGGACTATGCTATAAACACCTCGTAAGTTAAAGAACACAGAGAGCAAGAGGTGGTCCAAACACTGAGTGATAAAGCTCCATCTTTATTTCACCCGAGCTCAAGTTCTCTGTAACTTTACTTGCAAGTTTTGTGTTTACACGTAGGCTCTTTCACATTAGGGTGAGTTATGACGATGCGGTGACATTTCTTGCTTTGCGTCAAAACGGAGAAAGGAGCAAGACAGACTTATTTATTTCTGCGCTTAAAAATTGTGAGAATCTTTGAGGTGGCGCTGGACTCTGCTCGTCTGAGTGCCGTAGTCGTACATGACAAAGGAGGCCAATATTTTCATAGGCCTGAAGGGCTTTTGCCAGTTCAAAGTTGAGAGAAAAAGGAAAATTATGAAGATGATCTGACGCTGCTTCTTGAATTATCGCAGTGTAAGTAAATCTTGGCGGATGCTGCTGTGGTCAAGAGGTACTGAGTCCTAACGTACTCTCTCGACCGCACATTACTCCTAAAGAGAGATATAAATTCAAACAATTTTCACCATTTCTTTCTACCCCAACAACAACATATGTGGAAAGGAGATTTTTCGCCTGCCCGGCTGACAGCTCCAGGATGGATCGTCGTCGCCGTCGTGGTCGCCGCCTCCGCCGCCGCCCGCAGCCGCCCGCAGCCGCCCGCAGCCCCAGCCGCCGCCCCCATCATCGTCAACCCACGATCATCGCTTTCAAGGCATTCGCAGATATTGGAATAAGAATGTGTCACGTCACGTCACGACGGGCGCACAGGGTGGCTCGACAGTGCAGTACAGTGCGTCGACCAAGCAGCCCCTCTACCCGGGTTGACCGGGACACCCCGTGCCGTCCACTGTGGCTGTCTAATCGGCCAGGACACGCGTGATAAATGGAGGGCGGTGAACGACCACGGACACAGAAAAACGGATCAAAAGGGCGAAAACAGGCAAAAAAAAAAGGGAGGCAGTTGTTGCTTTCGCCCGAACAAGAATTCCTTTTGGAAGCAAAAAGATTCTTCTGCTGCATAAGAAACAAATACTTGCTAATGAGAGCCGGAGCAGCGTGGACCCCTCGCTGCTCGGAGATCGCGTGCCAACCTCGATTGGCCGCTCAGGAAGAATATTTCATTGGCCCCGAATTCCTACATAAAGAGGTTTTCATTCCTTTGGTCAGTCCGGGCGAGCCCTGCGTACATCACGTAAACCACAGATTTATGGTATTTATGAGAGCTAAGCGAGTCCACACAACGAGATGGACGAAATAAAAGCTCGATACCAGGGCTGGCGCAGTCCTGGTATCGAGCACGAGGCCAAATTGGACAGCCCTTCATGTATACTAACAGGCGATAACAGGGAGCCGCAATAAAGTAGAGCTGACGCGTCGAGTTTTGCTCATGCCGAGGCGAAATTTGGCCGCCAGCCTGATTCGCCACTAACTTTTTAGTTACTGCACTGCGCTGCACCCGACTGCATTGCAGATGCTTTGCATTTCTGTGACGATTGCCACGGTTTCTAGGAGGCGATTATTCTTTTAATCGAATTTCCGCTGTTACCTCTCCGCGGGGTTTCCCTACGCAGAAGAGGGGTCAGAAAATGATATGCAAGTATCTCAGTCGGGGTCCGCACCGGAGCAAAATGAGGCATTCCACCAAATATTGGATCCGGCGAACGAATAAATCCGATGGTCAAGAGATTACAAATTCCTTCTCTGTCTCGATCGTCAGCTAGGGTTGTTATACTACGAAGAGGAGCCATTAGGCAGTTTTATTCTTTGATAAGAGCCCCTTAAGAACTCTCACGTTTCCAAGGCCGCCCCGCTCTGCTCTGTGTTTCACCCCCCGCGGAAAATAATCCCGAGATTTCAATATTTCCGAATATGTGAGAGCGAAGGGAGCGCGGGCGGGATGTATTCATGAATGTTTGAAGAGATCGCGGCGGGGGTTGGAAGAAGAGGGAGTTTGATTTGCCTCATTTGTCTATGCAAAGTCAGCAGCCTTGTTGAGCCTCCGGAGGGCCCCCGGGACCCCCGCGGATCGACATCTCTCGCTCGATTCGACGCCAGAACGACTCTGCCAGACAGAGCCTGGAACAACCCAGCCTCGAAGAAGTCATTCACGAGCATCGATGTTGTACCTGCTGTACCTCACTGCTTAGAGTACAGCGGGCAACAGCGAGATGGTGTCAGTACTCTCCAGCCCGATCTTGTCCGGTCGAGTATGGGCTCTCGCGCTCTCTCTTCTTTGTGTGTGTTTCTCGCCAGTTAAACACTTGCCGCGAGTGATAAAATGCTTATTTATGCAGCTACCATACAACTACTACCAACCACCTCTTCGCAGAATATTCCCCTCTCCTTCTATCCATTGTGTTGGCATTAATAATACGCCTTAAGCTCGCTGTACTCCTCAAGTTACCGAATCCCCGCAGAGAGGATGGTTTACGAGATCTGCTCCTTAGCACTCACCGCCATCGCCGCCGCCGCCGCCGCTGCCGAAGCCGATCGGAGCCACTGCTGTACATAACAAGGGTGTTTCGTTTTGTCTTTCTTTTTTACTGTTTTTTTTTGGTCTTTACAGAAATTACACGTGCCTTTCTACATGTTTTGCCGTATTTGAGCGCTAAGAGGAGTAAAAAATCAGCGAGACATGATTAATAGAGACTTGGTCCTGGCCTGATGCATGAAGAAGGCGCGCGCGTCTGCGACGAGAATAAGAATCCCGCCGACGCCGAAAGACAAATAGCCCTTCAATTGCGGGGGAGACGGTGGAAAATCTCACGAAACCATTTTCGGCGGAAATCGCGCGATTAAAAAGCGATGCCTAATGCGTTCTTGATGAGGGGATCTGCGCAGGGAGACCACGAATATGTAGTTTATGTGCTTGTGCACTGGAAAAGCGATTGCACGTCAAGGAGAGGATTTTCCAGGAGATGGAGTCGATAGGCAACACTTACGATCAAGAAGGAGACGCGCAGGCAGATTAATGAAGGAAGTGGCTGAAATTGCGCCAGTTGCTGCACTGTGCAGTGCAGCCCACAAGTGTAGGAGGCAATTAGCTTTGCATTGGCGGTGTCACCCCGTCGGAATTTCCCGCCGCCCTCTTCTCTTTCCCACCGAAAAGTCGCAGTTAGCTGTTGCTATCATTACCTGCTCCCAAGTGGTGTAATGTGCCTGGCAAATTTCGAATCATTTTTTATGTCACATAATTGCCCAGTTTGTAGTGGTAATTAGCCGCATAATGGCAACAAATATCCGCTCTCCCTACCACTCCTAATGGTCTCTTTCGGAGATCATATTTCAAGTATCGTCAGCAGAGAGGAAGGGCAGCAATCTGAGCAGCTCCCTATAATAATTAAGCTGCTGCCTACTGGTATTATGTGTGCATGCGCCTGAGAAGACACAGTGGAGAGATTGGGATCACACAAGCTATGTGCTTGCATACTCAACTCCTCTCTTGTGCGCTGCTTATTCTGTACCTATCTGTCACTTTTTGCCTCTCTGGTCCAGGCCTTGGCACAGGAGATTTAAACGCGCGTGCCGCCTGACGAGAAAAGCAAATGGAAGAGGCCACTCGTCTCTCTTTTTTGCCACTGGAAAAACAAACACCCACAGAGTCGAGGAGATGGCAGCTTGTTAAAGGGCAGGACTGGGATAGGACACGCTGGGTTGATGAACAGCAAACACTTGGTCTGAGAGCTGGTCCTGGCCTCAGAGGCAGGCGGGGGAGGCTCGCGAGGCCGCTTCCAGACGCGGACGAGACCCAAAGTGCGCTGCTCGCTGCTGGCGCTTCAACTTGCAACGATGCACGCATTCATACGCGACGGCAGCCGGCCGGAGTAGAGATGTTGGCTCGAATCAATATGCAAGCTTTTGCGGTCTCCGCCTCCTCCTGACTCTATCTGTGGCTGCCATCAGCCTGGGAAGAGCCCTGCGCATATCTCTCATTCCTATCTGGGCGCAGAATCTCGATATTCGATCAATCTTAAAAGCCCGAAGTCAGCTTGCTGACGAGGGAGAAGGCAGCAGCATTCAAATAAACTGTACAGGAAAAAAGAGAGAGGACCTGTCTGATCTGAGGCCCCATTGTCAACCCATTCCATTTAAATCAATTGAGTAGAGAGAGGCAATACTGCAGAAAATCCTTTAAGGCTCCCGCCACCACCTGTTTCGATATCTGAAGAAAGGCCATGGCAGCGAGTCCGTCCGTACTGTGACTTGGTCCGTCCGTCCGTCCGTCCGTCGGTCGGTCGATCCCTGGCATTGTGGACAAGACACATGCTTTGGACACTTCTTGGCCGACGTCGGCCGGGCGACCGAGGGGCGATTTCTGCGTTACAAATCAAGACAGACGTCTACTCAGACGTTTACTACAGTGCGGGCGCAATACCTGGCAGATATCAGCGCTCCGTGTGCAGTGCAAGTACAGTACGTAGCAGGTCTGTACAGTGGGGAGACGCGTGTAGAAGAGTTCCGGAGTGAAAAATTTGCGGGCGTGTTTGGAACTGTCAACGCTAATAAAAACTTTGTCTCACGTTACTGCCGTCAAAATGGCTCCTTCGACGAGCTCATGTGCCATAGCTGGAGCAGTTTTCGCCAGAAATAAATTACCGAGCTAATTGCCGCAAAATATGAGAACCACGGCGACGGATTTCCAACCCCTTCACCACCAGCGAGCGGATGGACAAGTTGGCATTCCTGCAATAAGTGGGAGGAAAAACAGTTAGGCGATTCCCTCTTGAAGAGAAACGGAATGCAATGCATAAACCTTGTTGAGAATGATCTTAAATGTGTGACAAATCTGTCTTTTTTCACATACACAAGCAGTGCGTTACTTTAACGGTAACGCCGGAAAACGTGTTTGAACATTCTATCATTCATGCTTTTTTTGTGGCGCAGAATTGTCAGTTGCCTCATTACCAGCGGGAGGTGGCTTCTGGTCTGCCCGGCCTCCTACGCCATTCAAGAATTTAACCATGACTCGCCGACACTAAAGAGACAGATAGTACTAAAGTCGATCGCGCGAGCAGGGGTGCCATACATTGAGCAGCGTTGGCACGTAGCGCGCCGCCGTCTTCTCCCTGGCCTGCATTCTCCGCCGGCCTGTTGGTACCCCTGGTGTCCAAGATGGGAAGTATGGTCATCATAAGATTTTGCAACAAGGTGCCAGGCCATTGAGTGCCTCCTCCATTGTCTACCTTTAGTGCAGCAGCAGCAGCAGCAGCACCGGCACAAGCAGCGCCAGCGCCAGCGCCAGCGCCAGCACCTACCTGCCACCAGAAGTAACAATGCGCGGCGGAGAATTCGAGCATAATTGTCATAGGCAATCACGTGCTTATTGTTATTTGCACTGCATGGGTGCTCTCAGGCTGCAGATGATTGGTCCGAAAACCGCTGAGCAGCTCTGCATGAGATGTTGACTTTTCCCAGAAAAAGAAAAGAAGAAGAGACGTTAATTTCTCCAATTGCGCCTCCCTTTGTTGGCATAGGAGAGAATTGCCATGATCATTGTGCTCTCTCTTAAGACCGATCAACCATATGGAGAAGACTTGGACACTGGCCAAATAGGCACAGCGACAGCTGTGTTCGTACGTGCAATGCAGCACCTACCTACCTACCTACGTTTTGGCGCAGTACAAGGCTGCAGTGCAAAAGCACAGCCGACTTCATGCAAAAATCTGTGTCAATGTTACGGTGTTGCGTACGCACGCCCTGCTCTGGTTTGATGCGCACCGACAATGGATGTGACGCGAGTGAAAAATGGACCCACCGAGCGGCGGCACCAATGAATATTACTATTCCGGCGCGGCTTCTGCTGTCGCTGCTGCCTCGACGAGACTTCCGTCAATTTTCACAGCACGAGTGCCCTCCCAACAGTCGATTCGCTTACGTGCAGCATCCGGTTATTAAGAGCAACAAGGGAAAATAACAAAGACTAACAGATTTGACTAAGTACGAAGTCGTTGGGATGCCCGCCTCAACCGTTAGTGCGCGTACCAGTGCGTGTCTTGTTCGTCGGCTAAGTAGTCTTGTCGTCGACAGAATTAACGCAGAGGTGGCATGCAAACCAGCAGGGGGTCATGCGTTCGCACATGCGAGGCCAGGCTCGGTAGCGGCCTCGCAGCGGCTGCTGCGGCCGCTGCGGCCGCTGCGGCCGCTGCTGTCCGAACGCATTAATATGTATGAGATTCTAATTAATTGCCCCTCTGGAAATTGGCTGCCCACTTCTTCTACTCTCTCTCCTTAACTGGAACTCTCTCTCTTTCTTGCCCTAAGGTGCGTGCGTGTGTGTGTGTGTGCGCGCGCGCGCGTGTGTGTGTGCGTGAGCGCTTGTTATGCATGGCTGCCTTGATGGGCAGCAAACGAATGCTTAAGTAGCTGCTGCCGCCGTCGAAGGAGAGAATGATTATGTGAGCATGCACGCATGTTTTTGCTCTCGCCGTTTATCGCCTCGGAGAGTAGAAGAAAGACGACGGCAAAAAATCGTGAAGAATCGACTCCGTGTCGGAGAATTAAGCCCCCGATGCTATTATTATGCGCGGGGAGATGCTCCAGGGTGTTTCAGCAAGCAGAAAGCCCACGCACTGGCGAGTTACTCGGAATACGTGAAAATCTGCATCCACCGTGTGAAGACGCAGGCGACTTGGTGCGCGAGTGACCTGGTTCACAATGCAATGTTGTTCATCGCCAACTACGCCACACTGTACGCCACGGCCCAGTAGGGTCCGCACTGCACTTGGCGCTGAGAAAGCGAGGTGTGAAGCAAAGGCGCTGAATAATCCGATCTGATTTGGGAGGGGGGGGATGCGTGGGGCTGAATTGTGACTGAATATGCAGCCACGTCGCCCACTCAAAGACCGTAACACTGCTAACTTGACGTGTAGGTGTTTTGTCAGGGACGAAAAACATGTCGTAAAAGGTCTGTTTGACCATCCCTTCGCAGTTTGGCCATTGACACTATTGTGCCGAAGAGGCAATTCACACAGACTCCTCATTTGCAAGGATGAATCAACGGATTTCGGACCGATAGGAAAAGCCAGCGATTACTTGGAACTGCAGGTATAAGACTCGTATGCATAGGGTGTCTCGTCGCACCTGTCTCTCCCCTTGTCTTTGGCACCAGCGCTGATGACTGAGTGATCAGTGTGGAGCGCCGAAAAAGCGGACTGAGGCCGGTAACACACAAAAAAATCCATTTGACTTTCGATATTTTGCTTCTTGCACTAGCGCAGACAATCAAAACGGTGTCTTGTCATCAATTACTAGTGAACAGGCACGTTCGCGCTTGGCCAGCCAGAACAGGATCTTCCTACCTCCGAAGATCGTGCACATTACCGATCAATTAATTTTCGCTCACTCCCCTCGATTTCGCCTACACGCGTGTTAGGTACCTGTCGGCTAATAACATCTTTCGCAAGGCGTTGAGGAGAAAGCCAAACCAGGTGTGTCGGCCAGATATTTCACAGGGATGTTTGTAATAATCGCCAGTGCCCTTTAATTGCCCACTGCACCTGTGTCGCTCCAGGATGAGTGATGATAAAACAGGATGTTTCCTGTGAGAACTGCTGGCACCAGCTCACAACTAATGATCCCCAGAAATGTCAAATGGCTCCTCTGGAGCTCCCAAGTTAGAGCACACGGAGCTTGCATGCATTAGCACAGAGACAGCGACCACTCGACTGCCGAAACTGCCTCATGCTTTGATTTTCATGACAATTACGTGCTGCATGAGGACTGACAACGTTTATTGCATAGTGACGCCATAAAACGTTTTATTGTGATCAACAGGTTGTTAAGGCAAAGGGTAATCCATTGGGGTAAAAGAGGAGCACTTTGGGGGACAATTTGGGGTCACTCGATGGCTTTGCACATGTAGCAGTTGGACGAAGAGATGGCGTCCTCAAGGTCGGCAGGCAATAATGCAATAAGCAGCATAAAACTCTAAACTAAAGAGGGTCAAGTTCTACTGCTACCACTTACTGACTGCGATCACTCCTTTGACATATTCGGCGCATGTTCAATTTGTAGCGTTGAAATGAGAATGAGAAAAATGTTGGACTTTTTTTTCTCTTTTTTTTTGATCAAGAATTCTTAAGATTTTTGGGTATTTTTGAACGAGACCGACCTCGATCGGTCTCGATCGCAGGCCCAGTGAGGGAACAGAGCCGAAACATTCGTGACAATGCGTGCTTCATCAGTTCTTTGCACATTAATGCGGGTTACACCGGTGCCGGTTAAAACCCAGGCAGGTTTCTCGTCGCCGCATTCCAGCTTTTGAAAGCCACTCATACTTTCAAGGCAGCTGATAGGAAACGTCCTTCTTCTCCCTCTTGTTTATTTATTTTTTACCCTCCAATACCTCTCAGAGCTTTTTGTCTCCCCGTCTGCGTACATACGCATTATACGCATGCTCCGGAGATGCTCTCGGGCAGGGACAGAGATTGAGCTACTGTGTCAGGGCGCTCCAGAAGCACAGCCAGGCCGAGCTTGACAGCAGCAGGAGCAGCACAAGGCCAGACTAAAGAAGAGTGGATTACTAAACAACTGGCTCACTTTGGGTCGCCCCCTTCGTCCTTCTCTCCTTCCCCCGTCTGGGTCTCATGTCTGGAATGGGCAAACGGGCGGGGATGCTCGGATGCTCAGGGGACACACACGACCTGGAGATTCTGGTCGACGCAACAAGCGTTGTCGAGCAAGAAGAGCATGATGCACATTGCTTCAACTGAAAGCAGTTGCGCATGTGGGACTGCACGCTAATAATTATATCTAAGCAATGAACCCTTTAACAGACAAAGCCTCTGGGCAAGCAATTATCACACCTCCATTCCATCATGCACTTGATGAAGTTGACGCTGGTGGCATCTCTATTTTTCAACACCCCATTCTTCTTTGTTTGTCACCTTCTTCACGCTCCTCATTTCCATTCTCTCCCCCCTGACACCAGCAACGTCTGGCTGGCAGGGAGGAGAGGAAGGGTTGTTGTTGCTCCGTCGGCGTCCTTGGAAGAAGCCGGACTGAGCTCCGGTCGTGTTCTGCCCTCCTGCCGTCCAAACTACCAACCACCTCCCTCGTACGTGGGCAGGCAAAAACGAAAGGGTTAAAAGCTGCGGCGGCGGAACAGATGTTCTTGTCGTTCAAGACTGGAAGCATCAGAACAAGGGTGGAGGGAGCAGCAGGTGGAAGACAGAGAGAGAGAGAGAAAGAAGGAAGGAAGGGGTTGTTGAACACACACAACGCAAGCACGCGCAAGGGGTGGAGGAGAAGAAGAACAAGGAGCTACTGCTGCTGGCTACGTTGTAGTTTGAGTGATTGACAGCCACGTTGCCAGGAGCAACACACATACGAATCACGCACGCACGCACGCTTCCATTTTATGATTGGCAGGTTGTGCGGCATTTTTTGCTGACTCTGGCGGCGGCGGCGGCTGCCGTGTCGCCGCCGCCGCCGCCGCCGCCGCCGCCGCCGCCGCGGCACGTGACCAAGGAGGAAAAAGGGGGTAAAAAAGTGAACTTTTATAGCCGCTAATGCAATGACGATGATGATGACTGGCAGAAGAGTGAGCGAGAGCAAGAGCGAGATCTCTATAGCTGTAAATCATGATTCGGCGGCTTTAGAGAGAGCTCCCATAATGCATAAACACAGGTTTAAACACCTCCTTGGTGGTCTGGAGCGGCCAAAGAAAAGGAAGACAGGCAAAAAGCATAAAGCCGTGAACGGTAAGTGAATTATTTTGGCAGTTAGAACGAGAGTCTCTGCTCTGACTGGAGTTTCGGGGCAATAGGAATCTCTTTTACTTGTGCCATCACCAGACGCACTTCATCCCAAGTAGCACTTACCCATTTCACCCTAATAGATTGTTCTTCCCCTCCCGTGTCCCTCACGGCGAAACTTTTCATCTCCGCCATCGAATTAAAATTGGGAGATTGCCTATGCATGCATTGCAGCGACTCCGGCGGCGGCGGCGGCGACGGCCGCCGCCGCCGCCGCCGCCGCCGCCGCCGCCGTCCAACCTGGACCGCCGCCTATTCAATTCCCCCGGGCTAGACCTGTTCCACCTCTCTCTCTCACGGTCTCATAGCTTTTGTCACCTAATGATAATGGCTCCGGAGACTCAGCAAGTGGGCAGGAAGAAAACCTCTCTTTCTCTCCCTGTGTGTGCATTAATGCATAAATGAGAAAATTGTCCATTTATCACACAGCGCTCCTGATTATTTGAATCTAACGGCGGTTGGACCTGGCTGCTACTGTTATATAGTCCGACCTATTAATGAAGTAGCATGTTCTGTTTCTGTACAAGGTGTGAGGAGGTGGGAGAAGCTAGAGGGCACAGAAGCGAGTGGTTTGGAAGGAGAATAATTAATGCATCGTTTAAATTCTTGCTCTGAGTAAAACAACCATTAGGGACCTAAATGAGCTGCGTCCCATTGCCATGCCGCATTTGCCACTCGTCCAGGCACTACACCATTAGTATGTGGTTGCTTCATTATGACGCTACTACGTAGTAATTATCTGAGGTGAGTGTGTGAGCTCACTGAGTGCTAGTGCAAGCACGTGTGCGCATACGCAAGGTAGGAAATTTATGCGCTGCGCTTATTGCGGTTGAAGCTTATTATGGCAGCGGGATCGACTTTCTGAGTGCGCACTTACTCTGCTCTGGCGTGCATGAATACCAGTCGTCATACCCGCATTACTCACTGTCTTTTAGAATGCCTCTCCTGCAATTGCTCTCCCTTCAGTGATTATGAAAAGAAGCCTGGATCCAGTCCCAAGTCCATTGCAATCAGCATATCAAAACAGAATGGTTATGACAATGCTTCTTTACTGCTGAGTGGCCAGAAGTGGGAAGAGAGAGCCTCAGGGGTCTCCTGACAAGCGCCGCCACTTCTGAGGAGATAATAATGCGACAATGAGGCAGCCCCAGAGATGTGTCCGCCGCCAGCGCAGTTCTGGACAAAAGGCCTTTTTGAGCGTCCTCACTACAGAAGCACTGTAAATGCGAGCGCGGCACACATACGTGCCAGTGCTGGTGCTGGCCGGGGAGAAGAGCAAGAACGTGTGCATGAGAGACTGCAATGAATAACGGCTCATAAATTGTCCAAGTGTCACTGTCACATTGTGACATCCTCAGCTCAAAAGCACGCACAATTTCATAGCTCTAAGCGGCTCAGAAAACAAATAACTCTCTCCCTAAGCCGGTTGTGTCTTAAGGGACGGAATTGTCCAAATCTCTGCTCCTGTGTGGACCCCATCATTTTATTGAGTGTCACGTCTGTGAGGTCGACAACGACACCTTCTTGTTATCTTTTATCCCAATTAAAGGGGGACTCGTGAGGAGGGGCAGGGAAGAATTCTGTTCCTTTCCATGCAAAGGATAAGAATCATCGACTGTGGGGCGAAGAAAATCTCTTGGTTTTTTTGGAGGGGGGACAGGTAACAAACCCTTGTTGGAGATTCGAACGAGCGGTTAAAACTTAACTCTTTTAAGCTCCTCGCATGTGTGGTCCGAGGATTTCAACCGGTCAACTGTCATTTCACCTCCTTGACGAATAAATTCTGGGGGAAATTCACCCAGTAATATCTGAGTGAGCCCACGCAGCGGGTAATTCGGGGGCTTTTATTATTGCTGGCATGTTTCTCAGCACTGAAGGCAGTACTGTGTGGAAGTACTACTGTAATATTCTCTTTGGGCCGCGTATTTGGAGCTGTCACACGGATCTGACACACATTTTTTGGGCCGTGATTCGTTTCGGTCTTTTCTACTGCGTGTCTTAGGCAAGCAAGAAAACCTAAAACGATTGCTAGAACCTCCTCTGTGCGCACTCGGACTTTCATCTGCAGAAAGGTGGCGAAAAAGATCTGGCTTCTTTTTGGTCAGGCTTCCATGGATGTCATTGTTTGGACTCCAGTGGATGCGGCAGCTGTGCCTGTACCTCCGGGAGAAATTCGGAATGCTGCAAAATCGACTGAAACACAGTTATTTTACCGCTGTAATGTGGGCCAATTTTTAAGCCGCCGCCAATAACAAATTTGCTCTTCTTTCTGTGCTTCATCGTGGTCCAAATATCATGACGAAGCAGATTCTCGCAGGAATAACCAGACAAACAAGCTCTCCGTCGATCTGGAAGAAAAATTCTTCCAAGTTGGAGCGAATTTAGAGAAGAAGCGGATCGAATAGAACATAGAGAAGACGACGTACGAAGCTGTACCAAGTTTATGATTCTCGAATCTCACGAAAATCTGTCCAGAACATCATTAAGACGGCCGCTTGGCATTATTGTGATCATGCCGGAATATGAATTAACGTTTTCCGATCATAATAATGCATCGGCGGCAGTAGCAATTTGCTGCTGCTGCTGGTGCAGCCTCTGCCGGTCTTTCTCCATCAGACATCTTCACGGATCGGGAACACATCCACTCCACAGGACAGTGCGCAGTAGAAGCTTTCCACTGACTGTTCGTGACCTACATTAGGCGAGGCCAAGAGAGACAAAACGACCGAAATAGCGCGTGTAGGGAGACCACGTCTCTTGTCATCTTGTCTGGTCGAGTTCGCCGGTCCTATCTTATTGTGTTGCCTTCGTCTTCCTGTGTTGTAGTTCGGCAGCCTGCATAAGATCGCTCAGTGGTGCTAATGAGTTTTCTTGGAGGCGATCGGAGTTAATAAATCATTGTTGCATTTTGGTAGAAGTCATCAATAAGGGCAGCAGAGCTGCCATTTCATAATGACCCCAGAGCCAGATGCGTGTAAGGTGCCGCGATTGCATACTTACCACGACAAAATTAGGTCTCATACGCGTACAGATCCTTCACAGTCAAACTTGTATCGCACGGCCTGAGTGGTAAAACGAACCAGTCACTGCATGTTTTCTGCGAATCAATGAGGGACCATTGCTGAGAGCAAAGGAAACTACAAAAAAGAGAGATCCATTCAAGGGGGACTTATAGTCCGACGTGACTGGAGGATTCCAAATGCTACGTGTTCTTCTACAAAATTGGTTTTTCTGTCTTAATCCTCACCAGAAGAGAGAAGGAAAAAAAAGTCTGTCACCTCTCCGCTCCAGTCGTCGTAAAGTCCCATAGATTACCCAAATAAAGCGGATTGTAAGTGTTTTTCCACTAATCCATTGTCTTAGCACTTCTCGGCAAATGGATACATGACTTTCCTGACACTCACAGCTACACAAGTTGCTGCCAAATGTGCTCAGATCCAGAGTAAATTCTTAAGACATCGATGTCGTTACTAAGGCTCTGTTGTAACACAGTGTCTCTTCACAGCTTCTTCAAGTCAGAATGAAGATTCATGCATATTGAATCCCCATTTGGAAGGGAAATGACTTTTTTCGTAGAAGAATGACTTCGCCTTTTCCAGGGCTTATCTTGGCGGCGATTTTCGGAATTGCAGACGTTTAATTGAATCGTGCCTTGAAAAATTGAATGCAGGAGAGACAAACGACTGAGGTTTAGAGAGTCTGGGATTGGAGTATCAATCATGGGGATTGCAGCAGTGGTGACTCCATATGTTGATATGCAAGATCGCTGTTGTCGCTCTACAAGATCAGTCCCTCTAAGCTCTGGCGACGCCCGAGGTGGACCGGGACAGTGTCTGGCAATCCTTTTTTTTTTTTTTTGGTTCCTCTGCAGCGTCAAAGGAATCGCTTCTTTGAATTTGCATGGCCGGTTTGTATACAAGGCCATTACGAAGTAAATGGAGACCTAGCTTATTGAAAGGTAACGCTGACTTGCATATTGTGGACTCAGTCGAACATATGCACACATCGGGAACGACATCAGCCATTCTGGAAGTGGGCACCATACGCTGTAATTAGCCTTCATTGAGAATCAATTATTGCAGAGAAATAACCCCCCCGGATGACGACTGTGCTTCCCACTGGCAGTCATTAGGCCATCACCGTTGGTTACTCACGCAAAAAAGTGACTTGACTGGGCCCTTTTTCAAGCAAATTGAACTTGATCCATGTTCAATTTGACTGGGAGGCTCAGTTTGTCTTGTGGTTCCAGCACATCCACATTACTACGAGTGCGTGAGTAATGTACAACGACGGCCGGAGTTCTGCACCAACGTCCTCGCACGTGGAAGAAGTGTCACAAATGGCAGAGTAGCAACAACATGTTTGCCATGTGCAGAACTGTGGTACATGAAGAAATAAAGAGAGAAAGAAAGAAGAAAGAAAGAAAGAAAGAGCTCTCTTTTTAACCATCCTGCGGAAGCAGCTTGTGGTGTACACAAACGTTGGCTTGCATCCCATGCTTGTACGCAGTCAGACCACAGACAGTTCAGTAAATGAAAGCATTTCGAGGCAGAATTTCCCATTCATTCGAGTTTTTGTGAATAATGTTGCTGGTGAAAGAAGAATCTTTTATCTTTCAATATCAGGAGGAACCGCACGTCCCCTTTTCCTCTCCAAAAATGTGAACTATTTACGACTGCACGCGACAGCGCCAAGGACACGACAATTTCAATGCAACAGCGCGCGAAATGTCCTGTGTTTTACAAGCAACAAATCCTCTCAATGCACCCCTTCTTCTTATTCCGCCAGCTGCGCTTGAGAAAAGGATGGAAAAGGCCAATTGGAGCCATTAACAGACATAGACGACAAAACGATGTCCCCTTTTCAAGGGCAAAAAAATTCGTTGCGCTTCTTGGTTTCCGTTGCTCCCGAGAAGGGTGTAGAAGAAGGATGAAATCGGGTTCTTCCCAACAACTGATATGATCGGAGCGAGGGAGACAGAAGAAGCCTCACGCCTTCATTTAGTGCCTAGATTATCTCACTCCGACTATCACGCGCTTGTTTCTGCGCGCGCGCGCGCACTCACACCCAGACACACGCGCGCGCACGCGCGCGCACGCGCGCCCAGGGGGGGTAAGAGTGAGTGAAGAGGCATGCACACTCGTTAAATTCGGGATTCTCTTCTACTCGAGTTAACTCGAAATCACAATTTCTTATCTGGAATTGGACAGAAAAGAGTCCGTTTTTCCCCTTCGATTGTGATGCCCTCTCAGTCATGCTTGGCAGCCGGGGAGGGAAAGGGAGTCGACCCCTCCAACCAGGCTGGGGTTTCTCCACCGCCGCCACCCCTGATGGAAACACGTGCATAACACCCTGCCAGTCACTGTTTCTGCTGCGTCAGATTAAGCCACTTGGAGCCCGTCGTCTTTTGGCATTTTGGGTGGGCACACGCTCTAAACCCCGAAGAAAAAAACGTTAAGTTGTCCATTGCTTCGCCACCGCTGAGTGTTTTTCGGTTAAAACGAAATTTGCTCCCACCCAACCAAAAGGCCGGGGCAGAGAAATCCTCCCATGGCGCGAAAGCCTCGTTTGACCACTACTGCGAGAGGATATTTAATCGGCATGTGGTCGTTGAGGCAGCCGCAGCTCGCCCGCCTGCTGCAATTAATTAATTTCCTTCCTGCTTTTCTTCGGGGCCGAGTTTTGCTTCGCAGCTGTTCGATCTTCGCACCTATAGAGAGAGACAAAGGGGAGTTGATGATGGTCGCACCTTGGCTTTCGGGCTTCACTTCGAGGAACTTTGCCGAGGTGAGGCAAGACTTTGGGGCGGTTTCTTTTCGCCAATGTTGCATATTACACAGTGGGACGATGTAGGTGTGGCTAGATATCTCGAGTGCCTCAAAGGAGCCTTAATGCCTGTATATGGCATGTTATCATTGATAGGCATCCTACAATGCGAGCATTGTGACGAGGCCTTGGAAGTTAGGGAGTGCACCGTTGGTGACCTGAGCTCTGGCTCCAGAATAATGGCAAGTCCCAAGTTTGTTCCATCGTTTTCCCCCGCACTCACTCGAGGTGCTAAGGGACCTTTTCTTTCTTCAGGAATAACGGATGACTGCACCCTCCTCCCTCCCACCGGTCCTGTTGATTAGATGTTGCTGCAGAAGAGAGCGTTTTCATTGCGGTGATCGGGATTATGCACACTCCCCGGGAGGGCCGACCAACAAACTGGCCGCTAACTAACAAGTTGGGGAAACAACAGCCAGACTTGGTCGGGTCCAGGTTGCCGCAAGAAAATTAGTATTCAATGTATGCACGCAGCATCGAAAAAGGAAAAACGCTTTATCATAATTCTTGATCTGCAGCTGCCCACTGCTGCAAGCCAGAGCTGGTTATAACAATACCAAAGCCTACCACGGCCGCCGCGGCCATGGGCATCGCCGCTGCCGCCGCTGCCGCCGCCGCCGCCGCCGCCGCCACCGCCCACGCTGAAGCACATGTGACCAGAGCATGTGTGGTTACCCCCACAAAGTCGTAGGTGCCGGCCATAATTGAATTGAGCTAATCTCACTTCTCCTCACCCTGTCTGTGGCTGGCTCCGTTTCACCCAAGCACCCGGAGTTGGATGCCACGACGGAGTCGGCGGTGCCCCATTTGCATAACCCAATAAGTGGGCAGCCCTTCTTGACCGCTCCCCACATGGTTTTTTTCTCTCTCTCAAGTCACCTTAATTGCCCACAACTTTGTAGCTGCAGGTTTTATACGGCTTTGCCTTGTTAGTTAGTCATGTGGGTATTAAGTAGCAATGTCTATCAAACGGATCCCCCCTCTTCTCCTTGATGCGTGTGTCCAGCTGGGTGGTCCCGAATAACTCGGGGAGCGGCCTCTCAGTCGCCGTTTGGTGGGCGCGGAGGAGAGAAGCTCTCCTCATTAGCGTAAAACCAGCTCCCGAGCAAACTGCCTTCTCCTCTGTGCCGATCTCTCTCTCAGCATCTGGCGCTATAAACATGTGATGGCCTGAGATGGGCGCGGCCGCTACAATCCCAGATTAGAATATCCACACGTGAGAACTGAGAGAAGAAGTCTGGCGAGTAAAAAGTTGTGCAGGAGCCTCGTCCGGGCCACGTATGAGCTTCTCTCTCCCTATTATTCCAGACACATTACTCACCATTGTAAGGAGTGAAAACAAGCGTACACAAAAACTAAACTTGGCTCCACTCTCTTAAGTGTGTGGCCACTGGCGATTTACGCGTGTTTGACACGCACTCGGCGTTTGATCAAGTTCTCTTCTCGCAAGACTTTTTGCATTTCCATTGCAACTTTTCTCCAGCAGCGAGGAGAAAGTGAAAAGTAGCACGTTGCTTTGCTTTCATAGACAGTAGGAGTATTCTTGTGTGCTGTTAATGCGATCGTGTCTGGCGGCTATGGCTGTTTGTGGCCAGAGAAGAAAATATTGAGAAGAGATGCACATTTTTCTCGCGCATGTGTGTGTGTGTGTGAATGAGAGAGCGCGCGCGCCAGAGAGAGAGAGAGAGTGGTTTGTCCATAATTGGACTTGTGCGCCTTTCTTCATTGTGTGATTTATAGCGGGAGAAGAGGTCCTCTTTTCTCCCTCCCTATCCATCTCTTAAAAGACACTAAAATGCTAATGCCAGGTGACAGGCGACGACACGCATGCGCACGATGCACGCGTGGGAAGACTTCTGGCGTCAGCGTCCGAGGGCTTCACGCAGGCCCAGAACTCGGAGGAGGACGCCTGCCTGCAGAACAATTCAGGAAGCCGCTATCCGTTTTGGATCGTCTACTGCCATTTGTTTGCACACGCGGATATTGAATTTGAAATAAGAAGCATTACCATAAGGGCTCCATCCCTCACCGAGGCTGTGACGAAGTGCAGAAAGCCGGTGCAGATCTGTAGCTGCAGCAGCACCCGCCCAGGCCAGACGGACTCGCCACCACGGGCTCGGATACAGCCAATTAGATCCCGTGAACCGGGCGGGTGTCTCGGGGGCGCCCCACGTGCTCGCCTCCTCTGCCCACATGAAATTGACTCTCAAAATGCAATAATGCAAAGCAGAGGAACGTGATATATTCATGGCTGCCGCTGCTCCCGTGGAATCAATAAGTGTCACGCTGGGAATGAAGTCAAAACGTTGGGTTTGCACCCCTGCTGAACCGCATTACATATTAAATCCGCCTCTGCTACTAAGAAGAAATGAGAAAATGGAAAAATCCGGCCAAAGATTTATCGCCTCTCAAGGCTCACCGGAGCCGAGGAATACGCAACGGAGGCAGCAAAAAAAAAAACTTGAGCAGTGTTACCAAGTTGTCTGTCGCGAGGTCGCCCTACTTGGGGGGCGCGTTCATGACCGTCGTCTACTTGGTCGAAACACTGGTGGGTGAGTGAGTACAGACGGATTCTTTTGCCTGCGAATTTGCTGGCAAATACGCTGACTTGGCGAGATGGCGAGGGAGACAAACGCATTGATAAGTATAACGGTGATTTCTGAAGGAGAAAGTTCTCCAGATGAGTGGCAAGACTTTAATCACTCTCTCTCTCTCTCTCTCTCTGTTAAACTTGCAGAGAAGAGAGCGAGAATCTTTATACTACTGATTAAAATGCATTTCTCTCCTTGTGATAGAGAGCAAAGCATCGGCGATCAATCTCAGGAGCAAATACAGGAAACGGCGGGGGATTTGAACTGGAGACATCCATGATGACGACATGATTGAGTGGAGGGAGGCCCACGCTTCTACCTCGGCTAATGTCGGTTTACATACTACAAATGTCGACTTTAAAAGGGCAAAGCAGCTTTGCCATTCTGCGCACAAACCCACCTTTGTCTCTTCACTTTGGGAGGTCCCATCTGCATACTTGCATGCCCGATCCATCGATAAAAACGGGCGGACGATTTTCATTTTGGCATTCCAATCCCTTCCTTTCTAATATTTCTTTTCCTCTGGTTCCCCCCAAGAAGCCAAGAATGCAAAGTCGGGCGCGCGCGCAAAAAAAGCAAAAAAAAAATGGCCGGGGAACTTAGGTTGTGGCGCCCACGATTGACAATTCGTCAGGTCTTGAGCTGGCTCCCAAAATCAAGGAACTGCCCTTAGTACAATAGTCGATGCACCAAGTGCATGATCCACTTATGGCTACCGTGAGCCATTGTTATCAACTGTCATTGATCCAAAGCGATATGTAAATTCTGTCGCAGACGTCGCCCACACATCTGTTCGGGGAACACAACAATACAAACTAAATTTAGACCACTCATCCAATCAGATTCAGGGTTTCTTTCGAGCCGACGTGCAAAAAAAAAACCCCACGGGTACGAACACAGAATTTGCATACTCGACTCCCTCAGACCTCAATGGACGCTTTGAAGTTTAACAGCATTGGCATTAAAAGATGAGAGGCGGTAGGCACAGAGAACAATGGCACATTTCATGTCATTGTTTTTGTCCCCATCAGAAACCGATCGCTCTCTCTCTTAGTACGTGAGTGTACGCTTTTTTCGTGTGAATATGCATTGCATGCGCGCACAGTTGACAAGACCCCGATGGCAGATAAGGATCGGGGTGAGTGATATTCCAGACCGCTTTTACAATGCCCCCTTGGCCTGAACAGAGAGAGAATATCAATACCGCCAGCGAGTAGCAAAAAAAAAAACCGGCCAGACAAAAAACAATGTCAGCTTCTGTACTTACCTGTGTTCGAGCCCACTCGTTCGGTACCATACAATTAATGTTCCACTATGTTTACATGGTCGCGTTTAGGTGTTGATCCCTGGTCTGCAAATGCACACGTACGAGTGAAACACAGGTCGCACCAAATTGCCTAATCTGACTCAAACTGAGCTAAAGTAAACTAAGCTAAGCTAAACTCCGCATGCCAAATGTCCACATGGGGGGGGGGAAGGAAGGGATGAGGGGGAACAATTTGTGTTTCCCCGGGGATTAAGGGTGTTTGATTTGAAGCTGGGTCTTTTTTTTCACCAAAATTTTTACTTCTCACTCACTGTTCGTCCCCTCGAACACGAAATTCGAGAAGTCGACGACGACGGGGTTGAACATGTGGGAAAGGAGGAAACGAATAATGGCAATTTGTCGCGCCTCAATTTTTTTTCTCTCGCTGCCGCCGCCATTAGGAGGCTTCAGAATCTGTCAAGCCAAGATTCTTACTTGCTTTCAACGGTCGCTCTGGCTGCAAATAGCAAATAAATTCGAGGCCATTAGCGCCAAATTGATTAACGCCCGTTTTTTCCCGACGACTTTTGCCGCCGTGCACATTTCAATGATGGCCGGGCAATTTGTTGCCTCGCGGAATTAAGTGCGCCATAAATATTGCTACATTCTAGTCCTGGAACCACTGCGGTCTGAGACAAAAGTGCGGGCAGCTTTGCTTAGGGACTGATAACAGGTAGGAGCGGCTCTGGACAAGAGAAGAAGGCTCGAGATCCTCTCCGCCATCACCTTGGCCGGCTTCCACTGCGGCGAGGCCGGGCCTTTTGTGCAGCGTGTAACTTGTCCTTAAGAACAGTCCTCTCCTTGAGTCCCTCACTCCCAGACACGCCGAGCGAAGGCGTTGTTTCGCGTGTGACTTCCTCGCGGCGAAATCTTCGTTTGCTTCTTTCAGCTCGGAAATTGTCTCTGGTGTCACGTATCGCATTAATACAGAGGACCCAGGCGAGGACTTGAGAAGGCCTAAAGGCGAATAAAAAGTAGGCTAAAGGCGCGCGCGTGATCTTTTCTGGATGGACGAATTTGGGAGGCTGCAATTAAGTTGACGTGGTTGTTTTTTTTCTATACTACTACTTCGACTTCTTCCCCCCCCCCCCTCCATCCCCATCCATAGAGAGAGAGAGAGAGAGAGCATGAATATGTTAAGACCGTCACAAAAAAAGAGGCCAGCACGAATGCAAAGTGAGTGACGGGCGAAAATGGGAGGGAAAAAAACACGAGATTTTATGCTCTGCCACAGACATGTCCAAATGTATGGCAGCATCATATTTGGTCGGGGATCCGATCAGGGGGCCCAGACACACATCGACGACGACTCCCAGAGACATCTGAATCGCTGCCACTAGGCACTTGGATGCCGTCGGTGTCGGCCACGACGTGGCACGCAGACACCTCGGCCGCCGGGTGGTGCCGGAGGTGGAACACGCACCCGGGACACTGTCCAGAAGATTCGTGGCACTCCTTTTTCCTCCACCCCACGTGTTCTCGCATGGCGTTCCTCTTTTTTTTTTTTTTTTCATTTTTTTCTTCCTAGGAGACCCCGAGAGGAGGGAAGGGGTGTAATTCCACAAATTCTCATTTTTTCGTCGGATTCAAATTACCCCGACCCGCATCAACTGTCTGTCAGACTGGGGACGAAAACAACGCATGCAAAAGCCTCTCTGAAAAGAGGACCCATTATGACGTCGGTCGAGGCAACAACGAACGGACAAAGTTTGCTGGGAGAAAAAAAAGGGCACGACCAAGACCATCTTGGTTGAAATCAATGGGGGAAGGCCTGGACTTGTTGGTTTCTTCGTCTGAATCCTGATCGGCAGCTGACCTTGAGCTGATGTCGCATGTTTTGACTCCTGCTGTAATCTACAAGACATTCTTTTTCCCTTCCATATGAAGGCACTTCCAAGCTATTTTCTCTCTCAAAGAGAAATAAATTGGCGACTGCAGCAGCCAAAGTAGCCCTCGTTTTATGGAAAAATGTCTTCGGATTTTCTCTGGCGTGAGGAGACATTTTCCTGCCGAATAATTGGGCTCGGCTGAATGTGCATGGGAGAGGCAGATTTTCTTCTTTCTCTTTTTTTTGATGAATAGCCCTCCTCTCATGGCGGAATGTCCACCCGTGCGCATAAATAGCTCGTGACTTGAGAGTTCCATTCTTCAGCGTTTTTTGTGCGCGAGATTTACTCAGCTGTGCGTGAGAGAGAGAGAGAGAAGTGGTGCTACTTCTTGTCAACAACGCTGATTATCACACACACACGCAGATGAGAGAGTGAGTAACTAATTCCCCATGCAAAAAAGGCTGTTTTGACTGGCGTCGTCGGCCAATGAGAAGGACGGCAAAAAGTGCACATCCAGGAGGTGGCAATTATCGCTCACACACGCGCACGCGTGAACGATATTTCTCTTCCAGAGGTGTTACCTGCGCGCTGTTTGACACATTTTAGTGTGTGGCATGAGTGAGGACGTCGGTGCGTGCGTGCGTGCGTGCGTGAGTGAGTGCGTGCAAGTCAGGGTGCATGCGGAGGTCCCATTTGAAGCAGCGGCATCGGTGGAGTCGAGGCTACGATCCATTTCTATCTTGTTCTCTTGTGAATAAGGACCCAACTCGGTCAGACAGCAGTGGGCAGAGGTCGTCCCAGCTGTACGTGTCTGCCTCCTCCTGGGCCAGATCGCATCCAGCACTGGGGAGGGAGTCGAGTCGTCTTCAAGTTCGGCTTCAAGTTGGCACCGCCTCGCTCTCAACTGCCATCAGTTGTCTGGACGAGGCGAGTCGAGCGTGCGAGTCGGCGTAATTGTCTTGTTCCAGATGCTAATGGCAGAGAAAAAGTTCACACATGACTAGTCTTTATTTCTACGTGTGTAAGTGCCATATCCATGACTGCTTGTTTAAGTTGCCACAGGGCCCCTAACGAGCCAATTTTCCTCTCTGGACCAGGATGATAAGACGCTGACCGTGAATTTTTCTCCTAAATCTGACAATTATTTTATTCTGCTGGCAATGTAATTTTGCCAAAAGGTCTAGGACAAACCGATCTCGCGTCCTTCTTTGCAGCCTACGTAAAATTGGAGTCATTTATTGCTGGAAGAATATGAGAGAAAGGCAAAAAAAGTCAGCAGGTAAGTGTGAAATTCATCACGCCTGTCATTTGCCATGACACCGGAGCAAAAGCGCTGGAAACCATCGAGCAAGGATAGTCTACTTGGAACTCACGTTCAAAAAAAGAAGGGAAAAAAAAGTACTTGAGCTGGCGTCTAAGATACTTTCACAGCCAACGAGACCCCAGAGACTTTCCGGAAAGCCCGAAAATTGCTTTCTCTGCTTTCTCGGAACCTCGCCATAACCTCGCCTGCTCCGAACGACGTCACCCACAATGGGTATCGGTCACGATTCCAGCAAAGTCAACTTTTTTCTCTCACTCTCTGTCCAGCGATTGGATCAGGCTGAAGTTGACGAAACCACAAGGACAAGTGTAAGAATCAACTCCGTCGATCTGGGTTCATCACACATGCACGTCCAATCTAGACAATGTCAGAGTAGGGGGAGAAGCAACTTATTCTCGGCATGTTTTCTACTCGCAGTTGTTTCGCATTCACAGATTCAGTGCAGCGGATTCAAAGCCCGACATAATGTATGTATAGATATTATATATATATAGCTGACAGTCAAGATTCCCGCTCTGGCGCAGCAGCGCTTGCTTCGGCGTCACGAAACAATCGACATCCCCGATGCTGAGCAGATAGAGCAAACTAGAGGCTGCTGGCGAGAAACTTGACTGTATCAAAGTTCGACTGCAACGTTCCAAGAGATTACACACACAACTTCCGATCCAATCTGCTTATAATACGTATTTCAAGGGCGGAGGCATTGTTGTTGCGAGAGCGTCTCTACTGCTGCTTGTTATGCCCACTACATTGCAGTGCAGAGACCAAGAAGAGGAGTAGGGAGAGAAAAAAGATGAGAATCTCTCCACACATCACATAAGGCATCCAATCCAACGAAACTCGACGACGTAGTAAAACACACATGTAACCACTTGACTGCTTCTCCACCAGGGTTTTTTCCCCCTCCTCCTACCTCGCTAATAGGAACTCGACAGGCAAATTGCACGGCTCCTCTTGCATATTTCGTGCTGCTCCAGGAGGGAACCAATTGGGCTATAATTATGATAAAAGGGCCGGATCTCGTCTTCAAGCGGGGGTGACAACAAAAAGCAGTTTCGTTCCCAGAATTACGGAGCTGCAAAAAAAAGGAGCCAGATCCTTTGCGGTTCTTGGCACTGCCGAGGTAATTGGGCGGGCGCGCATGCAAAACACAATGCAAATTGTGGCAGCAGCAGCAGTGGCGATGAATAGTGCAAGAAAGAGGCACTTCAATCGCAATTTCTGGTGTGCGCAAAAAAACGCATGCGGTAGAAGAGGCAAGTTTTCCAACAACAGTCTTTTCTTCACGCTTTAAGGCCAGACTTTTCAAGTGAGCAACTGTGCAGACGCCTACGTACTCACTGCCACCAAAGAGGGAGGGGGGGGGAGGAGAACTGTTTCTGTTCATTTGACCAACCATTTTCCAAAATCCACCCTCGTCGACGCGACCACGATATTCAAATCGTTGTCTACCTCGGTCGTGCCTCTCGATCGTTAGTTATGCATGCACTTGGGAGGAGAGGTGGTGTGACCAGAAACAGTGGCCGCAAATGGCACCAAGTGACACGCCAACAGACACGTTGACAAGCAGACTGCACGACAAACTGGCAACCGGTGACCATGTTTCTCGTGCCAGACGCCATTAGTGGCCGCCACTCAACGTGAAAATTCTCCGGAACGACGAAAATCAATGGAAAGGAGAGAGAGAAAAAAGTGCGACTCCCAGTGAAACAATTGTCAAATACAATTTAAGGTCCTTCAGCTTTCAGAGTGGTCACAGCAGGCTATGAAAGTCACCAGGCATTCATTATAATAAGGTGAGTGACAAATTGTCTTTGACTGAACCCCCGTCATTAGTACGAGGGCCTAATTGCTCATCCGGTGCTTGGAGTTCAGAAAAAAACCTTGAAATCACGTCATTATTTAGCCTTTCAAATTAGAGCATCATCATAATTCTGCTGCACAGAGCACCATCATCAGCGTCAACACCATGGCGACCTTTGGATGCGTTCAGTGCTGAACGCACACCTATGAAAGTCGCACTAAATGCGTAGACAATACCGAAGTTGTTGGTAATCAACATTTTTTTCACTCTAGGGGGGGGGGAAATTTGTTCTCATTATTTGTATTAACTCACTCAAGCGAAGAGGAAACGGAGGAAGAGGCTGCTTCGACTATGCTACAATTGTCGCTGCTTAACTAACAATGCTTTGCTTGCATCATAATCAACAACCTCACAATATGCACATATCAGAGCCAGCTTATATGTAAGGGGGGAGGCGGTCAGACCATAAATTCAATTCTCAGATTCAAGCTGATCGAGCTCTGATGGTCAAGTGATTAATGACAATGCAGTGGAGAGGGGGGGGGGGACGGGGGAGGGGGCTGCGGCATACGTAATTTTTGAATAAATTATTAATGCGTGGTGCTTGAACTCAGCGTAGGAGGAGGCGGCCGCCGCCGCCGCCGCCGTCGCCGCCAGGCCGAGCTAGGCCGAGTTAGACCGACCCCGGCCAGGCCATAGATTCTGGGAAATGATAGAAGCTTGTGCGTGCGTGCGATTCCGATCAGCGGTGTGGAAGGCCCTGTTTAATCCATCTTCGCATTAAAGAGAGGAGAAAAGTTAGCGTCAACGAATCTTGAGAGGAAATACAGGGTGGCTGCAAAGATGTAGCGGAGACTTCCCAGTTCCTGGTTCCACACGCGGGATCCGACATTTCCAGGTCACGCAGTGAACGCAGGCAAAAAAAACAGTCAAGATTTGGGGCACAGATTCATTTCGCTGCGACCTTCAGTGATCGGATTTCTAGTGAAAATATGGATACTATCTGGCCGGGTGGCATTGAAAACATATCGCCATGATCATCGACACTGAGGGAAGCTGAGCAAAAGGATCCGTTGGGATTCCTACGGTGAGCTGATGTGTCTTTTTTTCCCCACTACTTCCTGACGAAGGCGCGCGCGCATGCAGAGGTGACGAACTCCGTGCCTGAGCAGACGTCGTTGATCAGTCTCGTCCGTGTACCTCAGGACGTGCGCAAGTCTGCGCATTCGCCAATCGTTCCCACGTTCGATTTCGATCTTTTTGGTCAGTGAAAATTTGTACGCAGCCGTGATCTCGGTGAAGTAATTCCGATTTGATTGCAGACTTTGTTTCCGAGCGTTTCCCACATCTCTCCGCGCTTTAATTTTTTGTCTCTTCCGGCGGCAGAAGACTTTGCAGACTCTGCGCTGGTCTCCAAACTCAAGAAATTCTTCATCAGCCTTAGTAAGAATTGGCTTTAAGTCGAGGTTCCGTCCAACAAGTAGTCTCGGCGATAAGAGAGGAGCTTTCGATATTCGTCAGCTTCCACTCATGATGCTCAACTTCTTCCACCTTTCTTCGGCATCCTCCCCGGAGGCTTAAATCGGACCTGCAGCGCTCCGATATCCATCCTCTCCTTCCTTGGGCACTTGTGTTAATTTATCAAGCGTGTATTATAGTTGAAGTCGAAGCACCAAAGCTTTGAACGTTAGATCAGAATAATCATAGGCTCGCCTGTGGTTTTCCTTCAGAGTTCAAGGAACGTTCTGTTACCACACTCTATCTTAGCAAATTCTAAACCGTGGAGCATCCAACCGATGTTCGATGTGAGTCAACATAGCATAACCGCATCGACTTGAGCACTTGAGTAGCTTCGACTTGATCTCCTGCTATACTGTACGTACGTGCCACAACATGAAGGCGAGACCCGCTGGGGATGTACAGAGCGCCACCACCAAGGAAGGAGCAACCCGGGGGTGGTCGCCGCCGTCCACGACCTCAGGACCAACCAACCGAACTGTTTGTTCGTCAAGTGGAGTTAGTTAAGGAGACAAGGCAGATCTGGTGGTCTGACAACTGCTCCG
>JAAUXU010058082.1_pt1 | contig 33807 bp, 28 predicted proteins | sample 7278151 | NCBI WGS metagenome assembly JAAUXU01 (sample SAMN14350113, study PRJNA611818) | marine sediment metagenome | isolation source: surface marine sediment (1.8m) | place: French Polynesia: Moorea | collected 2018-08 | reverse complement strand
CCAGCTCCGGAGTCCCCAGCTCCCGGGTTCCCAGCTCCGGAGTCCCCAGCTTCCGGGTTCCCAGCTCCAACTTGCTGGACCAGCGTTTGAACTGGTGACGGTTTGGGGACCCCAAGTTTTGCCGGTTCATTACAGAGGTCCTTATTGCAGCAGTATGCCCCAGGTGCTCCGAACCCTACGTAATTGTATCTGTAAGAGAAAACTTGTTTAAAGCCAACACCGATGCAGCTCGTCAACGAAACAAACTCCCTATGCGCTAGTGTTCAGGACGTACTATGTACGACGAGGACAACTACGGATGACAAATGATGGAGTAGGATTGCTAGCGATTCCCACCTACATAACCGGTCCAACTTGGCACATGCACTTACACGCTATTTACATACGTCTACAGTAAAAAAAGGGGCGTAATCGTATCGCCGATCGATTGAGCAGGCCCAGTAGCTTCAAATAGAGAACTAATCAATCAGCTTATTAACAAGAACAATGCTGAATGTCTCATTGCGTCCAATTAGTTAAATTATGGTGTGAGTCCAGAAGGAATTAATAGTCCATCATGGCTTGTTCTCACACATGTTGTAGCTCCAACACCACCACCTATGTCTAACAATGGTTGTTAAAAAGTGGTAGTAGACATGACCTTCAAACTTCAGCTGAATTTAAACTAAAGTACAATGTCTCGGAGATACCCATCTATGCGCGCTCTAGACTCAGTGTGGTGCTCACGACACAAGTCGTAGATATTCAAATAGTGTGTTATCTCACTTGAGCTTCAGCTTGAGCACTGTTAGTGACTCGTTGGAACAGAGAGCTTCAGGCAGCATCCCTTGTTCCACCACTTGGTTACCCAGGGTGAGCAGCCTGCAGAAAGCTGTGTCATCGTCGTCCTTGCCACTGTCCTCCGTTTCTCTGTACTGATCCGTACAGGTGTTGTTCTTTGAACGCTTCAAGTGGGAGCATTTGTAGCAGAGGAGGGCGTTGGCGCCGCCAAGCAACGCCAGACAGGCCAACAGGGTGGTAAACATGTCTCCCTTGCGCGTCAGTGATCTTTTCTTCAAGACGTCCAAGAAAAGACTGAGTGACTTGAAGGCCACCGACTTCAGGGCTGCCAGCAAAGTTTGAAAGAGAACTTTGTAGTCCTTTCTGCGTTGTCCCCGGTTCGATGGCCGCTCCTTCCTGGTTCGTTGAACGAAGTCTCTGCCCTGCCTGACCAAAATCATTGCCGTAGGGCGAGCGTGCCTTCCTCTTATAAGATATTAATGCACTGAGCTTTCAGTCTGACCCAGATATGTCACAGGAGTACTACTAATGGAGCCTTTACTTTCTGACCCTGTCCGCGTTTCATGCTCAGTGCCTTGTGCATAAGCAATCAACCTATGGAGCATCGACGTTTTTACTTTTTACGGTAGGTGCCTTCACGTACGCACGAAGAAAGGCTGCTGCACTGCTATAACACACTGAACCTGCACGCAGAAAAGGTACGCCCACTGTGAATGCATACTCAGAGCTGAGGAGCCACTGTGTCATATGCGAAACAAGGGAGAAAGGTCACTTTAAAAGTGTATACCGTATGTTCCAGAAAGGGCACACATTTACACATCCTAATTTCTCTGCATCAAGAGGGGCTACAGAGGCATGTTTGGTCTCCATGCAGTCCTTGGAGTATAACTAACGTTTTTGCTCTTTTTGGGAATTTTGAAAATCGGACAAGTTTACACAATGCCAAAGCATTCCTGATGCTGTACGTAACTTATGAAAGTAAACAGGGGAAAGAAAATTAAATTAATGGAAAAAGCTTAATTGGAGCAGTTGAGTCAACTCTGGGATTATGGAAAAAGTCATGCACGAGTTTCAGACTAGACTGCAAAAGGTCATTGTAACCAGTGGACAAAGCACCCAAGTTTGACCTGAAAAAGGCTCTCTGCAACAAAAGTGACTTTGGGCAATGTTGAAGCGCGTGACAAAAAGATTGATGCAATTCTCAAAACCAGCAAAAGCCCTGAAACTCTGAGGATTTTATGCCAAGCACACCTCAGTAGCTCCTCTGGATGCCAAGACATTCAGGTCTGTGGAGACTCAGTCCTTTTTGCCACACACTGCAAATTCATTATGTTCCCGCCCTCTCTCCAAACAGATGATTGGAAGACACGCACGGCACGAATCTTCTCTTTGCTTCTTGTCTTTTTTTGGAGGGGGGGTCGAACAACTTTGGGGTGCGTGGGGAATTTTCAGGTCAGTCATCTGTGGACGCGGCTAAAAAATTCGCCAAATCTGAGCTAATTATGGGTAATTTGAAAGTTTTGCGGAAAAGTTTCCCACATTGGGGAGAGCTCATATGTGTAGTTCAGTAATGACGACGGTGACACCTCTGCCCTCCTGCTTTAATCACGACGTTGTTGCTAAACATTAAGATGTCAATCACGCCAAACTTGGGAGTCGAGAGCAGGCGATGAACTGGCGACTGGAGTCACTGACCCCTCCACGTACGTACTTATGACCTTAGCCATGGTGACGGCAAAACTAGCACCAAGTTCTTTTTACCACTAGTATCTCTCAGGGCTGAAAGCCTTCTTTCTACGCAGGTGCCACGAACCCGGAGTGGGGGGAAAACGACCGAACCCACACGAAACCAACTTCAGTAATCGCTTTTTTCCCCTGATCCATCAGGACTGCTCCTTGTTACACTCGAACTGTTCCGTGGACAACGTAGACACGTGAACTTGGTCGGAAGCAGTCTGAAGAAATTCTACCTGCATTACGCATACGGGAGTGCGCAGCCCCAGCTGACCCACGACGTGTTGGACGAACACTAGAGTGACGGTGTCCAAGTACAGGGACTCCGGAAGTGCTTGGCAGGCGCTGTCTCCTCGCATTCACCTGCTCTTTACCTGTGCACCTTTCTTCTTCCAGCCTGGATGGGCTCTTAGAGGCAGCACAGATATGAAGAGGATCTCAAGAGATTTTTCTCGCCAGCGTTATTTACTAGGGACGACCGGCAGCTTGGAAGCATGCTAAACCTTGGCAGCAGGAGTAAGGAAGACAATTTCTCTTCCGTCTACCTGCTATTATATTGGCTTTTCTTGCGTGCCTCTGTCTTTTTTACCTCGTCTTCTCTCTTTTCTACATCTTTCCATTTCCTTCCATTCACAGAAAGCTGCTTTTCTTTTTCTCGTTGCTCCAGAGGCTTTTTAAAATGGAAATATTGCAGTCTTGGGCCTAAGCCTATCTCCCTTCAATATTAGCTTTGAAGTAAGGCCTACGGTGTCTTGTTCAACCTGAACACAGGAGAGTGCCCATGTAAGAACATAGTACTTGAGGTGCGATACAGCAGGCATCGCAACAAAGTGTCATTGCTTGCCAGAGCTCTTTGTTATTGTTACTTCTCACACGTTACAAGCAGTTCTTTATTCTGTGATCGAAACATCGGAGTGAACAATCTTACGAGTGAATACCTAACAGCGTCGTTGGGGGGAATACGGACGTGTACTTGTAATTATAATTCCATCTCTCTTCACACGTACAGCTCGCTATACCTCGTAGAATAAGGTTGATCTGTTTAGAAGCCTTGGAGACAGTTGCAAACTATGGGCGCGTCATTCTATTAACAAAGGGCTTGTGATACTGCATGACAGGTTGTAATACTTCATTCAGTGTAGGTAATCTTGGTTGTGACAGGCAAAACTGACACATCTTCTGCATACGACGAGCAGGGATTGTTGCCACGACCATTCTTCTCAGAATTCTTCCCATGACAGGACCTCATTGGCGCCGGCAAACAAATCGCTCCGTGATCGTCCTCAGGAGGTCATGAGGGCGAAGACGAGGCCTTCTTCACAGTGTCGCCGGCAGTCGCCTCCGTCCTCGTACGCGTCGACCAGAACCAGCCTTCCACGACAGCGTCGACTCACGCGAAATTTCCTTATGTGGGAGGCAGAAGCAGCAATTTGGGCGCGCGCCTCCCTCATAGAAGACGCTGGGCAGAAGGAAGAATCCTTCTCGGGAGCTCCATCAGAGCCACGACGACACTGAATGCAAATCGGAGTGCCTGGAATATAAATTGACCTTAATGAGACGTCGTCCGCTTTCTTGCGGCGAGGAGGGAGAAGGTGAGAGCATGCTGAGGAAAGCAGACAGTCAAACCTCAGTTTAAGGATGGCTTTTTGTGTTCTACAGTGGGATCCACCTGACTGCTTGCAGTGCAGGGGCACGCGTCAATGGGGTCACAGAATCAAGTGACAAACCCTTCCACTGTCCGGGTCAAGTACGTGCCGATAAACGAGATTTTGCTCCTCTCTCTCCGGGACTACGCATACGTGGAATGAAGAATGTCGACCCCGTGCAAAATCAGCTTACCAGCTCCTCAAAAGAGGGAGTTTTCCATTTGAACTTCAGGGATCAGGTAGGAGCAGTGCGCAACTTTATGGTCTCCTCAGCATTGACCCAATCTTTTAGCTAGATTGAGAAACGGTTTTCGCAATATCTTCCGCTTATTAGCCCCTGGAGGGACGTATTAATTTGACGTTACCAGTGCCTATTGTGGGCCGGTGTGTCTCGAATTTGAACTCTACCGAAAGAGAGTGTGCTTGACGTTCAGAGACCACAGTCCCAGTGACGTCAAGGGCAGTGCAGTTAAATAGAGGTACTTAAGCACTGGTAATTCGTGATTTCACATACCACTTCTTGCATTCAAATAAGCTTGCTTAATCTCCATTTCTCTTTTTTCAGTTCTGTTCATCCGGTTGTTCTGCTTGCTATCCGGTCAGTTCGGGCTGTGTTCAAGCCGAGGGGGTTTTTTTACTCCACCTCGATGAGGGCCCGATGTGAGGTGTTCAGCTTCCTGCACATCACCAAAGGGCAATATAGCAAAATGATATGTCCCTGTTGCGATATAAAAGAACCCCGCCTACGTACGGATGGAACAAGTCGAACGTTAAAAGCTGCGTGTCCTCCACTGCTCACCGGTAATATTTAATTAGGACGAACGCAAGTACGGCACATACATAAATGTAAGAGACACACAAGAGCAAATGTGACTACTGTTTGTATCAACTGACATGACAACCACCAGGGGGGAATTTTTTAGTAAATCATCTTTGAACCTTTCCAAACAAAAGTTGTGTTATGACAACCTTGAGCAAAGTTTAGGTTGTCGTCTGTAGTTGTCACGTTTGCGCTAGTATTCCCCCCTACATATGCATAGATGCACACGCATATATTACAAAAGAAGTATAAGTCAGTACATTAAAGACATGGGAGGTTGAAATAAAGGAGCTTCTCCCATTGGACTGTCGCTCCTTCGGCTTGTGCCCAAAATTACTTTCTCTGGTGGTCGAATGGAATAGGCAAAGGATCTGTGAACTCTAAAAGGAGACAGACTGAGCAGACGTCCGTGTAAGAACCTGGTTAATTATAAGAGAGCACAAGGACGGTGTGGAAACATTAACCAAGTTCAGCGGACGCCGCTTAATATACCACACATTGCAGCAGCTTTTATAAGTTCAATTTCACTTAAGCTCTTTCATAGCATAAATATGCTGCTCTTTGTAGCAGACACGTTGGTTCACGTAGCAGGTGGTTTATCCCGTGCGTGATGGTGGAGAACTGTAAAAGCAGGATTACTTGACTGATAAATTTGGAAAGTTGCAATAGGATACGAATTTTCGTCTCTGTATGTGAGTGAGGGTGAAATGTGCAGTCTGGAAAGCTTGAAATGTAAGATAAAATCTGTCAAGTTGGGGTGGAAACCTCCAGGGGTTTGTTTAGATATTACATTTATATTACATTTTAGGGTTTAAGTTACGGCAACGTCTCCATCAATATTTCTTCAACGTGACTGCCCTCGGCGCGATGCACAGCCTTGAGACGGTCTTACACGTGCGCTGCACGTGCTGTCTCTTCCTCTACACCTCGCGCAGCTTGGACTTCAGGGCAGGCACGGACGTGTGGTAGGTGCTGTTAACTCGCCTGGACGTGATGCCCCTGGAGCATCCAAATGACAACAGGGTCTATTCAGAATTAACGAAGACGCATGTCCAGGGCAGGGTTGCCAGGTTGGCATTTTGATATCAGCCTTCGCAGATCTATGGCAATTTTCGAAATTGTTTTGGGACTCGTTTGCGCTGCCTGGCACCGTTTGACATGGTGACCTTATTTAGTAGCTGGCATATTTTGAGAGGAGCGTAAAATGGCAAATCTAGCTGATTTCTGTGACCAGTTTAGCGCATTGTTCCTGGTCAGCGCGTGGCAACGCTGGTCCAGAGAGGTGTCTTTCATTTTGACTCTTCCAGACTGCACGAGTGAGAACATTTTGTTGGTGCGTTTGGTTGATGCGTCAGACCGCTGAATGCGTCGGCCTTGCTCTGGCCAAAGGCTGCTACAATAAGCGGCATCCACTGTACCACGAAAGATTTCTCTCTGCTGGAATAAGGGGATTTAGGCAAGAGATTTCATTGGAGCAACCTGAAAAATCTGTTAAGCAGAACGAAGAGCAGAAAATAAAGATCGACGAAACATTCACAAATGTTGGGTTTTTTTTGTGCTGCTCTTTGCTGCTCAGTGGGTCGAACAAAGCAACTGTTGTGAGAATGAACAGAAAGGCCCTTTGTGTACGGCAGCGCTTCACAAACTTCCAGACCGGCAGGCAGACCAGACTCGCGCACTTAGAAGCACTGCTCCTAAGAAACGAATTGAAACAGCGGCCAGCAAGCAATAGAATTCCGAGGATATATGAACTCTTTCAATTGTACATTAGTGTGCGTCCCCGATGAGCCCAATGAAACCTTCAGGGCCCCATCCGCGTCAGTGGCGGGCGGGAGGGGGAAGCACTGGCACAGAACGACGGCACAACGATCCGGCTGAGCGATAAATTATTGTCGCGACGTCCAGTGGGATGGAGAGGCAGACGAACTTGGGAGTCACGTCCCAGAAAAAAAAGTTGGGCTTTCGGCAAAGCGAATTGGGAAAGGAAAAATAGGATAAGTTAGTGTGAGTCGCCCGCCTATCCTTGTGGGAGGAAGAAAGTAGGCCTGATATTGGAGCTGAGGGAGAGTTGGAAACATGGCGTGATGAAGGGGCTCTCTGGTACGAAGGAGGAACATTTAAGGAGTCGATACCTCGAGTGGGTTTTGCTTCGATTTTTTGGGGCCTGCCCAAAATGCCATGTGGCAAGCTCATGTTCCGGAGTGAAGGAGATATCTGCCTCAAGGTCTGGCTGGGTGAGGTAGACCAGTCCTTGGCGTCAAAGGGGTTGAGCGGGGGATGATTTCTTCTATACGTACGTAAAGTATTTGGCACATAACGTTTGTACTAGCTACTGTGCGTGTCTGCATATTTGATTTTCTTTGCAGCTGGTCTCTTCTGCATGCAATAGTAGCCTCAGCGTACTGGATGCCAAGCTGCGTGGAGTGTGAGAAAGGAAAAAGCTGCAAAACTTTTTCGTCGCGTCAAAATAAAAACTTTTCTCACAGCTTTATCTTCAGCATGCGCGTGTGCGCAGCTTCTATGGGTAGCGAGCGAGCGCATCGTCATCGTCTCATTCTGGCTGGCAGAGTGCTGAAGTTGTAACTCTTAAGCGCACAAGCACACATTCTGGAGGACATTTACATACCGTGTGGACCGAATCAAAGCAGTCAAACTTTTTCTCAACTATTCCAGAGCATGGGGAGTGAGCGCACTAAACAAAGGATGCAGCTTTCATGGTATCTGTCTCTCTCATCTTGAGTTCGATGCTCAAGTGGTGCATCAAGAGCCTCTCGCGCGTAGTAACATACTCAAACATACCCGCAACCATTCTCTGGTCGACGTCCCGACATCCTGATGTGGCTCCCAGGGTTATCATGGCCACGCAGTATCTATAAAAGTGGGAGAGAAAAAAGTTACGAGAGTCCTTTTTTTGAGCGAGGAAAAGTGACAATGAAAAAGTGAGGAGAGCTGCTATCTTTTTTGGGTGTGTGCGTGTGTGTGTGGGGGGGGGGGAGGGCGTATGGGTACCTCATACTTTACTTGAGTTACCAAACACGAGTGGTAACTTAGCAGCTACAGAGAGTTTTTCATCTGAATGCAAAGGATGTCAAAACTTGGGAGGATTAATATCCCCGGCATCATCATCTGTCTTCAAGGTTCTTGCACATGTTTGTGCAAGAAGAGGGCGGCCTCAGCTGCTTTCGACTCGGCAGTAACGTCGTAGTTGGTACGGACACACCACGCCTGTGGTGCGCTATACAGTACTGTACGTATGGTCTGCTATCATACATGGACACTATGTGTAAAGGGCTTAGCCCAAGGGTCCATAAAAGTGTCACTTTACTTACCCGTCCTCCTCCCCTTCCTGTGCTGCGCTACCTCCGCTACTGCGGACCAAGTGATGTACGCGAGGACTCCTTTCTGGCTGCTGCTGGTCCTCAGAAACCGCTGCAGCCTTGCCCATGTCTGACGCATCACAGGGATGGGGAGAGGGAAATCATCAAAATGGGGAAGAATCCGGTGGAAATCTTATTATGCATTACCGCTGCTGTTGCATAGGCACGGTCTCTTCTGCACGAGCGATGGGCACTTTCTTCCACCGTTGAGCGACTGGTGCAAGATTACCCTTCTCCTCTCCGAGAAGGCGTCTCCGACGGCCACGCAGCGACCGTCGTCGTCGATGGGACACGGCGACCAGGGACCGAATTCGCTGACCACGCAATCGCGGACTGCGAGGAAAAAGGCATTTGTTGGAACACCAGCATCAGGGACTCTTAAGCAACTTTGTACTACCATTCATTCCTTCCTCCCTGCCTCCAACGTACTTTTATCTACCTATGCGATAACTCGTTGCTCCACTGGAGCAGAGGCTCTCTGTGTCTACTGCTTCTTTTCTTTTGTGAACCTCCTGAGCAATTTCCATAAGAAAACGATTTTCCGACGCACTGCCTTTCCGCCAGAACGGATATCCAGGGAATTAATTTTCTTTTCGGCGAGAAAGTGTGTCAGAGGTCGTCGGATAAAGGGAGGAAAAAATCCCCTGGCAGGAGACAACCCCCAGACCCTTGAAATGCACTGCCAATGTTGTGCACGGCATTGGACATGAGGGGCGCGCCTCATTCATCCCTTGGGTTAATCTGATGGCTTAGCGGATCCCCCAGCCCGATCGAAAAAGCTGTCCTTTGTTCTCGGACTGCTTGACACAGTGATAACCGATCAGTCAGATGGGATGAAGATGGTCTTACGACGATCATTTGTTCAAAGAATCGTTGCTGCAAAAGTGAGCATCAGCATCCTGCACGGGCTGCAGACGCATGAGCTGACAAAATAGGTACTGTTAGGCCTCATTGTGTAACTCTGTGATCACAAACAGTGTGTCGTTTTTGTGCGTAAATGATCGATTGCAGCGTGAAAGTCTACGTTGTTATAAAAGGTGCAAAGTGGCACCGCACGATGTGCACTAGCAGTCACCTGGGGAGTGTCATGACTCATGCGCAGGACCCACTTGTACTTGTGTGTAGGGAACTACAATACTTTGAGTCATAGTATAGTGCGGTCACAATGGTCCAAGTCAGGAAAACAAGTGATGAAAGCTTCAACAACCAAGTACAACGTCGTACGAGGCAGCAAGTCGGGGTCTTCTATGGGCGCAGTTTGAGAACCACGCGACTATGGCAGGAATTTAATGCCATTGTACATATTTTGAGGTTGCTTTATATGGTCATTTACTTTTTAGTAGTTGGGCTACTTCAAACATGAGATTGCTTTTTCAGATGGCCCCTGGAGCGGATAACGACACAAAGAACAGAATAGTTGGTAGCGTCAGTGCCATGCTTAATGATGTAGAAAAATAAAAGTTATGTCGAGAAACATTACTGTCCGCTTTCATGCCTGTACCAGGGACACGAGGTAGATCTTGCTGCAGAATCATAGCTAAATATTACAGCTGGTCCATAACAAGCGTACTGTAGATACACTCTTCACTCAGGCAGCAGCAAGGTTTCAGAAAGGCTGGCGCACATTACATGCCTGCCTGGTAAGCCTCTTTGCTCGTGCAGAATGATAGACCAGTCCCCGGGCACCTTTGGCTTATTAAAATATTCCCTTGGGACGACATCAATGATATTACTTGATAACCAGCGTCTCTCTCCACTACCCTCCTCATCGCAGGTGCTGCTCGTTCAGTGCTGAGTTATGATGGCAGCCGGTCCAACCATGTCATCGACTGAGTTGCTCCAGCTGACATGCACGGAGGCCAGCGTTTTGTTCTCGGCCCCGCGCGCTTTTGTCATATGCCTGAGCATGCTTCTCTGGACACTCCACTCTAAAATTCTCCTTGGTCTACTCTCAAGTGGGCCCTCGTCTGCTGCGCCCTGAGAAATGCTTTTCTCCGAAAAAAAAAAAAAGATTATCGTCACTCGTGAGAGTAGAAGCAAAGAAAAAAAGAGTGAGCAACGAGGGTGTCGTAAGAAACACAGTGTTAGGGAGAAAGGAACTGAAGCTGCTCCAGAGTTAAAAGCCCCATGCATGGATTTGTACCATTCTATTGTAACCAAGGGTACCATATCTTTAAGAAGAGTGGAAAAGAAAGTCGGAAGATTGTGATAGTTATGGCAGCTGTGTGAAAAGTGCCGCTTTCTTCTCGTGCAAACCGTTTGTCTCCAGTGAGTCTGCGTACTAGACAAAAGCTGTAATACGCAGAGATGACGATTAGAGCGTCCAGAGAACACGTACATCCGATGCAGGATCAGGATCTGGCACTTTTATGTGCGCGCCAAGTTGAGGTAGTCGTAGTCTTAGTTGTGGACGTGATCGCCTTTGTAGGAGTTGTAGCAGTAGCTGCAGTCCGCGTCAGCCGCCGCAGGTGTAATAGCGCTTCTCACAGGTGCAAGTGTTACGTAGTGCACGTGTGTACTGTGCTCGTTCAAATAAGTTACAGCACGGATACTTTGTCTATATCCGAGGTATCCCCGGTCAATGCAGTGGTCTACCGACAATGCTAAGTACGCACGTATAGCGTTCAGCTGACGTGTAGTACATTACTTACGCATTGGAGGGGACTTGATTGTTGCTATCGATATGTAGTGTTTGTCAGCCCCTACTGCCCCGTCGGCATTGTGCAGGCCACGTTGCATGCGCGTTAACAGAAGCAGCTGGACGAACAATACCTTGACCGTGACGCCACCATGCATCACGAAATTCAGTACACGTACTGGGTGTACGCGCGCAAGTACGTGCAGGCCATTTTCCGCGACACCGCGATGTCGTCTTACCCGAGCAGAATTCCCTGTAATCTGGGCAACAATCGTCGAGCCTGATGCAAGCCTGGTCGCAGTAGCACGGCAGAGCGGATGTGTCGACCGACTTATTGGCCAAGAGCTTCTGTGCCACGCACGTGGAGTCGCGATGCTTGCAGCATCGACCGGCGGTAGAACACAGATTGCCGCTGGTCGAGGAAGTCACGGGCACCATGAACAGAAACAGGAGCAACATCTTTAACGTCAAAGCTCTTTCTAGCAAGTGAGGGAGTAAGAACCGTACGCAGAGAGATGAGAAAGCCCGCTCGAAGAGAGAGAGAAGTGGAGCCAGTGGTGCACTGACGCCGTTATCGTGGCGAACAGTGGGGTTCAATAGGCAAACTGCTGAACGTGAAGTGCATTGTGTGGTGCGATGAATAACCCTCTCCTACCTCACACCATCATAATATCCAGTTGCTTCGTGGTTGGAAATAATAAAGTCTCGATGTTAATGTTTACATATTAATAGCAGCGTTCACGGCGCAGAACAATTCTCTTCTGCTGACTGAGCGTATCTCTTTCCCGAACAACTGGACTGATGTTGCGCTCCTTCAGTGTCAACGCGAGTGCCAGAAACTCAGTCTAGCCGCAAACTGTAATGTATGTGTACGTACGTGTGTGGTATGGGAAGTCGATGGCACGTAGGTACGTACTCTGCTTCCGATCTTTGAAGGCTCTAAATCATTTTCATGAGAGCAAAAGTGCCCACGCTGCCGTAGCAGATGGGCAATCTGTACCTGTCGATCGGAAAGGCGTTCGTCATCGGGTGGGTACACGTTTAACGCGGCCATTGTTGTTGTTGCTGCTGCTGCTGCTGCTGCTGCTGCTGTGTTCGATGGTCCTGAACGAGTATGAAGGGCATAATTGCTCTCTGAAAGTGCCTTCAACGGAGTAGGCAGTGTCAAATGGACGAGAGAACTCATTAGCTTTACTCTTCACTCATGCTGCCAAGTAAGCAGCGCTGCCTGTATTATTGGCAGTGCATACTACGTTGCGACACGGCCTAATGTTTATGTACTTCGCACGTAGCTGCAATACAGGGACTGCGTATGGAAGTAAGCTTACTATGTACAGTTGAACGAAGCCCCTTGTGCTGAAGCGAGGATGACAAAGAAGAGTTCCTCCTCCTGTGTGTGTAGACACCAGATGCAAACAATGCTCAAGAGGTCCCTGGAGCAAAGATGGCATGACAAAGATGACGCCTGAAGGAGAAAAAGAATGTGCTTGCTCACATTGATCTACGCTCAATGGGATGCATATTGCATAGCTGACGTTAATGAGGCGATCCAGCGAATCCCCCCGGTTTGAGTTTGTCTCAGCGATATCATAGTAACGTTATTGGTGCATCGCAGGTCGATTTCGCCAAATTGAATTCCTGCCCCCCACCCTTGTGAGGGATCAAATGATTGTTAAGCGAGGAGGAGAAGATGGTGGCTTGCTGCGCCAAGCTCTACTCAGGGAAAGATTTCTTGATAGCAGCCAGGTGTCTTCTCACAGGAAGGCTCCAGTGACGGGAACTGTAAAGCAGCTTTTAATGCATCACGATTCAGTGATCCTTCAGGTCAGTTGCGCCTCCGGTTCGTCGGGGTGAGCGTTGGTGGAGTGTTTGAAATGGCTGTTGTTGAACAGGCGGCCTTGTGCAACAGCTGGGATTGCTAAAAAAAAATCCTAGACATCATCTCTGCACCTCTGTAAACCTGCACGTCTGGTTTCATTCACCAGCCTCGTAACCTAAGGAGCCTGTCGTTATGATGCTCTTTTGTGTGCCCGCTCAACCTAATGTACTCCTAAATGGAAGCCCTTCTCTCGCACATCAGCCAGTTTATAAAACAGCGTCTCACTTCCGACCACACAACCTTCTTGACTTTTACTGTCAGCGACTGTGGAGTTCGCACATCGCCAACTTTGGCGTTCCCGGGGCCTCGTAGGTGTTAGTCACGCAGGATAATGATGTTTCCTTTTGTTACGTGGCGCCGGTCCACTGTTCTCGGCACAGCTGCAGGCCAGGACGTGTAGTCCGGGCCCCACGTACGTACGCAATGAAATCTGGCTTCTTCGCTTCGACAACATAGACATCTTCCTTCTATAATTAACTCTCTCGCCAGCACATAACATGTGTGCTGGCGATTTTTCGAATGGGCGGGCCTTTTGGGCCTGCTCTCTCAAATTTGTTCATTCTTCTTAACACTGGATCGCAAGATGATCGTGTGATCCGTGCACGTGTACGTAAGCCGATAAGTTAGGGCTGGGCTGGGGTCCAACATTTTTGATTCGTGTTTCCAACTTTTATCAAGCCGAGAGAGCGGTTGTACTACAGTAGACATTCTATTTTGCCACTTCTATTAGTGCAAAGCTCTCGATTTCTACTAGGTTTTGCGGATGACTCAAAGCCTTATTTGGTAAAGGATCAACTCTTAATGCTTGCAAAACTCTCGATCCTTGAAAGATCATCCTTCTGACTCATCCTTGGCGAAAATCGAAAATGTATTGTACTTAACTATGTTGGATTGAGGCGGCCTGAGTCCGTCATTCTTTGTGCCAGCCTCAAAAAAGTAAGGAAATGGTCCAACATACTGACTAACCTCACGTATATGAGAACATACCTAACATAACCTGTAGTTGGACCCATTCCTTTTTTAGGCCAGAATGTGGGACCCAGAAGGACTCATTCTAACATTGTTAAGTAGAACTTTGTTTTAAAAAAAAAAGCTTGGAGCTTGAAACCAAAACTCACATTTTTTGCGTCCAGGGAAAGCATCTAACTTTTTCCATGGACCCGAGGAAGAAAAAACCCAGCATTTTTTATACAGTGTAGTAAGTATATATACTAGTACTTGCGTATTTTCTACTCTAGCAGTTTCCTCTTCTCTTGCTCAAGTAATTTCCTAGTTCTTAACTTCACTCAGGTGTGATAACGTCTTTCGAGTTGCAACCTTCGTCGCACTTTTTCAATCTGCCGACTGAGGTTTTTTTTTGTTTTCTTCGGGGTGCAACCGGGTCAAGACGAGCTTTTGAATCCCCGGGTTGGGCCGGGTTCTAAACTCGAGCTTCGCCCAGCTCTATCTCTAAACTTAACCCGTCATGGTACACATGAGCTCAGACGTTCTCAGGAACATGTGTATCGTTCCACCTGGGTGGAGCAAGTGGGGCTGGTCGTAACGTCATTGTTCCCTCCCCCCCCCGAAAAAAAACCCACCTTCGTAGAACTACAATATCTTCCAATTGGGGAATGAGCCCGACCGAATTGGAATAACCACTCAAGGGCTCTAAAAGTCAGTTTTCATTTTTCTTTTTCGTCTAGATCTGTGGAAGTGAAAACGCCGGCTGTTCTTCGACGAGTCTCTTCAAGACGCTTCCATATTTCATTCAAAGAGCCCTCATCGAGCGAAGAGAGAGTGGAAACAATGGTGCTGGTGTTCGTGGGGCTGCCAGGGTGACACCCCCAATTTACAACTCCATGCTACACCCTGTGAAAAACCATTCTACCGGGGTGGCCGATCTGGGGAGGAAAAAGGGGTGACTGAGGAGAGACATCGACGCATTTGGCCGGATGGCTCGGAAAGACTTTTTTCTTCCTGCTCAGGTGTGGTGAGATTAAAACACTCCTGCTACTCCTTGATCAGAGGGGCAGATCGGAGTACCAAAAAACGGGCGTATTAATAACTCTGCGTGCCTATAATGACGTGGGACATTATTTTCAACCATGGCTGTGGCATGCAGCACCCGCTCACTAAATTCTGGGAATTTATTTGAATTCCCTACATAAGGGGCGTCAAATGTTTTACTCCCAGTCCACGTAATGCAGATTACGTCATTTTTGTGGATTTAAGTCTGACTTCGCCGATCAGTGACGTGGACGCCGATGTGTACAAGGTGCCCACAGGTACGTACATACCTGAATGTGCTATAGCACGAGGCAATTCAGGGACGTGCAGCACTCTGGCGCACGGCCTTCCCCATGTCTCCAGTGGGTCAAGTCCCCATATCTGCCAATGCATATGGACGCATCAGTCCCAAGTGAGGTTTCCGACAAGGGGGATCATGTTGGGCGAGGAGTGGAGAACGTCCACTCGGAGAGCGCCATCCTCTGACGTTCAAACGGCGACTGACGGGGGACGGGGGGAGGGAGGGCAGGAGGGAGGGCTGCGGCGGCTGTAGCAAAGTCTGCAGCAGCAATTTTTTGTGCTGGCGCGCGCTTAGTTTTCTCGCCCGAACACACCTTTCTATCCCTCGTCACTCGCTGAACAGAGCGCATTGAGGTTGCATCATTCATAAGTGCCATGAAACTCTTGTTATTGTTATGTCTATTGCCTTGGCCATCGAGGGCTGAGGCCGGATCTTGCGCGGCCGCCGCGCGTTGCTGCTCCGGCCGCGATTCCTCGTGCATCGTGACTGGCAGCCAGCCCGACGGCTCCTACGTGGATGCGCCCTGCTACTGCGACGAGGGCTGCCTGGAGACGAGCGACTGCTGCAGGGACTACAAGGAGGTCTGCGCCGTCGCAGGTAAGAAAAACGTCGTCGCCTCATTAAGTCCGCTGTCAAAACACGGTATGATGGATCTGCATTGATAAGGGGGATTCCTTCTGGCAAGAAACCAGACATTAAACCCCCTCTATCCGTCTTGATCTGGGAGGAGCGCTGGAACGGCGTCAGTGTAACCAACCCCCCGAATGTGCGCAGTCCATACGATCTCAATCACATACGTGTCTTCTGGCGGGCGCAAGGAGCAACTTTGTCCAAAGCCACCCCCAACTTCCAGTGTGTACTTGGCACACACCACGTGCATTGGGAGCCAAAACTGGCTCCCAATGTTCTGCCAACTCTGTTTGCAGAGCGGCTTAAAAGTTGTCTCTTTCTCCTCCACTCGCCAGAATCATTGAGAAGCAACTGTCTCGAATGAAAGTGAAACACAAGTGGTTGTTGCGCGCTCAAGTTTCGCGCTGAAGTCGTGTTCTTGAGAAATTCCCTGATGCCGTTCATCGTTAACTTTGTGGGAGACATTTTCTTCTTCTCCTTCACCATCCAGCCAAATTTAAATGCAGTTGAGTTGATATCTCCGAAGTCTCTAAACTCTTGCTGCACATTCTCCACACAATAGTCAGTTCTTTTATCAGGTTGGGAGAGAGAAGGCCAATACAGTACAGTGCGTTGAGGGCGTTAAAAAGGTTTAAGACTGAGGAAAGTTTCGACAGCGTCAGTACTGTATTGAGTGGGGCATTTGAGATGGGCCTATAAAGGAAAAAAAAGGACAGGGGAAAACAGGACCATCTCTTAAGGAGTCTCCGTTTCGAGATAGGCTTAAGAGGAATGATAAAGCCAAACCACTGCTTGGAATGTCTTTAATTGACTGTAGTAAACTTTTGAAGAAAAGTAATGTACCAATGTACACCAATGTACACGCACGCAATACTGTGCAATACTTACAGTGTACGTACCCACTGTACTGAGTGTGTACGTAGGCCTTTTCCGCCGGTTGTTATGCACTACCTCTATTTTCCACCCCACAATGTGCAGTCGATGCCGTCCATAAAGAACAAAGATAGGCGATTTCGCGAGAGAAAAAAAAAGGTTTAGGAAAGGCATGACCAAACGTTTTCTTCGGATGGGAAACAAAAGTTGGGGATCTTGGGGAAACGAAATGGGCCTTTTTGGCCATTTTGGGGCAAGTTTCCGAAAATGGGATCTGTATGTGTGTGTATTTTTGTGCACGACAGAATTCTTCCTTAGACGATCTGAATTAGTAATAGTTGTTAAGTTCTGACATTCCATCCTTACACAGAAAATAGGACTGTCAGCCTTGTATAACTTTAGTCTAGAGAAGTGTGTGCATGCTTTGCTATGTATATGGTCGACAGACATCCACGCATCTGCGTTTTAGACCGCTTCGCTGAGGTGAACCTGAATAATGGAAGATGTATCTCCCTTTTTTTTGAGAAATTTTCGCATAACCAGACAGGTTTGGTGTGACTACGGATGGACAGGATGAAATTCCGCGCATTTTGCGCAGATTTTCGATTCTGCCAAGCCCAATGAACCCGGAGCCAGCAGCGGACCATAGATGGGCAGAGACGATATCGATGTTAATTTTTTTTTCTCCCCCAAAACCAATGGAACCTCACACCAATCGATTATCCACTACGGGGCTCTCGGGTTACAAGACGAGGAGAAGGGATGGGGAAAATTTATTTCAGACCTTTCCTTACTCGACAGACCCCGACTAACGCCAACAGCAGCGCCGCAATAAATAATGTAATGGAGGAGTTGGGAGAGAGAAACGGAATCTGGGAGGAGATACCATTTTTGGGCTAGGAGGCGAGAGAGATGCTGAAGCTCTCATTCTGCTATTGCAAGCACGTATATTTATTAAATGACCACCCCATAATTGATTCGCTATTTTCTTCCTCCGCGGCCTCCGGGCCTTCGACCTCCTCAGTCGTAATTCTTACACGGCCGAGAAGAATTCTGTGAGAAGGAAGGCGGAGGAGGGGAAAAACAAGTCCATTTTTGGAAACCGGGCGAAGCGAAACTAAAAAAAATGTCTGGGCTACTCTTGAGATGTCGCTCTCACTACATATGTCTTAGTTCCACATGTACGTACAAGTGTAGCAGATGTGCGAGTACTGTAAGAACGTCGTGAAACCAGAATAGCTTCTTGCCGTGATTGATAACGCCATTAACTACTAATGACCGGAGGTGATGAGTGAGTGAGGGCGAAAACGAATCCTTCCTTTCGTTGTGACACCCGGACGAGTGATGAAACGCGTGCAGCGAATGTTGGAGCCTTGAATCATTTAGCCTCTTGGAAGGACCGCAAAGTGATGGAGAATGTGCAAAAAAAAAGTTGCATAAAATGGGCGTGCGACGATGAGAAAGTTTAAGACCGCCACGGCCGCTCATTCTCCTCTTCCTCTACTGGGAGTTCTTTAGGAGGGGGATCAAGTTGTAAAACCCTTCCATGTTTTGAGGCATTCGGCTAATCTCCCAACTACGAGCAGACAAGCAGGCAATAAAACTGGCCTCATTTGTTGCAACAGCCCCGACTGCGTCGTGTGTCTGACACAACGCGAGTTCCAGTGCAGCCACGTCCACAAGTTCCTCAGTCTGGATGTGGAGCAGCCTCAGCTTCGCCCCCGACGAGGGTGGGGGCGCCACGGAGGAGCCTGGCAGGGATGCGTGGAACAACCGCCCTCCCTCCTTCACCGGTCAGCTTGTTCGTCTTCGGTGGTCCTTTTCATGCGATGATGATGCTTTAGGGCACTTTTTACTGCTCTATTGTACGGCCTTTTCTGTCTCTGTAGCAGAAGGAAAGAGAAATGAGAGAGGATTTGGAAGAAATGTCCAAATGGCTGCAGTAACGGCCTGTGACCGAAGACATGGACCATTTTTTTCCGGGACGTCAATGAAGCATTGCCTGTTAAATCTTTTTTTCAACAAGACTTGTTTAGGCACGTCAGAAAGGAACCACTCGAAGATATCTGATGTCGTCAAAGTGAGCATTTATCCGAGTTTAGTAAACCATAAGAAAACTTGTTCTGTCAGCCAAATTATTGCAGTTTCTTTGGCTGTGCCTCATTGTCATAGTTATCTTAGATCAACAGCTGGTGCGTGTGCTCACAGTGTTCGTTAACGGCCTAAGGAAATGCGTGTTCTTACAAAAAAAACTTCTGGTAAGTTGTGAGATGGAGATGTTATCCCCCTGTAAATTTGTTTTGCATACGGACCGGGTGCCTTTGATGCAGTCTTCTCTGGAGTCTGACTTGAGGGACCAGAGCGAGATCGCACGAGTGAAGCTTGGAATCTTTCACCCATTGTCTTTCGTCATGAGTCCAAATGCATGTACTTGGGTACAAAGCACAGAGGTCACAATTCAGCCTCACTTTGCGTCATCTAGAAGTGCAACAAGATTTCTCGAGTGTGTCTGACCCTCACAACAGAGATGCAATGTGCCAAAATAGAGAATTAGCTGGACGGATCTTTAGTAATGGACCGTTTTCCTTGATGTCACAGTTGGGTAATTATGGAAGTGCACAACGATTTTATGAGAGTGAGTGCAAGAAGTGCACAACTGAATTTGTCCATGCTGCTGTCGATCGTGCTGCCAAGCCAGTTGTTTTCTTTTTTTTTTTTTACGTAGTCACATGTTTTTATATTTAAGTGTGTATCGGTCTGAGCTGGGTTGCCATACGAATCTGTGTGCTATGTCTTTGGTGATATGGGAACCCTGCCTATGGGGGAGTTCCCACGTCAAAATAGAGAATTTCGCGTGTCGCTTTTGTGCTGGTTGGGCCTCCTGGAAGATGATGGATTCGAGTATCCCTTATCCAGCATGCACATCGTGTTTGTACACTGAACTCTAAACCATTTCATACCCCGTATATGTAGCCAAATTCCTAGCAAACAAGCTTCAGATACTGAATTCTTAAGCAGAACACCACTGCTGCGAGGGAAAGGCTGATGAGAATACGCCGGTCGCTTGATCATTGGGAGGCAGACACCTTGGTGTCGTAAGCCCTGTGAGAAAATCGGGCAAGTTTCCCTCCACCTCGGTGTACCGGGCCGCCGGCATCCACCACATCTTCAGGCTTTGAGCAAGCGTCAGCCGTACACACAAAGGAGGTCCAGGCTTCAATTGACAAATTCGGTAAAAAATGAGAATTCCTCTTTTAGGAAGGTCGTCAAAGACCCCGATGCCCTGCGAAGTTGCACGTCCTCCGAACCGTAGATAAGTGGCGCATTATGTTAAGACAGACTCCAAACCCTTCCTTCCCGCACTCCCTGCATACAAAATGTACGGAGATACCTAGGGACAGAGAGGGTCTTATCCAAATTGCCTGACTCTCTCAGAAAATTACCAGAGGTTGAATTTCAATGCGAAAACTGTAATGCAACGACCTGAGTTTCTAAGCAGCCAGCCAATTGTTTCAAGGCAAAGGGAGAAGTTGTTGAACTTTTTACGCGGAGAATTTATTCTTCTTCATCTTCTACTCCTAATCTCTTTCATTGCGAGCTGGCACACATCCATTGTTCAGGTACGATTTTCAGTCCCAGCATGCGGAGCAGTTCAATGATGTGTTGTCGTTTGTGCTGGTGCTGTCAGGCAGCAAAGGCATTGCGATTAATCGCCCAGCATTTACAGATTACAAGAATATTAATGATTTACCCCTTTGCTGGAGGCGTAGTAGCATTCTGTTTCAATCCTATCGTCTTTCAAAGAAACATTTCACCCCCCCTGTCCAACCACAGTAACAAAAGGCCCTGTGTCTTAAAAATGCGCACAAAAAATCATCTCTAACTTTGGAGGTAGTGAAAACAATTGGAGTGGGATGATCCCTGTGACGCGCATTCCACGGAGTAACACGTCTTTTCCTTGCCACACTCACTTTACTTGAGCAGGTACAAAGTTCTGGACCGTTTTGTGTGTTCCTCGTGAGTCAGTGAGAGAGTAGCCAGGGCTATTGCACAGAGAAAAGTAAAGCTTGTAACACGCTCCTTGACAAAACTGCAGGGGTCATAACTGTGCAATACAACGTCATTTCTTAAGCTTCAGCTAATGCTCATTGCTTGTTCTTGTAGCTCGATTTGTCCCTCGACCTTCACGGACGATATCAACATGAGAATTCACATTCAGGAGTCAGAGTCACGGACCTGAAGTACAAGTCGAGCGTAACGGGAGACGAGGACCTACAAATTTCGCCTTCTGTACTCGAGAATCGTACGCGGTCACCTCCCCAGAGCTCTTATAAGAGCTGTGCAGTATTGAGTCCACTTAATTAAAACTAACTACGTACCTGCAAGTCAGTGGAGAAGAAAAAAAAAAGGAAATGCCCAAGGGAGAAAAAGTCATTTCAGTCCTTTCTTTTTCGAAAAAAAAAAGAACAGTTGTCGAGCTGAATGTCTCTGGGGGAATCTTGGCGCCGCCGTCACCACCGCGGATAAAGAAGACTTCTTTTTGCCTGCCCGGACTCAGCTTAATTCTGGGTGCGCCTTGTCTCATTTTGGTCCGAAGGCTGCGTCTGAAAGATTAGACTGCGGCTGCAGCCAAGATGGAGAGAGCTCAAACTTTTTTGTCAGGACGTCGTAGAAGTACGAGTACAGATTCTGGAAGACCGAGTCGGCGATCCAGGTATTTCGAGAGCGATCGACAGATGAAGTAGGCCGGTTTCTTGACCAAGGATACCTCTCCATTTAGGTCATCGTTGACATGCTCTCCGGCCATTACGCTACCCGCCGTTGAGCATTGCAATGCACTTCTTACTACTGCGTAGGAGGCGGCATTTATTGAGTGCGCGCGAAAAAAAAGGGGTGCCTTTGTTCTTTCTGTGGGTGTCCTCACTCAATTTGGCCATGCGACGTCTTGATACCGCCGCGTCCCCTCTTTTCATCTTTTCAGGATGACAGCATGCAAAAAAGCGTCCTCCATCCTGCCTTGTTACTTCTCCATCATGCTCTCGCTTTTTTCGTCACGCGACAGCGACAAACATAGAAACTCTTCAGTTACTGCTAAGTCTCCTTGAGGGAGAGGGAATTCTCCGACAGACTCCTTATGCAATTAAGTGGACTTGTCTGGAGTGTCAACAGACGCACGGATTACTTGACTCGAGTCCCAATGGATTCTTAAGCCCTTCTGCCACCCGCTGTGTCCCGGTGCAGCAACGGTTCTCACGTGGCCGGCGATGTGTCTATGTATGGGTATCAAGTCGGCGGTGGTCTGATGCTGCCTACGGTTTGTACATACTTTTATTGTACAGCTCCTGAGAGATTTATTGCCAGGCACTAAAACTAATGCCTTGCTTGAATTATGACAGGTTGTACCACAATAACAGATGGTCTCCCTGCGTGCATCCATGCGCATTCATATGTGAAGGTTAGACTTTTCACCCCCCACCCCAAACAAGCCCGCCCATTAAGAGTGTCTGATGATGGTGACGCATGGCTCAAACACTGGGAGAAACCGATACATTCCTTGGTCCCTCAGGTCACGGAAGCACTGTGAATCCTTGGCGGCGTGGCAGACGTGTCAGCACCAAGCATGACGAGCCAAGTCAGTGTCAAGAAATCCTGACTGCCCTGATATCACCACCTCAGATGCAAGCGGATTGCTCACCAGTGCAAACCGTGCGGCGAACGCAGAGGCCGGACTTTGCGTGCTTCAGTTTTACAAGCCCCTCGCTCTTCTGCCTCTTCTCCGTCTAGAAATATGATGCCCTGTAATTTTGGGTGCAGCCCTCAAAGGTGTGTACGCACACAACGCCCGCTTCTATAAAAAGGGAACGACAAAGTCCAAATATTTGTCTGGTGGAGCCTATTTTCTGTACAAAGCCATCCATTACAATTCTTCTCCTCGTACCAGAAGTCGAGCCATATGTCGATGGCGAGTGGCCGGTCTTCACAGCCCCGGTCTACACGACACACGCCAGCTAATATATGGATTTTTCATGGTGTCCTTCAGCTGATCGACGCGAACAGTTATGTAGTGACCGTGGCGGGAATTTGGGTGTTTTGCCAACCGCGTTACTAGGAGGGAGCCTCCGCCATTAACTTTTTGTCACAGGTGAATAAAAAAAACCGGGGACAATCAGCACAGCAACGCGGAAGTATATTTTTTTTGAGCCGACGGCGCCCGAGCTCGTGTCAACAAAAAAGAATGGTCGAGATTGCCAAAAAGAGAGGCCCCTGTTACCTCCTCGAGTAATAATAACTGTTCCCCCACACCTGCGTCGTAAAAAAAAGTGCCCCCTTCATCCCCTTTTTTTGCTACGGTAATTCCGCTTCGCCCATCTCCTCCTCCTCCACCTCGTACGAGTACGTATGGACGAATACGTGTCCGATGCTGCGTAGTGTAGGCAAGTAGCGCATCTACCATCTTGCTGCAAGAGTTATTATTCGCCCTCCTTGGGGCGCCCAACAAGCAGTTCGCCTGAAGAAAGAATGGGCTTTTCTCCGGGTTGATCCCGGTTTCCTCTTGGGGCACATCCCTTACAGTGTCAAGGACCACTTTTGTTGCATCAACCATGAGTTTTTTGTAGTGGATATACCCATTTTTGGGGACCGAGCCTATTTTTTGGTACCAGGAAAGGTGGGGTTCTTACCCACGAAAAGATGGGGGGGAGGAGAATCGGTCGAAATAAGTCCACATCTTCAATGAGATGCGGCTCACAAAGAGACAGACAGACTTTACGCCCTCGTACGTACGTAAAGATTCCGCCCTTCCACTTTGTCCACCTTTTTTTCCCTTTTTACGCTGGAGGCAAAGGCGTGAAGAACAAAAGAGCCGATTACCAGAAGCAAATAGTTCCACTTTATTTCTTCTCACAAGTCGCCAACATTGTAAATACTGAGGCAACAACACCGTGCAAGAGGTGAATGTCTTACACATGTGTAGTTCTCCTCCTTCCTCGTCTGAAACGGACGCATCCAATAGAATTCAGACTCCTACGTGATTTTTCCTCCCAAACCATTTTTGCACCCACCCATTTGTCATTCACCCCTATTATCTGCGAGATCAGGCCGAGAGGGTAGGAATCAGCTTGGTCTACGTCACTTCCTCATGTCAGTCAAAGGTTCAGTGAGCCCGGTCATACCTAGCAGTAAGCAGGATCGATCGCAGGAACGCATCAATGAACATCCTGCTGCTTTGGAGCAATGTTGTGCGGGAAAGTTGGCCTTAACTTAAAAATGACCCGTGAATCTATGAAAGTCATGCGTGCACGTCACATGTGTCAGTGTCATGCAGGAAGTAAAGCAGTCGTGTTTAGAAAACTGCTTCACAGAATAGTACGTATAGAAATAGCATTTCTCTGCCCGCCTAGCATTCACCTACCGCAACCAAGTTAGTGCGGCAAGAGAAATGATAGAAAGTCAGTCTAGTTAGTTTTAATTCCCTCTAAAGACAAGTCTAAGAAAACTTGGTTCTCCTCTCCCAGAAGTTGGATGACTTTTGAAAGAGTTTTCCCGTCACCAGCCCGGGAGACAGAGCGAGGGAGAAGAGCAGCAATTCTCTCATGTATGGAGACAAAGCAGCTCAGCCCACTCTAAATGCCATCAACTTGACTACTGCCATCTAGCGAAGTTTATGGGCATTCCCTCATCCATCTCCGTTCCATCGTCTACGTCAGCCCAGATGTGTGTGCGACCGCCCATCACGTCCTTCCTGTTCGGCTTTCCTCCAGTTAATTACGCATGCATGGGAGGCCGAATCATGCATACATTGTATGAATGCGCGTGCATGCGGGCAGATGCAAGCAGGCCGTTACGAGCAGGACGCTGGCATTCAATTTTGTTGTCCTCTGAAAAGAAATTAACTACAAAACTGCCAAAAGAGAGAAGAGGGTGGAAGGATTTTGGCATCAAAACAATTCGGAGAATCTCTCTCTGCCGACAAGGACATTTGGCTGTGACCGAGTCAGTCCCAATTTCGCCCGCAGCAGCTTACGGCCAGACGTACACTCTGTAGGGGGCCTCCCTGCAATCATCATGCGGGCTGTTTGTCTTTCTCAAAGAGAACTCATTTCTAGTGGTTATGCGCCAAAAACAAAGGGTTGAATAGGCCAAGCAGCCTCCCTGCACAGACAATGTCGTCGTCGTCGCCGTCGTCGTCGTCGTCGTCGTCGTCGTCGTCGTCCTCATGCTGGCGACGAAAATCTCGGCAGGTTCTAATTTTCTTGTGTACCCTACGTAGGTCTTGGCTTTATTGATCGGGTGTGGTTTATGGTCTCCGGACGGCCTATTGCCAGCAGACCCTCCGGGGGGGGGTAACTGTATCTATGTCAGAGCCCAAGTTAATCGCCTAAGTTTGACTAAATGAACCCCGGGGTGGTTTTTTTTACGGAGAAGCCCCATGTTCACGCCCAGTGGAGCTCTCACTTTGGGGCCAAGTTTCATATACTCAGCAGCCTTGGAGGAGATTTGTACAGATAAGAACGATTTCTTTTTCCATGTTCAGTTGTTGATTGCCGCCTCAGCGCCTGGTCCGAGTGGTCTCCGTGTGACACCTCCTGCGGCAAGGGCGTGCAGTCGCGGAAGCGAGTCATTGAGCAGCATCCCTCGCCCGCCGGCACGGCCTGCGGCGCCCTGGAGCAGAAGAGGGGGTGCGAGGGCAGGAGGTGCTCGGACAAGTACTGGAGGTACAAGAGCCCCATCAGAGGTGAGGACGTCAATGGCACGATTCGTAATCTGTCTACTTCTCTTCCGTTAAGCGAATGCGGGATATCTCTGAATATCTGTAAATGGAGGAAAAAAGAGTCTGTCTGGACTTTGTAAGGAGGGAAGTCCTATCCATCTCTTTGAAAAGTTCTGGTATGTTGTCCATTGGCCGTTTCCCCGCCTATTTCTATCTCCTCTCGCTCTCGTATGTGTCTACAGGCTGGCTCATCCCACAAATTTCCATGCAAGAAGTTCGCGGTGGACGGATCCGAATTAGATTTTTGCGGTCGTGTCGCAATAAGTTTGATGCTCGGCAAAACTCCACATTCTACATCGTAATTGAGGGACTGTCAAACATTGTCGGTACCTGTGCGGTGAAGTCATCCATTCACCCACACTTCAGGAGTTAGACTGCGCAGAGAGATTGAATTCTGTCCAATCTTCCCACTTGAGCTTGAAGTGCAGGAACATAACCAACTGCCGAGAAGGCTCCTTTCTCTTTGTACGAGATTGGATTCCACTGGACAGATGCAAGTAGAAAAGTACGTACCCACCAAGAGAGAAACTTTCGTCGAGTCAAGTGCATAGTAGACCCATTTTCAGAGCTCTAAACTCACCAAGCTTTCTACACCTACTTTCTTCACGGTCTCCAATTTGTGGACACTTTTTTTTAGCGCCTCTGCAGAAAAAACTTCCTTTCAATTTCGTTCTTGCTCATCATCCACGATCCTCCTTCCAATTTTCGCCGGGCGTTCAACTTTTTTCTCGCCTTAGTAGCTACTACGGTACAAACCGACCTCTCCGGGGTGCAATAAATTTTGTGGAGCTCCGCCTTCGTCCTAATTTACCGTATCCTCTGTCGATTTCTGGAGCCGACTTTTAATTCCTTAGGCGGCCACCATAGTGTGCTGGTCCGGATGCTATTCGAGAGTCTCAGGGCGTCGCGATCCTATAAAGCTAAAGCAGACTGGGATTTGCAAGGACTCACTCATTTGTCAGCATCGTCTCTTCCAGAAACGGCTGGCCTCTTGCCCGCCAAGTTCTGGCAGCGCCGCAGACAAGGCCGCAAGTGGGACGTGAGGGACAATCTGTTCAAGCGGGCCCAGCGTCTTAAGGCCCAGGCCAACAACAACGACGTCATGCACGGATACCAGGCAGATCAGCCCGTCAACACCAGCGGGAGAAACGAGTGAGTTGGCAGACGGACGTATGAGATCGGTCAATTTCGTACTCGAGGTTTCACCTAAATCCTCTTTAAGTTACTGCACCGTCTTTGAGCTGGTAAAGGTCACCAAAGCGTGTAGGTATGACAAGGACTTCTACAAAATGAAAAAAGGTAAGCTGTCATCTCATCCTTCATACAATGAGGCATCGCGTCGTGTTGAAAACTTATGCCTTGCCTTATTTGACATTGGCAGATGAGCCCCAAGATTGGCTTGTGGCCCTGTCTATCGCGTTGACAGCGTCGTCGTCAGCATGGTTGGGATGTTTACGGCATCTTTTTTCCTTTCTTTCCTCCAGAGAAATGCGCCAATGTTGCCTCGTCAATGTTGGCTTACTTTTTTGCCAATGTTTCCACCTTTGGTCAGACATCACGAGCACGCCAACGAAGGCGGATAACATCCAGCAAGGCTTTTTGCCAGCTACCTTTTAAATTGGCGGCACGGGTGACATCATCAGCCTGACTTAAAGGCCCTACAAACAAACAGACTTGCCCGTTTCATGGTTTTAGCATGTGCCAGACTTTAATCGCATCATCTTTATCGTTTCGCTCACAATGAGAATTTGCAATGGACAAATCATCTCTGATGAACTGTTTCAAAAATAGCTCAACCGATAGTAGAAGTGCTACTCCAGTGTAGCCATACAATGGTTTTTTGTCCATTTTCCTTCCAGCAGAGTGCCAATCACTGTTGACTAATTTTTCATCCTTGAGCAACTTGAGCAAAGAAAAAATCTGCTTCGACGTCCACTTTACCCACGCTAACGTATGCCAAGACGTTCATAGGTGGGGGAAACTTATTCTGCTGTAACTTCACCTAACACCAATGAGCTACTCCTTTTCGAAGAAGCTAAAAATGCATCTTGACCCTTGGCAACTGCAATTAAGACGTCTGACTTTGAAGAGGAGTTCCAAAGACAAAGGTGACAACCATCCATCCAAATACAGATGACAGGGCTCGCAGCACTGGTGCCAAAAGTGCAACCTTATCCTGTCTGCCTAAGTGCTTTATCTGCCAACGACCTGGCAAAAAAAGTGTCAAATGGCATTTGTGTTGCTTTTGTGCGCACTTCACTTCTTGTGGAGTATTCAGCTCGAATCGAGGCAGTAAAATGATTTTGAAGATGTCATTTACCTTTCCTTCTTTTTTTCTTCCGTCACAGATCGTCAGATGTGCGCCCTCTGTCCGGAGGATGCACGGCGACAACGCCTGGGCTACCGATGTCGTGGTCATGGAGTCGACAGCAGACTCACCAAGTGGAGGTCCACAGTCCATCCCAAGTGCCACGGGAAGTGGAAGCGGGTCTATGAGACAGACCGATGTCCGTGCAAGGAGGGCGCGGACTTCATCTTCGTCTGAGATCAAACTGCCATCTGACAACAGCGCACAAACTGCTAATGAAACTACTACTGCTTCCTACTACGAATGTGTTTGCACTTATCCACTTAAGCTTTGGTTTTTTTTTTTAGGTGCTTCTAGCTCAAACTTTTAAGCCTGACATAGCAAAGCCTCATTTAAGCTCAAAGCACCTGGGAAAAGTTTCGTAAGAGAAGAATTGCTCCAACTTTTCCTCCGTGTACGGTACACGAGTAGGTTACGCTGTACTTTGACATGGCTCCAAAAGAACTATTTTTACATCCTGATTAAAAGAGAAATATCAGAGTGCTACGCTAGAGAAATAAACGAGGGTTTTACATAGGAGAGATAGCCCATTGTACGCTTAGTGATGTGATTCTTTGTTGTTGTTGGGTGTTTTTTTTAGCAGGGCGGCAAAAACAAGTTGCTTTGATCACAAAGCCAGTGAAACAACGCTCTCAGAGGACGGCTTTGTCGAGAGACTACGCAGGTTGCAGAAGCGTACGAGAAAGATGGTCTTGTTCGGGCCCAGGCGTGAATTCGAACGGTCACGTGCGTGCCAAAATTGGCCAATGATGGGTCGCGTAAGTAGTCGACACAGTGGACCCACGTACCGTACCCGAGTACTCGCAAACCTGACGCTTTAAGCCACCCCTGATACATGTGACATCTGTACTTGTCCGCATGCACGCGTCGTCGCGCAGAAAGAGGCCTGAAGGCCTATGCAGCACAGGTTGAACTGGAAACGCTGGGCAGCAACTTGCCTAACGACAAAATGTCAACGAACCCTTATGGACCCGTACTATTCTGGCAGTGTACGCGAAATACGTAGGCAGCATCGGTTCAGGCATAAGGATCATTAGGGCAGGCTTCATTATGGCTGCAATGACTTTCGGGAAGGACGTCGAAGCCGTGCAAAGACGTTTTCCTTCTTTCCTCTCCCCATAATTAGAGAGTCTAAGTATGGGCGGTCGATTGATTTCACGGTGCAAATGCAAATGGGTTTTTTTCCCCCACTTCCGGGTAATATACTTTAGTCTCTGCGAGGGCTATTATGGTTCCATGATTTTGGGTAGAAATACACCCGAACATTCCCCAAAACGAGCTTGGCTTGCATGCGCCTCCTCTGTCGGGCTGTGCTTGCTCATGTGGGTGCCAACTATGGACGGTCCATTGTGGCACCTCGACAGCAGCACCAAGGGTGGCTACTCCAGTATGATTATTCTCCCCTCTCATTTAGAAGGCTGGTTCTGCAGCAAGAAAAGAGAGGGAGGTGGAAAGAAAGAAAGAAAGAAAGAAAGAGGGGAGGAACACCATCCACCCCCCTTTCAGTCGTGGTTGTGCCTGCGCGCTGGACACATCTCTCGCGTGAGGAAGTCGTGCTTAGTCTGTCCAGCTGTTGCTGCCGCTGGAAGAGACAGCCGTCGTCAGCTTCGCGGTTAATTGGCCGGGATCAAAATTATACGCTGTGCTACTCAGGTAGGTCGTGTCATCATCTCCTGCTCGTTAGCCATGGATTATTTGGGGGCGTCGATGATGAATTATTGACGGCCCGGCTGGAGCGGTTTGTGTAGGACAGTCCAGATAGAAACGAGAGGAGTGGGCAGGCAACGCTCCAAACTGTCGACCATCTGTAGTCCTCCAAAAGAAATGGACGTATGTGCTGCACTGAGCAGTATGAGACATATATGTTAGTACGCATATATGTACATCACCGTTCGTGTGCATAGTTATTAGGCTGGACCAAACAACGAACACTTTGGAACTATGTCAAATAGAGAAGACGTCGTCAAATGGTTTTGGAAAACATATTTCTTTTTTTAGTGATAGTTTCTATGCACCGTTGTGTCACGAGAGTAAAGAGAGTAAGACGAGAACTGACTATGTCTTCATTCCATTTGACTGCAGTGTCTTCAAAGTGAGTCTGGCAATAACTGCAGCACACAGAAAGAGATGGAGAAGTTGGTCTAGCCCAATAGTCACGGCCACTGCTGACACTGACGGCTTCTTATCCACAGATATTTATGACCAAGATGAAGGTTTCCTCAGTTTCTTGCTACTTGATGCCATTTGCTCTTCTGCTGGTGTCTTTCTCCGCTTGTCTGGCAGCTAAGGCTTCTTGTCGCGCTGCCCGGAAGTGTTGCGACGGCAAGGACGGGGACTGCTTGGCAGAGGAGACCTCTCCCAACGCCGTCGACGAGCCCTGCTACTGCGATCACGGTTGCTTGGAGATGGGAGACTGCTGCCCAGACTTCAAGGACTACTGTGGAGGTGAGCTGAGCTTTTTTTTTACGTCTTCTTCCTCTTTTTCCTCTGTGAAAGGCTGCACAAGTCTATTCAGATTGGCCTACCTTGAGGTCTTTCTTCACCCCAGTGTGTACTCCGATATCCGCCCTTAAAAGGAACCAATTTCCTTCATCACAATCGCTGGGATGATGCGTGCGTCCTGATGTGGATGGAAAAAGATGATGAAACCAATTTTTTTCCTCTTACTTCTTCTCAAATAGAAGAAAGTGTGGCAATTTTGCTCCGAAAGTGTTGACTGCTTAGCAGTTTAAGAAAAGAGTCTTCTTCATGCGTCAAAAGAAAACTTTCTCGTTCCCTTGTGCTGCTGAAATCAGAATGAGCCTGAAAAGTTGCCATCAAATCTCTGTCTATAGAACTTGAGAAAGATGGTTAAGTGGATTAACAGAGAAGTTTACTCCGTTTCTTCTACGTACGTACACTTGTCTGGAAGAGTAACTTCCACTGGAGTTATATTTTTCAGGTGCATGCAGTATGTTTCTCCGTGAAAAGTTATGCTGAGTTGAGTTTTTATGAAAGTTGCAGCTGGGTACGTACGGTATTGACACATAAAACGTACCATTGGTGGAGACGAACTTTAGCAAGTTTGACCTTCGCCGTCTTGGTGACGACTTGATCTCACATTTACTCGTCAGCTGTTGTTTCATAAATCCCTCCAGAAGAGCTGGACAGACAGATCTACGTTCTTACCTAGATTGTGCGTGCGCGTGATTTTTAAAAGTTGAGGCCAAAAAAGATACTGCCACATTTTTGGGTTATACAAAAGAATCTACGTCCCTAAGGAATGCGAGAATGGAAAAGAATTCTTCCTTGTTCGTCTTGAGACAACCGCGTGCGTGCAAAGTTTTAGCCAAACCCCAACTGTAGTGCAGTCAGAGCGTTGGCCACGGATGCTTTTATGCAAATTACACTTTTTTTTTACCACGAGTGATCTGGAGATGGCAAGACAGAAGAGCCATTTTTGGTCTGAGGCCGTCATACTGCACTCCCCTCGAAGGTCAGTTCTTCATGTCACGCCCCATCAACCCAACGTTATAAGGTAAACAGTTCCACCAGGACCCCTCAAGACTGACACCAAGCTTCCAAGACTTCCTTGCCCTTGAAGCTCCCTTACTTTCCGTTCTCAGCACATTTATTTTTGCCTCCCTGTATCCCTCTCGTCACAACCCTTTCAGCGTCCGAATTGAATCTTGGCACTGCTTTACGACAACGCCTGATTGAGTCGGGGGCGAAGGAAAACATTTGTTTGATTAGATCTCTTCTCTGGCTCCTGCGCTTCTCAGGCTGTTTTTTCACCCAGAGGGACCTTTGTTTAGTACAGCAGACACTCCAGTCCGCTTGTCCGGAACGAGATGTCTGCGACCGGAACTGGGAGGAGACCTCATCGGTGGACAGGCCTGACCCCCGGTCAGGGTGTAGATCTGTCGAGGAAACAAAGGCCAGCTGAGCAATTGAGCACAAGTCATTCACGTCCACGTCCTCGGAAACACCGACTTCTTCACTTGTAGTCGAACCTTTTCTTCCTTCAAGCATTTTTTTTCGCAGGTTCGTTTTGTCCAACCTTCGCGGCGTCTTTTTCTTGATTGCAGAAAGGATTTTCTCCCCCACTCGACTGAAAGAAGCTCCAGTTCCTTCTTTTATCCCTTTGAGCCATTTCGCCACTACGGAGTGAAAACGGGAGCGAAGAAATATTGAAGGGAATTCTTTATTTTCTATGACTAACACTTGTGTTTCTCAAAGAGTGACTGTGAATGAGCGAGAGACCAGAAATGAACAATGGAAGAAGTTTTCAAATCAAGGTAAGATCTAGAACTTATGAATAACAGAGAACAACAGGTTTACTTCCAATGTACGCATTTGTCGCCGTCGGTACCCAAAAAATGGTACAATGGGCACTTAAGCATTTGTTAGCCTCTTAAAGTCCCCTCCTTTGTCCCGAGATTTAGAAAAATCAAACTGGCTCCACCGCCGATCGAAGACTTAAGAACCTGATTTCTCGAAAGTTTGCCGCACACAAAAAGCAATTTGGGATGTGGGCGGCCGAAAATGGGTCTCACAAACAAAGTCATTAGGGCCTGCCCAAATGTGCGTATCACTTCTAAGCCGACAGCTTCTCTCTCTCTCTGTCGAGCTTCTTGTCCACTGCATTAGTTCGGTCGTCGAGCGTGTCAGATTTGGCAGCGCTACCGCCAAGACTGACGTGGTGTTGCGCGTGCATGCAAGTATGCTACGCGTGTGTGCATCTACGTACAGCTGGATGTGGGGTGGACACGCGTCGGACACAAAGTGCCATGGACGCAGAAGAGTCTTTTTAGGAGTCCCCTGCGATTGCCCCGCATCAAGTCTTGGAATGAAGTTTGCGGGGAAAATTCTAGCAGAGAAGTGGCGCCAACGTTGGCAACGTTCTGCTAAGTTCGTTCGACTGGGGAGAGATCGAGGGACGGGTGTCCAAGGAGTCGTCAGGGTGCGATTCTGGAGGGATTTTGGGCTCAGAATTCTTAGTTTGACCGATAATCTTGCTCACGAGCAATCTCAGGTAGGTTCTCTGGGTCAACATTCTTCATCTCAGCTCACCAAAAAAAAAGAAGACTGCTAATAATGGCCATTATGTGCGATAAAAAGCCAGATAACAGAGTGAAAGTCAGACTGTCCTTAGGAGAATTTATTGTCCTCTGTATTGAAGAAATGAGATGAGACGTACGTACGTGCCTGCGTCAAGGGGGCGGCATTTCAGGTGCCCCCACTTGTAGTACATAGGTACATGAATACCATACTTACGTTGTAGGTACATACATACTAGATCCAGACTCTAGTACATACGAACTAAATTAGTATCGATCCTCTGATGCCACACTGAGAAAGGCAGTCTCCTTTGGTGCGGAAGACGTTGCCAGAGGGTCCGCAGCCACTGTAGACAAAAGGCATGCAGATGTGGCCACCAACATATGACCAAGCTTCGATCTACGGAAGGACAGCATCAAGGACACACGCTTATGGAACATAGTGAGTGCGCCTTACCCGACCCAGACAAAAGCCGAAATTAAATGGCGTGTCTCTACACTTGGCGATCTTTTTCATTCGCTCCTTGTCCACTTCTTCTGGGGTCTTTTCCGTCAAGAGCACGAACAGGGGATTGATTCGGACGTTTTGCTCTCCCTCGCATTCGCAAGACCCCTCCCTATCTATGCACTGAGGACACAGACTGGCTACGTCCATAGGAAGCCGATCTTCTGTCGCAGAAACCACATTCATGGAGTCATTGGATGGATGTGGAGTTATACTTTCATCCGGAAAAGTTGTATCATCTGCCGGGTACGTGGCGCCTACTGAAGTTGCATTGTCTATCTCTGTTGAGGTCTGCGTCTGTCTAGTCGTTGTAAACCCAGTAGTAGTAGTAGTAGTAGTAGTCGTTGTATCTGCAGTGGTCGCTGTATCTCCACTGGTCGTTGTATTTCCAGCAATCGTTGTGTCGCCAGCAGTCGTTGTATTTCCAGCAATCGTTGTGTCGCCAGCAGTCGTTGTAT
>JAAUXU010183482.1_pt1 | contig 33830 bp, 32 predicted proteins | sample 7278151 | NCBI WGS metagenome assembly JAAUXU01 (sample SAMN14350113, study PRJNA611818) | marine sediment metagenome | isolation source: surface marine sediment (1.8m) | place: French Polynesia: Moorea | collected 2018-08 | reverse complement strand
TGCGGCGTCGCAGGTCCTCGAAATCGCGACTTTTCCGCCCTGGCTAGCTGGGGCATCTGTGTTTTAGCCCTTTGACCGCTTGGAGCGCTGCGATCGACCCCGGCAGAACTGGCTAGCCTAGATCGGCCCTTCTCGGTGGTAGTTATTCTGTGTTTCTACCTCGCACAGCTGACGACTAACAACACGATACGGAGGTGTTTCATCAGCAGACTAGCAGGCCTGGCTGCCTCTGCCTGTGTTGACTGCCGTGGCCGTGCTCAACGCCGGTGGCTTAGCTAAGCTTCCTTCCGGTGAGCGGAGACGTGAAACACGGATCGACGCAGACGCACTTGACACATCTCAAGGAGGACCGTGACAGCGTTTTCCCCTGCTTCACTGCAAGGTAAAGTTAGTCATGGCGTCGCCGTCAAAATTGGCCCTGGAGGTCGTCAGGCAGGCGTCGACAGCCTCGTCGCGAAGGCCGGAGAGGAAGGGTTTCACCTGTCCGCTCGGAAGTCCTGGACTGAGCGAGCCGCTGGCGGAGGCCTTTGCCCTCACAGGATCGGACTTTGGAGTTCTCCCCTGGCCCCCGAGAAGGAGCAGTGACATCTCGTCGTCCACTTCCGATGAGGTCGAATTGGCTAGAAGTCGTCTGGCGGCCTCAGTGCTTGACTGGATGCTGCGATCAGAGAAGCGCATCTGGCCACTGGTGGCCGAGAAAGTCTTTTCCGGTCTGGGACTCACGAAACCTGGCGAGATTTCTCAGGGCTCAGGGACCCAGCTATTGGCCGAAGAATTGGCCGGCATCGACAGCCACGTCTCCTCTAAGACATTCCTGTGTTGTGAGCGTCCAACAGCGGCGGACGCAGCCGTCTCCGCGGCGCTCCTGCCCCTCTTCCGACACGCCGAGGAGTTGACAGAAGGACTTGAACACTTGAGGCGGTGGCAGAGGACGATGATTGCCCAAGAGGCCTTTCAAAAGGCACTGGGCCAACCCGAATTCAGTCACTATGGTAGAGAAGTTTGGTGTTATGCATGTCGTCAGCTTCCCTTAATTAAAGCGTAGATGTACCATTGCACCATTCAGTTGCGTCATTGCTTCATCCCTGACCATATTTCTATCCCAAGTCTCTCACAATGATCCTCACCTCTGAAAGCGCATGAGTTTTTATGATTGAATCCTCGTGTTGTTCATTGTTCGATAACCTTTGAGCAAGAGGCTATCTGTTGGTAACAAAAACTTCTGCATCTTCAGGTCTAACAATGTCTTGTGATGACGCAAAAGAGGGAGGGGGTGACACCATCATCCAATCCGCTTCCTTGGCTTCGATATCCCTTGACGATGAGAAACCTTCCGAACAGCCGCTCTACACTTCCGAATCTAGAGGTTCCGACGAGGCGGGCGAAGGGACCAAGAAGGTGCCATATAAGACGGTCTTGCAGGCGATGAGGAGACATGGGAAGGAGCCATTTCCAGTCATCTACCAAGACTCCAAGGAAGGATCGGAGGCTGCAAAGGAAGGTAAGCTTTACTGTATTGAAGGCGTTGAACACTCAAGTTACTTATATCTTTAAGCTGCTACAAGCGTGTTTAACGCGAGCGAACGACGGGACTTTAAGTGTCCTCTCCTTCCTCCTGCATGCATTGCCGCATAAGCATGATCAGGCAGTTGTTGCGTTTCAGGGAAGCTCTACGACGTAGTCGCCAAGTCACAGATCAAGAAGATGACGAAGTTATGGCAACAGGAATGCCGCAAGGCCAACGAGAAGGCCAAAAGAGATGCCGATGCCGCAGAAGCCCAGCAAAAGAGAGCGGAAGAAGCCAGAAAGATCACCATAAGTATGGACGCCTCTTTGCCCAAGGCTAGCAGAAGCAAGATCGGCAAATTGGAAAGTCTTAGAGGCGAGAGAGTGCTGGTAAGTGTGTTGTGCACGCTCTTTTGTAGTGGACGCCCAGTCTGTGCTCTACCCGTGTTCTGTTCCATACTGCGCGTGGGTTATTATTCTACGGTCTTCCTTAGGTTTTTGGTTGGGTTCACCGGTTGCGCCGCCAAGGAAAGGGCCTGATGTTCGTGACCCTAAGGGACGGCACCGGTTTTCTCCAGTGCGTACTCAACGGAGAAATGTGCCAGACCTACGATGCCATTATGCTCAGCACAGAGGCTACGGTTAGTTGTAGAAGGCAGATGACGAAAGTGTTCAAGGCTTATGTAACGACCATAACATTCAACCGTCAGGTGAAGATCTACGGTACCCTCCAGCCCGTCCCTGAGGGTAAGGTCGCACCAGGAGGTCACGAGCTAACTGCTGACTACTGGGAAGTACTGGGTTCAGCCCCTCCGGGCGGCGCAGATGCTATTCTTAACGAGGAATCACATCCCGACGTTCAAATGGATAACAGACATATCATGATTCGGGGAGAAAACACCGCGAAGGTACGCAACAGCGTTGACTGTAAGCGTAACGTTACTCAAGTTTTCTGAACACTTCATTGTAACACTCGTTTTTCTCAGGTCTTGAAAATGCGATCTGTGGTTATGCAGTGCTTCAGAGACCACTTTTTCTCTCGTGGATACTTCGAGGTTACTCCTCCGACCATAGGACAGATTCAGGTAAAGGAATAAAGTAATAGAGTTCGACGATTTTTTGTAGAAGTTGAAGATGCTTACGTATGGACCGTGTGTACTAAGCTGGCTAAAGTCTGGGTGATATCGATTTTTTTAAACTTGATCAGTCGTCATTGCGTAGCTAAGGTCTCCCAACTACATGTATGTTGCATGGCTTTGGGTTTTTCAAAGCCCTTACGGCTGTTATGGTCGAGACCCTCCAAAGTTTTGCCTGATTGGCTAAGTCGTGGAACACTCTTTTATGCTCATTCACCATCTAAATGCGTACGACCAATCTCACAGGTTGAAGGCGGCTCTACTCTCTTTGAGCTGAACTATTTCGGAGAAAAGGCCTTCCTGACGCAGTCGTCGCAGTTGTACCTCGAGACGGTCATGCCCGCCTTGGGAGATGTGTTCTGCTTTGCCCAATCCTACCGAGCAGAGAAGGTGAGGAGAAATTTCAGCTTAGGCGACAAAGTAATAATGCGCTCCTTATTAAAGGCGCGAACCCGCCGCCACTTGGCCGAGTACACTCACTTGGAGGCTGAGTGTCCTTTCATCGATTTTGGCGATCTGTTGGATTGCCTGGAGGAGTTGGTTTGTGACGTCGTCGACCGAGTGCTGAAATCTCCCCTGGGACATTGCGTCCAGGAACTGAACCCAAACTTTAAGCCCCCAGAGTAAGTGGATAGAGCAAAACGTACTCGCAGTCGCTGGAGCTTGAACACACTTCCTAACATGAAAATTTTCTTCGTCAAGGCGTCCGTTTTTGCGAATGCGTTATACCGAGGCGATCGATTGGTTGCGTGAGCACAACATTCGTAAGGAGGACGGAAGCTTCTACGAGGTGGGAGATGACATTCCTGAGGCCCCGGAGAGGCTAATGACGGACAAGATCGGCAAGCCTATTCTGCTGCACAGGTGAAGAGCCACGGACATTATATTTTACAATTTAGTTGTAATGAGGTTTTGGTTTAAAGGTTTCCCAGCCACGTTAAGGCGTTCTACATGCGCAAGTGCGATGACGACCCCTATTTCACCGAGTCGGTTGACGTGTTGATGCCTAACGTGGGAGAAATCGTGGGAGGATCCATGCGTATTGATGACCTGGGCGAACTCATGGAAGCTTATAAGAAGGAGGGACTCGATGCTGATGACTATACGGTAAACTAGTTAGATAACATCCACCGCTCATACCACACATTTCCTGGTCACATTTTAAGTTCATTTAAATGCCTTAATATTGTAGTATGTGCATTCATCCGGCTTTTATCTTTCTAGTATTACACGGACCAGCGTCGTTTCGGCACTTGCATGCACGGAGGCTACGGGCTGGGTGTGGAGAGGTTCCTCTGCTGGCTCCTCAACCGGTACCACATCCGAGAGGTCTGTCTGTACCCTAGGTTTCTTGGCAGGTGTAAGCCTTGATGGGAGAAGAGGATTGGGGTGATACTGTTCACTGTAATGATTTTCTAATAAAAAGACGATCTGCGTCGTAAACATTCTAATATTTCATGCGTACAGCCCGACTCGAAAGCATCCGTAATAGCTCTGTAAGCGACTGTCACAGATAAAATCGTTTAAAAGTTTCGAGTTACTTTATCAAATTATGGAAATTAGCCATAAATTTTACTCGATCAAATTCAATGAACTTTGGCAACTGTAGTTTATACCGACCTGGCTAACCTGATCACTTAGGGATTTGGACAAGCTGGAGTATATCAAATTCTCCAAAACCTCCCCGCAACTCTGTGGAGGCTAAGGAAAGATTGAGCGTTGCTGCGCTATTCATGGCCAAGCTGGGATCTCGCGTTCAGGCAAAACAATGGAAATGTAAGATTTTCTCAGTCGTGCTGAAAACTGTGATTCAGTTGAGCTTTCTTGCATCTGTGTTTGTAACCTTCACTTCTGGTCTAGTGCAGCAAATTGACTCCGTTTAAAGGCTGTTTGTATCGGAAAAATTTAATCCCCATTAATCGATAAATCCTCTTTAGGGGCCTCATTTACACTTAAGTCGAACGGCCTTGAAAAAGTTTAGTCTGACAGCGCTATCCGTAACACCATTAGGGTGCCAAATAATCTCGTGCGTATATCGTCGGTGCCGCATTTAATGCACCATTTCGCCCAAAAGTGAAGTAAGCAACTTAAACCAAGGCCTCAAGCTTTCCAACGAGGTAAGAAGAGGCTGCGTAGCTACACTATTAAGAAATTTACGCCTTTGTAACTATTGCACCAATTTTAGCTGCACGCAGTTGTTCACTTACGTATGCAGCATTGCTCGACTTTTAAGTGGATGCCGCGATGGAACAATACAGAAGGACTGAAATCGTTACTGATACAACTTGTTCTAAAAGTTTTAGTTAAAGGGTGTACGCTGAAAATGAACAAATCTCACGGTGTTTCGCATACGATCGATGTGTACCGTGTATGTAGCAATTCATAGACATGAAGGTGCCTCCCGTAGTACTGCTGTACATGCACGCATACTGAGTGATTCCGGGTCCAGCGACTCGGAAGAGGCGGGGGTGCCCATGCTGGAAGCGAGGTAGAGGTGAGGGCCAGCACGGCGGCAGCAGCCCCCCGAGCGTCCCCAGCGCAGTGCTCTAAACATGAACCCAGGTAAAAACGGGTAGCACACAAGTGGCAGCAGCTCAAGAGAAGCAGGCGACCTGAACCCAATAGACCATTCACTTGTTCATTCCCTTTGACGTCAGCGGTTGCATCTTACTAAAAAAAAAGAATCGTCGTGATAACCTGAAAGAGTTGAACAAGATGCTGAACGGTGGGGGAGGACCTTGGAGTCCTGAGCACATCTACCAGGAAATTGTTGGCTGCGGATCATCATCAACGAGACAAAGAGGTATGATGACCTAGATCGCGCGTTCTGCATGAAATGATGTTGTGCCCGCATCCATTTGGGCTAGAACATGAGTAGCACTTTGGATAATCTGTTCGTGACGCCAGTCAGAAGAATGATCTTTCTTTCCAGTGAATGTCGTTGAGGAGTTGCAAGAGTTTTGGCAGGCCAAGCAATCCCGCGGCCTGGAGCTAAAGAATGGTGCCTTGGTCATCTATGAGTCCGTACCCGGGTCATCTCCGCCTTACGTCTGCTATGTCACTCTGCCAGGCGGAGCCTGCTTCGCCAGCTACGGAGTAATAACCAATGACTTTTTCTTGCAACATTATGTGTGGTCTGCGAGAAGCAGATCTCCATGGTGCACGAACATTAGCGCCCCCTGATGCATATTTTTTTTTTGTAGAACTGCCCCACCAAGGCCGAGGCCCGCAGAAGCGCTGCTCGCATCGCTCTGATGAATTCAATCTTCAACGAACAACCCAGCAGGAAGATTACAGAGGAGTTTATCACGAAGGCGGTCAACGACGCATGTAGCGACTATGGGGTATATTCATACATTAATCTATCATACCTGCTATGCTAATTTCTATACGTTGTATTGCATCAGAGCTATGGGGGCGGCGATCCCCTAAGTCCTGGCATCTCCGCCTTTCGCTTCATGCTCCGGTCCAACTTAGGCCGCACCATGCTCGAGTTCCAGGAGCTGATGACTGTTTTCCAGTTGCTGCACTGGAACGGTAGCCTCAAGGCCATGAGAGAGCGCCAGTGCTCGCGCCAGGAAGTGGTGGACCACTACTCGCGGCGACCTCTCGATGATGACATGCGCTCTCAGATGGCCCTTGACTGGATTGCTCGCGAGCAGGAGATCCCAGGAATCATCTCCAAAGAGCTGAACTTGGCTGAGCGAGAGCTGGAAGAAGCGCGGCTTGCCGGCAGAGAACTTCGCTTCGCCAAGGAGAAGAAGGATATCCTCATGCTTGCCAACAGCCAGGTTGGTGATCCTTACCACTGAGGCCCAGAGTTGAGAGCAATTTTGAGACCTTGCCATTTATGTTTTACCTCTTTCGAAAGCGATCAGTCACTGCTGCGCTACGTATATTCCACCTGCCATTTAACGTGCGTAGTCCCAAAGATCAGTAGAAACCATTTAAAGGGGACACGCTTAAGACAAGGCTTTTTACTCATTATCCCGTTCTACTCTGATAACCGATCACTCCAGCATCAACTTCAGTAGACTGGAGAAGTAGCGGAAAAAGTCCTTTTCTTAGTCGTAGCCAATCTTGTGCCATTTTGTATTTTTAGACAGATGCAGCAAGGAGAAGGAAGAAGAACATGTTTCATGACTTGTAATTCATAAGTGAATTAACTGTCTCGTACAGAAAACTTAAATTTAACCTTTGTTGGAGGAAGACAAGTTCCCCTTTATCCGAACTGAAGGCTTTCAAATTCTTTTTCATCCGGGACTTTTTCTCAGTAGAACTTCCATTTCACAGGTTTTGCCCCTTTTATCAGATATTTCCCTTTATCTGGTTCCTCTTTAAGCGGTTCCTATTGTTTATTCTTGTACTCAAGGATTGAGAGATCACCTCTCTCTCATGCCCCACACCACTTTCAAGGCTTAATAAACTCCATTCCCTATGATGAGGAAGATCATTTCATTGCTGTTGTATTCCTGGAAGTCTCAGTATGGCCTAAAAAGAGGTCAACAAGAATAGCAACGACGAGAGAAGTGGGAAGCGCTTCGAAGAACAATTGAACTGGTGTGAGAAGTCTCTTCAGCAACTGACTTCCACCAATAGCTGGAGAAATTGATTGAGACGAAGCAAACATCTAGAGAGCTGCAAAATTTGGCCACTGCTCGACTTGAATCACTTCTTCCTGTGCTGAAACCTAAGCGAGCTACTTGTCCACAAGGTGATATATACGTGTGTCCCTTCACTATTAGTAGCTCGGAAAAATCGGTTGAAAGTTTGCAGGGGTTGATTGCCGCCTAAACGCTGGGTCGATAAAAAGTTTAAAATAAGTGACAGAGGAATTTATAGAGGGTTGTTGTTCACCAAGACATAAAACCGTATTAAGTGATATAAGGGGTTCTTTGACGGTGAGGTTGCGATCCATTTCAGTGCACAGCGGTAATCTATGGTACTACTCGTCTATCATATGACACATAACATTTTGTATTGTACAATGAGTACAATATACACATGTGGATATATCTAGAGGACTTCACATGTACAAATATATACTATACGTGTGAAAATCGTCTATGCCTGTGATTAGCTGTCATGATGATAGCAGTTCGATAGGTACGTAGGTACTCCACTACCTAAGAATGGGGAACATATAACAGGGTCTGATATACAGTACACTGAATACTGTACACTGAACAGCACTGCGTAGTGTATACGGACGTGTACAAATATATGTGTAGCAATGTAATGGATTCTCGATATAACGAAACTTGTCTGCAGTGAATAAGCTCTTCACTTGCTTTTGACCGAATTGATGCATATGTATCATTTTGTATACGTCACGAGGATAATTCTGAATACGCTGATATATTTTCCATATCTTTATATCGAGAATCCATTGTAGGTACATCTTGGTAAGAGTTAGATCACGTAAGCTACGTTCACGCGAGTACGATAGTTCTGCGGGCTGTACTGATATAAGCTTACATCTGAGGAATATGGTCATAGAGGTGTTCGAGAGACTGACCATCCGTACCGGAAACCCAGCAGTTCCTTTCTTATAAATATGACAAATTCGTCGAGGAAAGTTGGCAACCTTTTTGGCGGACGTTTTCAAGCCGGAAGGACACCTGATTGCTTTAGGGCAATGCTTTCTGGAAGGAAGATTCCATCGACGAGCAGAACTGTCTGACCGTTGGTATAAGGCGATGAGATTTGCATTAAGACTGTGATGTCTCACATTTCTTACCGACCTCGATCAATCGCTATCGTCATCATGGCCTAATAGTGGAAGCCGACTCTGATTAGTCTCTGCAACGTCGGTGGGGTGTTGCGTCCGTCTCTTCATCTCTTCTGTTAGCATTATGTCCGTCTCGTCCTCGTCGTCTGACTCATTTATCATGGAGAAGGATGGGTTGTCCTTGAGCAAGTGTTTCTCTCTTTTCTGCGCTCTCGTCGGCGTGTACATGTACGCTAGGGCTAATATGTAGCAGTTCATCACGGTGTAAAAGGCCAGAAAGTGGTACTCGCTCTGGTAGGACGTGTAGATGCGAGCGATGAGGTTGTCCTCCAGCAGCCCTCGACCGTAACGTTCGGTCGTGATGGCCAGGGCGAGGAGCAAAGTGAGGAAGAGGCTGGCGCAGTGGAACTTCAGCCTTGCGTCAATGAAGTTCATTGATCTGCGATACATAAATGTTTCAGTAATGGGCATCATCTCATGGATCGTATTTCAATGACTATAAATTTGTGTACGTACACTCATGCAAGATGCACTAAACGCACAATTTTACAATGTCTTTACCTGAGCTCGCCAAAGGCTCTTAGGCAGAGGAAGAGTAGATAGGTGACGTAGCAGCCCAAGAGGGATACGAATAGTAATTGGAAGGTTTTATGATGTGCATTCTCGACTTGAAAAGTGAATGAGGGATCGATCAGCTCATCTCCTTTTTCTGAGTATGCCACGGTGGTGGCCGCGATCCACATAGAGCCCACCAGAAGAATCTTGGGCAGGTAGAAAGTGATGAATCTTCTCTCCGTTTGCCTCAAGCCGTGACAGACGCACAACCAATAGAGCAGCAAAGTGAAGAGGAAGGTTGACTGCATCAGGACGTCGCTCACCATGCCGCTGGAGAGCACAGTGAGGGGGAACAGCGGGTTGTTAAAGCAAGAGAGCATTGGCAGCAAGAGAAGCGTCCACTTCTGCTCTATTGACCAGTCTCCCAATGGGTAGTCCTTCATGCTGAAGATGAACGCCATGAAGACCACTAGGGAGGAGAGGAGGAAGAAGAATCTGAACCATAGCTCCATCCGAGTGAACTCAGGATTGTACGTAGTCATCTTGAATCCCACGCGCTCGATCTGATATCGCTTTTGTACATTGGCAAGTCCTTCAAGGGAGATGTTGAATATGTAGTACGGATGCTGCAGCGACCCCAGGTGGAGCCCAATGAAGGGATCGCAGGTCTTTCCAGAACAGTTGAGTCTTCTCCGTCGCCTGTGCACTTTGGCCCCCAAAAGAGTCCGCTTCTTGTCCGCGGACACTCCCGTCACAGCGGCAGACAGATTGAAAGGTGTGGAGAGCGTTGCCGCAGCCTCGTCGTTCTTGTCTTTAAAAACTATCTCCACAGATAGCCATAGCTGTCTCCTGTAAGTACATTGATGTAAGTAAGCTCCTGACGTCACTTCTGTATGAGTCCCCAAGACATTTTCTTTGACGTAAGATCCACTAAGCAAGCCCAGATTCCTGCTTCAGTTGTCACTGATACGTTTGCTTACGTGGACAAGCAGACGTTTCCGACTCACGCGGTACTGTATGGAAGCACTGTTCTATGCACGTATTCCATACGGTACAGACGTACCTGAAACTTATATGAAACTTGTACCTGTGTGCATCCAGAGGTGGTGTAGCAATGACATAAGGTCCCGTTTCTACGGAGCCTCCCCTTTGCAATATGTTATCGCCACTCTCGCTGTGCTCGGTCGTGATTTTGGGTCCTGCCATCCCCATGAGGAGCGCGATGAAGAAGAGACACACAAACATGATGAAGCTGAGAACAAATTGCCCCTTCTGCATGGTGTAAAGACGCATCTGGACCGATCTCTCCGGTCTCTCGTGATGGTAGGTGGGGGCGATGTGCTTGGTGAAGTGGCTGAACAAGTCGTTGAGGCTGTGACCCAGGCCTCCTACCACAGATCGGTCCGTAGAAACAGAGTCTCCGCTCGAGCCTTCGAAGAGAGCGTCCTGCTGCATGTTGACTGATGGCCATATGGTTGCAGTTGCTTCCTCAGGCACTTGTACCCACCAAATCCAATGTTCAGGCCTTACATGTCAGGATCACAGCACTCGTCACTTCTATCGACCTTGAGTGAATATGGAGACTTTTGTGTTGACGTGGCAAACTGGCACATACTACGGTACGATATGGTGGTCTCACCTTTTCACTAAGACCATGTAACCAAGTACGTACTACAGACAGACGCATCCCCAGATAGGAGCGGTGCTTTCCCACTGCAGCTGCCTCGATCAATATAACCTTGTCATACTTCTAAGTCCTTTCTACTCGATCTTCCTCGATATACCACCAACCTCTGCCCAGAGTCGGCCTTTCTTCGACACGTATGTGACAGAGGAGGGCAGAATTCACGATCCTACTCATTTACACTATCATTCACATCGGGAGCGCACTCCATGACGCCGACGCATCCAGTACATTACAAGACGTGGTGGTGACGGTCATACTTGTGGTGGTACACGAAGAAAAAGACACACGACTACTTTGCTGACATCTTGCTCACTACAACGAATCGTCTTTTGTTCTGTGGATATATATATTCTACAGATGTTGATTGTGACGGATACGAGAAAGGTTCATGTGTTGCAGCCGCCGGAGCCAAACCAGCCGCCGGCAGTGCCGACCCCACCCGCTGTACCGGCTGCTGTCGAGTTACATCAACTGCAGGTATTGTTCTATCTCGGAACATGATGTGGGTCCAGACCATACACTCGCGGATCGCCTCATACCAGATCTACGCTTACCAGGAGCAGCAGTACCACAGTGGTCTGCTTAAGTAGAATGTCTGGTGCAAGGTTGGAGACGTGAAGTTGCTGCCATGGCCCATGGCCTGCATGCTCACGCAGTTTCATTCCAGATACAAGTGCCACTCAAGACAGCAGGGGAGGAGAATTTAGCTTGCCATAGAATGTAGCACTCTCACTGTAGGTGTTGCACAAAATATATTTCAGCCCCCTTAAAGGCACTACTACAAAAGCTACAAGTGAAAATAAACCCAACTTATGGTGATGGAGTTACTTCTTATTGTACTTGTAGAAACCCTCGCCAGTCTTCGCTCCAAGCTTATTTTCTGCTACCAGCTTGTTGACCATCTCACTGGGCTGGAATAAGGGGTTGTCCGGATAACTTTCATGCCATCCGTCGATAATGAACTTGGTGGTGTCCAGTCCTACATAGTCTGCAAGCTCAAAGGGACCCATGGGATATCCTGCTCCAAGCTTCATGGCCGTGTCTACGTCTCTAGCAGTAGCATCTCCTCTCTCCACCAGCCTCACAGCCTCCATCATGTAGGGGACGAGCAGGCGGTTGACGATGAAGCCAGGAGTGTCTTTGCAATCCACTGTGGTTTTGCCCAGCGCTTGGCCCCAGGCTTTCATGGCGGCAAAAGTCGCATCAGAAGTGCTGTCTGTCTTCACAACTTCGAGCAACTTCATGACTGGGACTGGATTAAAGAAGTGGAGACCACCGAAGAGGGCACGGCGTGCTGGGGTCACTGCAGATGCAATCTCAGCTATTGGCAGAGAAGAAGTGTTGGATGCAAAGATTGTCTTGGCTGGGGCCACCTCATCCAAGCGAGAGAATACTTTCTTTTTGAGCTCTATGTTCTCCACAATGGCCTCAATGACAAGATCGGCATTTCCAATAATGCTTGCATTGGCTGCATCTGTGGCCGTCTGCAAGTTAGCTAGGGTCTTTTCGACAAAGGCAGTGGCGGCCGCAGCATCTTCCTTGTAGGTCTTCTTGGCGACACGACGCACAGAATCATCGATCCTCTTCTGAGATTTGGTCAAGACGTCCTTTGAGAGGTCCACAAGCGTCACTTTGTGGCCCGTTTGCGCGGCCACCTGGGCGATACCAGCACCCATGAGACCCCCACCAATGATGATGACCTCCTTGATGGCCATGGAGGCGGAGGTGGAAGAGAAGGCACGAGACACCGAACGGGAAGCGAAGGCCATCTTCACGAGAGTAGCAGTCAGACTTACAGCTTTTGTCAGTGTACTTGCTTTGTTTACATCGCTCAGAGCAACAAAAGGTCTTAGGGGGAAGGTACGGGAGAACGAGCAGCGGGGTTGCCCTCTTTTGATTGGTAAGAGAAAACATGACGTCATCTGGATGTCTCGGATGGCCGAGGTCCGATCACGCTCGCGATCCTTCGTGTTACCGTAGATGGATCCGTGTACTAGATGCTTGCGAGTACCAATAGCCATCTATGGTTTTACTTCTTGCCTTCCTAGTGACGTCACTGTTTGCGCTTTCTCGATGCTCGTTCTCCCCCACCTTCCCCTCTAGGACCTTGGGTGGCAACGCTGACTGCTAACCAGCGGTACAAAAAAATCACAACAACCAAGGCAAAGAAGAAGCAAGTGAAGTGAGTCGAGTTGGGAAAGAACCTCGTGAGCTGGTTTGAAGAGACGCACGGGTTGGGGGAAGTGTTGAGGTTCTTGGCCAAGGAGTCGTGCTTTCGAGCCGGGCCATGGATCCCGACCTCGCCGGCGGCGGCCAGTCGGAAAACTTTCTCTCCGAGGAGATCGCTGCAGCCGCGACCGTTGTTCCGTCGTCGGTATTCGAAGAGGCTGCCGACGCAGGGGCCTCTGGCCTCTTCCAGACGACGCATTCGACGCAGGCCGGCGCTGCTGAGCTCTCGACAGAGATGCTGGCTATCAATGAAGGGGAACCTATGGACCTCGGTGTGCTGGATTCGGTTCTTCAGCAATCAGACCCACCTGAGACAGCTTTTGTGTCGGAGGCGTCAAAGCCTGCGACCATGTCCATGTCGCCTAGTAACGTCTCGACCGCCCTGTTCGATTCCGTTGATTCAGGAATGCGAGATCATCCCACACAACATCAGCAGTTGATGGAATCCGACAAGATTTCCTTTGGGGAAGATGATCCACTACTCCCAATTCTTCCCACCAATGTGCCTGCTCCAGCTTCGGTCACGAAAGAAGAGAGCCAAGGCGAGGTTTGGCATGAGAGCAAGGGTGATCCTGCAATTTCGGGTCAGGCGGAGGTCCAGCCTCTGCTACCGAATGCTAACGAAAAATTGCACGGTCCTCCTGAAGAAGAAGCTGAGGAGGGACAGGAAGAACATGTTAATTCTGCCTCTTCTTCTCCGGTGCGGCCAAGCTCGGGGAACCTTCCACCAGTCGACGAATCTCCCTCACCAACAACCACGCCAAAAAAGAAAGCCGGAGGCCGTAAAAAAAGGGATCGGAATCTACCAGCCGCTGTCTCTTCCGCTTACGCATTTTTCTTCAAGGAGACTCAGGTCAGAGCAACAAGTCCAATACAAAAACAATAATGGGTAAATTTATGACGAACGGTCCAGAACTTACGCATCCTAATATTAAAGTTACTTACCAGTTGCCTCATGCATATTCATATCTTTTCCACTAGGCGTCTGTAAAGACTCACAACCCAAAGGCCAAGTTCAGTGACGTCTCTAAGATCGTGGCCTCCATGTGGGCGTCCCTCGGTGAGGACAGCAAGGCTGTGTACAGAAAACGCAACGAGGAAGACAAGAAGAGGTATGAGAGAGAGATGGAAGAGTATCAAAAGAAACAGGATGACCAGCAAAAAGTCGCGGCAACCATGGAGGAAGTCAAGCCAAGCACACGAAAGATCCAGGTAATACCGTGAGCTTGATTTAACTTTGAATGTCTTCTTCAAAGATTTAAGCAATGTCAGTTGACCCTTCAGGTGACGAGAGGCCAGCATGGCACGGTCAAGGTGAACAGGACCGCTACTGCGCCGAGTCAAGTGCCTGAGCCGATTAGCAAGACAGACGAGGTCGTCAATCCCGAGGATGTGACGGACCACGAGTGCATCCGCAAAGGCTGCGCACATAAAGCCGTTAGAAACATCGAGTGGGAGGACGAGTATTGCTCCAACGAGTGTGTCGTCGCGCACTGCAAGGACGTGTTTAAGGAGTGGGTGCAAGCACTAAACGCGTAGTAATGGACGAGATATCCATTTAGCATGTATGAAATATCATTGCCGTAAACTGATTCGATAAATTATAGTCTTTGTTGGAGTCACATTAGTATGATCATCCAGACATTTTTTTAAGCTGAGTAACTTCGTGAACAAGTACATGCACATATTCAAAAGAAATGTCAACAAATAACTGCGTTAACTTCTACGGTAAATGCAATGCATTTAGAGGCCACACAGCGCAGCTATATAACACTTATTACTTGGTGTCTCTGGACTGGTAAAACAGAATGTATCCCGTCTCCGAAGACTTCTGAATGTCCGCGGTCAAGCCGTAGAAGTCCTCGATGGAGGAGATATCAATTTTCTAGGAGTATGGACCATATCCAGATTAGCTGTTGCATGCTCCTGATATCATGGACATGTACTTACGTCGACGATGTCGTCATCAAATATGAGCCACAATCCGCACGACTTGACTATGGAGATGTAGTGACCCCTGTTGGGGCCGGATCCACAGTGGATCACCACGGCCACCAGGTCGTACATACGGTCTGGGTTGACGGCATCATCGGACTAAAAACATTTTACGTTCTAGTAAACGTTGCTGGGACTCATCAGAATTGACTGCGAGACCAAGATTACCGTATTGAAAAGTCTTAATTCTAGGGGAAAGACGACCCTGTGAGAGACCTTGATGTGTCTATTGATCTGGTCCATGTACTTGAAGCGCTTCAGGTGCAGAGCTAGGATGGTAGGCAAACGCTTCACTCGCATTCGTTTCTGAAAGAACACGTTTAAAGTAGCTCATCCTTAAAAGGTTATGATCTCAATGAGAAAACCGTGGTTATAACAGTCTATTGTTCGTTGAAGAATGACATTCACAGTGGCTGCCCAAGGCAATGTACCTGCCCGGTTGAACTCACATGTGCCTCCTGGTACGTAGAGCAGGTATCACACTTGAATTTGTTGTCACTGCACAGCGTCTCCGTATTGCTGAAATTGCGCAGGCAGCTTGTGATGGAAGTGTTCTGCTCCACATCGATACTTAAGTCGAAGAAGTCTTCATCCTTACTCGTCACCTGATTAATTGGAACATACGTAATCCGGCCTACGAGGATCTTCCGTACTCTTATTAGCTGTACCGTCTCGCAGTTCAGACACCGCGTCTCGCTGGTCAGGATTCCCTGGAAGATGTCGTTGATCCAGGTGTGAGTGTTATCTTCGCCAGTGTCGTTGGCCATCTGCTGCTGTTTACTGCTGCCTTTGGCACTATGTTGGTTTCTCTCGGCTGAAGAAACAAAACAGTTTTGATACGGACCCTCGAGGATTTCTTGGTGTGGGTATTCTTACCGATTATGGTCTCGTTGATATGGTTGATTAAGAAGTTTAGGAACTCGTGTGCGTCCTGCTGCATATAGTTGTCGAATTCCACTGAGACGTTTAAAGCAGGAAAGTTTCAGATGTCGCATTTTTGTCGTGATCACTATAGCTTGGTTACCCTTTTCCTTTCTGAGTCTGGCGATGAACTTCTTTGGTGCAATGGTTCCCACCTTCTTCTTCTGGGTGGCGATGGAGTGGAAGAGGTCGGCCAGACAGGTGAGCAAGGTCTCCTTACTCCGTTTGTTCTTGGCCTTGTACTCCAGCACCTTCTCGCGAAAGGGCTTGCAGAAGTAGAGCGCTTGAAGCACCGAGTTCGAGTAGCAGGTGTTGCCGAACTGGGTCGCGGAAAAGAGAAACACGGTTAAGACAGAGAATTCAGCGATCCGAAAGAGTGACGTCGCTCACGTTGACGAGCCCGAAATAGTGTTCGTTGGCCGGAAACTGGTCCGACCCTATGTCCTTCTCCAGCTGGGAGGCCGTGCCGCCCTTCAGCAGGTCGAACATGGTCGAACCGAGGCTCCGGATCAGAGTGGCCAAAGTGAACAAACAAATCACTTGCGATCTGAAGTCGTCGTGGCTTAGCTGAAAGGGCCAGCACAGGGCCACAGACGCGAAGAAGTGCGCGAACGTGAGCAGCTGCGGCAGCGTCGGCGCGCCCTCCAGCGGAGAAAACTGGAAATGATAAGAGCGCACTGTTCTCGAGTGCCTCGAGAGTCTTACACTAAACTATTATGCCGTAACAAAGCAAATTCGCCAAGTTGAGTAAACTGCCTAACCTTGAGGAAGCTTGACCTAACCTGGGACTAAGTCTTGAGGTCGGAGACCTATGGCATGGTCGACAAACGACGAAGGTACTTCAAAAGTTCGTTCAGGGGAGTGAAAATGGCACAGGAGCGAGGTATGTCGCTCACGAACCAACGGGGCTTAGTCAAAATCAAAGCCAATCTTTCGAGGCTTTCGAGAGCACTTAGGCGCTGACAACGTCAAATGCCAGCTAGCAATAAACAAGGACCCGGTGACGCATGATGTCATCGTCGGTACCAATGTACTCGAAGACGAGGAGTTCTTCCTACCGTGGCAGCGGCGGTGACCTTTCAATAACGAGGCCGTAGAGGACGAGGCCATAAAGAACCTTGCCAAGAGCTTCGATACGACTCTGTCCCAAGCGGCGATCAAGACATTGGTGAAGAGAAAGCCGGTGAAAAGGTGCTGCCTTCTTTGATTTCATCAGCTACGTCAGCGAGTTCCTTATTGCCTCATTGACCGGAATGGTAAGAAGATCGTAAATACAAATTCTCTATTATGCTACTGGTACATTCGCCATGAATCAAAGGACATTGTCACTGTTGGACATTGCAATTTCAGGTCGGCCTTAACACCTCTGTAAACTCTTGTTGCATTGATAAACCCTACCAACTACAGATCCTTGTTTCCGTCCCCAATGGGCAGCTGGCTGTCAAGTAGCCTCAGGTCCCCGCAGCACTAGCGCCGCCTGTAGTGCTCTTCTACGGCCTAGGCAGAAGTGCAGCCGCCTGCAGTTGGAGGCCAACTGGACCAACCCGTCGGCCGCAGCCGAGCCGACTCAGCTGACGACCGAACCGAAGCGCAGCAGCTGAATCACTGAGCAGACAACAACTGAATTAGTGATGGCTCTTAAGCCCCCAAGCTAAAGCCGAATCAAGCCTGAGCTTTTCGTGCACCTGATGCAAGGGATAGCGCGAGGGATGAAAATGAATCATATCACAGCGTGGATTTCTTTGCAAAATCTTCGCTGTAACGGGAGTTCAGTGCAAAGACGGTTTTCTTAACCAAACTTGGCTTGAGTCTGAGCTTGGATCCATCACACCTTAAATATGAAGGCGCTTTCCTCCTGGTCGGCCGATGTCACTCGCAAAACAGAGAGCCCGCGTCTCGCTGCCGGCGAGATTCTTACGCATCGGTTCACCTCGGACTCTCGACGCCCTGGATCTTGCGACCTCTCCTTCGGCCTCGACGTGCACCCGAGATGAGACCGCCGAACTTCACAGCCCTGGCGATGGGTGAGTAGGATTAGGACAGAGGCACCTGGATGAAGCTCCTGATCCACACAGTTCCAAAACAGTCCAGCTGTGGAGGATAGTTTGATATGACCTAGATCGCTTAGAAGCGAGAGCGCGGAAAATGGCCATCAAGGAAACCTCCAGGGGCTCCCCAAAGCTGGTGGTCAACATGTTGACAGGGACAATGAAAGGAGTTCATGGCAGAAAGGCTAAGGTGACATTGCTCTTGGTCGTCAGGCTCATTCATCTCTGACAATAAAACCGTTGTGAAGTGGGACACCCCTGAGACAAACAGCGTTAGTGTTGTCTCTCCCACATCTCAGTTCTTAGATGGTCCAGGCTATAGAGGAGTAGGATAGCAAATCCATGGACGTTCTGGAAATCTTGTTTAGGGTCCTCCAGCCCAAATTAAAGTGTGTGGAAGCCAAAAATGTCAGGAATGTTAAACTGATCTTTAACGTGCCGTTGAGACGCAGGCTGAGGATTCACGTGTAAGCGTTTCGCTGACGTTTACCTGCACCTGCTCGTCGACCTCTTGTTGGTTGATTATGTTTCCCAGACAAAGATCAAGCGATTATCAGAGTATCCGTAGGCGCTGACGTTTCCATGAGCTGAGACAAGTTCTTTTTTCAGGCATCTTGTTTTGCCTGTGTAGCCTCGGACAAGCCAAGGTCCTGGAGTTGAGCGACAGGTACGATGCCGACGACGACGATGGACGCATGAGAATTACTGTTTCGTTACCTTTCAGATTCCTTCCTCTGAGGCACGAGGGCATGTGGCTTGTTAAGGTGGGTTCGACAGTTACTTACTTACATGCTGTTAGCATTCTTTTTACTACAGTCGACCTCCGATATAGTCAAAGACCTCAACAAACTTTTCCCACTTACTGAAAAATCTCCAGCATAAAATGTCCCCGTTATAGTAAAATATCACAAAGAGTAGACCTTACAATAGTTAAAATGGTTCAGAACATGTCTTGTGACAGCTATCAGAGTTGGTGCGAGGATCGCGGACAGAAACCTTCACGTATTTTTCTTTGAAAAATACGTCAGAGCTCGTCGCTAACCATAAAAGTAACTGGGTGGCCACATTAATAGTTCGACTTTCGGAGGTCGACTGTGCAACTACTGGACGCTTTATGCTTCTCTCAGTTCTACGCTCCTTGGTGCGGCCACTGCAAGAAGCTGGAGCCGGTCTTCAAGCACGTGGGTCAATCGCTGGCTCACGAGAACATCCGCGTGGGACGCGTAGACTGCACGAGGTTCACTAATGTGGCCAAAGAGTTTGACATTAGAGGATACCCCACCATTCTCTTGTGAGTCTTGTGTTACGTATCGAGTACCTTTTTGTGCATGCGTATTTGAATTGTGTCTATTTGAGACAATGTCTTTCCAACGTCCCTTTTACCTGTCCCAGTGTCCCACCTCTAGTTTCACTTTCTACCCTCCCTCAGGCGTGACCTTCGCTTGCCTCTTTCCATGACCTCCTACAGAACATTTTGATTTGAACAGCCGGTTATATGATAACTTCACTCACATCACTTTCAGTCTTAAGGGCGACCACGTGTTCAGATTCGAAGGTGACCGTACTAGGGCGGACATAGTGAATTTCGCCCTCCGCCTGCTGGGACCTCCTGTAAACCAGCTGGAATCTGAAAAGGACCTTAGAGACATCATCGAAACGAGGGACATCAACTTTGTGTACATTGGCAATCCGCAAGGACCACTTTGGGTAGAATATGCAGAAACAGCTGTGAGTACGAGTCCACTTATATTTTCCTCTCCTCTCCCCATAGGATGCCTATCATTACGTGTCTTCATCACTTCAGCAGCATGAATTCTTCTACCAAATGTCACCTGACGTAGCTAAAGCTGTAAGTAGAACTCAAAAAAGTGAAAGCTGATGAACATGAGTGTATATTTTATTGTATCAAAATGTAACATACAGAGAGAGGTATGTGTACACGTCTAGAGGACATGAGTCCAAGTGCTACGTAGTGTAAAACCAGCCATTCGCCGGTCGTAACTTTTTATTTCTTCCCTTTTATTGCCCAAGGTGACTGGCTTGAGCGAGGACGACGTCGTAAGAGTCTTCAAGGATGGGACGTCATATAAATTCGAAGGAGCAGGTACAGCACTTCACATGAGGTTGCTTTTAGGCCCAAACCGAGGCTTCTTTTACGACCGAACAATGATTTGCATTTCTTGCTTGGCAGAGCTTTTTGCTGACAGAGAGCAAAGGAATCTGCCGGAAGAGGACAGCGCGGAGGTGATTATCAACCAGCAGCAGAATGCTCACAACCACACGTTGAAGGCGTGGGTCATCACTGAACGATTTCCTCTCTTCGTCAAAGTAAGGACCAGTTGTAGTCGTGTTGGTCGTTTAGAAAAATTAGGGTCTTCACCATATTTCACTAGCCTTATCGACGTGCATGGTAATATGTTTTGTCGCTCCCAGCTCTCGCTACGGAAAGAGAATGCGTAAATCATAATATTGCTTCAGCAGCGGGCCTTGCTGAGCTATCGGTGCACTTCCTATGGACGTACAAGATATATTGTGCAGTGTGAATTGCATTAAGATGTGTTCGGTGGAAAGGTGTAAGGGAGGGCCACATTGGATGGATCAAATAGGATAAGGAAGAATAAGAGGACTAGCGTCGGGACCGTTGGAAGAAAGCTGGGAGGGGGCAGAGGAATTGTCAAAGGACGTTATTGGGTCACTCTTCCTGCACTATGCAGTGTGCAGCAGAAACGGTCAGGCAGACACCTAAACTTTGCCCGTAACTTTGGCTCAGACTTTTGAAATTTCATGAAACATCATGTGTGCCTCTGCAATGATCGCACGAGCCAGTTGGACTTGGTCTTGGACCAGCTGGGACTCATCCTCCTTTGTACTCTTGCTACAAATAACCCTCTATCTGCTGCAACAAAAGACGTCAGATATACATCATAATCATGAGTTTTTGAGACCATCTCGTATTAGGGATTGCCAACCAAACATTTATGCATTTTTCCTCCAGTATAATCCACTTTCTCCCCACTTGGTTGAGAGGACAGTGGCTGGAAAAATAGCCACTAATATTTTTAATCACTTTTTAAAAATATTTAGATATATTTTCTCTTGCTTTGCATGAACTTGCATCTCCTGAATGTCAAGTAGCAGTGATCAGAGGTTTCATTAAGTTGACCACATTTGGGGAGAAAATGGTCTTGCTGTGAGAGCAATTGCACAGTACATACGGGTCACAGAAAAAACTGTGTCAAAATTAAGAGTGGCCAAATCTATTTGCACACACTTCTAGTTCTCAGCTTCAACTTCTTTCTTCTTTCACTCGTAACATTTCTCGTAAGACCAACAATTTCCTAAGATTCCAAAGTATTTTGGCTCGTGTGATCATTGCCGACGAACGCGTGATGTTTCATGAAATTGGAAGCATCTGAGCTAACGTCAAGGGCCTATCTTGGCTGTCTGACCATTTTTGTTGGGCACTGTTCTATATAGGTGGATGTATGTAGAGTGTTGCCTTCGAAGACTAATCTAGGTGTACTCTATAGTGCGTACATTTTATAGCGCAGGCCAATGTTAATTCTGTGCTCTACGTGCTCACCTACAGATCACACGTGGTCGCTTCTCTCACGTGATGTCGACCCGCCGCTTCATAGTCATGGCTGTGCTGGAAGAAAACAAAATTGGTGAGATGTCGCCGGAGATGGAGGAATTCAGGGACATGGTGGAATTTGTCGCAAAAACGTCCGAGCAGAAGTTCAGAGACAGGTGAGAACCAGGGCAATTTGCCGACGCTGCTGCAGTTCGTTACGTACTTTCTGTAGATACTCTTCCAAAATGCACGCAGTTACGATCAAAAATCATAGTGGTCGAACGATAAACTCGAGGCAACCGCCACTTCTGTTCTGTACGAAAGTTCCATTCAGGAGGAATGAATGAATAAGGCATGAATGATGCAACTTCTCGGATGCAGCTACTTCTGTACTACAGTGTGTTCTTGCCTAAATGTAATGAGTGTTTGATCTAATTTACTGCTTAATATGTCCTTGTGATAAGTGGCTGGCAGTTTGCTCTGTGGAAACAGTTTACCGCTATTAAGTTTAATTTCCTGAAGAAATTTGATCAACAACTTGAAAAAAAGACATGGGTCAACAAATGCTCCGCTACTCTGCGTCTTACATGCTAGCTGCATCTTTCAATGGTGTCAGTCAACAGCAAGAGCAAAATCAGTCACAATATTTTGAGACTGGCTTAAAGGAGTCGGTCTAAGGTGGGAGCAAAACTTTTTGCAGTTTGGCAAAGAAACACCCCGTACATGTAGTCAGGGCTGTGTGAGAAATGGTACATTCTCATATACAGTCGAAACTTGAAGTTACGATATTGCTTAATCAAACCGTAATACATCGTAACTAAGAACAATGACTGTCAGGAAGAACTATGCTTGGTCAGCAACAAAATTATCGTAAGTTTGAGACTGGTCACAACACTGCTATTTGACGGTTGTTTGAGAATGCAACCATGAATGGTAAGATGTCCAAATCAAAGACTTATTCATCCTCACTGTACTGTACGGGTCACATCTATGATGCAAGAAAGTAATCGTAATTAGTCAATTTACTTCTCTCTGGAACTATGGCGGAAACTAAAGCTGACTTGAGTGATGTCACGAAAAAAAATGCAGCTGGTTACGAAAGTTCGATAGTCATCGATTTTCCGGTGAGAACCAACTTCATATCAGGGAGTAATCAAGGGGTTAGTTTTTGTTTGAAGTGGTTAGAGAAACTTGGTGAGGGAAGTTGATTAGGATTGGTGACTGTGGAATTGACGATCGTGACTGCCCGATGAAAGTAAATGAGGGACTTAACACGCACCAGTTAAGGTCCCTGCATCCATCACATGTCCTGAAAGTCATGTAGTGCGTACACTACTGGTTTTTTTAGTGACCACGGCCTAGGACATTGTCTGACTGTCGGGAGAAGCCCGAGATGGCCGGTTTCAAAGCTGCCAGATGTACTACCGGATGCAGTGCAGATGTGCAATACCAGTTGCCACAACTTTGTTCAGAAGTAACTTTTTCAGGTTCCAATTCGGTTGGACTGGCAGTCCTGACTTGGCTAACTCAATCGCCATGGACTCACTGCCCCTGCCGAGCCTCATTGTAGTCAACTCGTCGACGTATCAGGTGAAGAAAGGAAAGTTTCGAGATTACAGACTGTAGTAAATGACCGTCGTCATCGTTTCAGCACTATTTGCCTGACGACGATCCCACGCAGTTGACTACCGAGGCCATCAAGATCTTCTTGGACCAGGTTCTTGACGGCTCCGCTCCTGTTTACGGAGGATCGTCCTATATTGTCAGGTAATGACAAAAAAAAATAGTTTTTCTCCCCATGACGAAGCAAAGGCTTTGTTGAGAGTAGGGAAATCTGCAAAGGCCGTGTTGCTGTTATTGCCGGTCCTTGCGTAACGTGATGTGATTTTTTGCGCGAAAGTGGAGCTGCCAAGATGCCTATTTATAATGTGCATAAGCCGTTTGAGTGTTCCAAAAGCGTACGCTTTGTACAGATACGTAACGCGAAGGTGGTAATGCTAGTGCTTCCCTTCCATCTCCAAGTTTTGCCTGTGCCTGAAGGCTCTGCTGCGTGATGTTTTCAAGTGTGTATCCAAATGCTCGCCTTCAAGTGCAGGACAGTGGGCGCTCAATTTAATGCCTCGAGTTGAGGAGCTCAACCCAAAGTTTACTACGAAAACTTTGCGCTGCACAATGCTCGATTTAGTGTCCTCCTCTCTAATGCTGCCGCTTAATTTAGTGCCCGCTTATCAACCAGGTGTCAATGTTGACTTTTTTTGGCTGGAGGAAACACATGTTGAGTCTTTGACACCAACTCCATGAAGGCACCAAAGAGAATAATGTGAGGAGAGGCGTAATGCAAGTCAGGAAGGCTCCTTGGACTACGCTGCCTCTCAGGACCACACGTACAGTTTTTGTACAACTTGGACTCAAAGAACATTGTAACTACAGGGTGTGTGGGAGACTTTGGCGAATCAATAAAAATTCTTATAGAGCGACCTTTTGCCATGATAATCTACCTACACCATTTGATGATAGCTGAGAGCTTTTGTTTTGAAAATCAGCCCAAAAATGAATCAACAGGAAGAGAAAATGGTCGTCAGCTCTGTTGAACGTAAAACGCTTAATGCTCCAATAGCAAATGGACAGGACAACTACTGCTGTCATCGAAACTTAAGGGTCATGGGTTGAACACAAATGTGGTTAAAAGTGTAGATGTCTTCTAGAACTGTGTCATTTTCAACTTTTAAAAAAAATCAGCTTCATTGGGTTCTTGATCATGGGGAACTTAGGTAATAACGTTTGGTCATCCAAAGTGAGCATGTGCTCTGTGCTCCTGTCCTGGCCCTGGTCAAGGCATTCATATATTCATTGCTAAAAAAATTGGCTCATGTATCTGGTACAAGCACACAAAAATTTCAAACCCATCGCATGAACAATTATCATCATCTAGTTTTTTTTTTGTTCGGGCCTGCCAAATTCTCCCACTCATCTTGTATAAGCTTACGGTGCATCATATGGGACTTTTCTTCGCAAGTTGTGCTGGGCCACACGAGAGCAGGCTTGATCGAGGCAAATCAAGCTACCCGAGTGAGGCTCAGTCCAACTTCAAAGAGAATAAGTCCAGTAAATGTACTGTGAATTTGTAATTACACGTGGAAGTTTCCTGATTTTTGCCCCACTTCATGCATCTTTTCATAGTTTGAATAAAAAAATGTCCCTATCCTCTGTAAATTTGGGGAAAGCAATGATTTGCTGGATTGACTTAGAGACCAGATGAAATGATAAACATGTCACTGAAATCAAGAGATATGTCTCAACGACATGTTTTTCATCTTTTTTTGTGCTCTATGAACTAGACTTAGCTTCATGTCGACGGGCGCTACTTCAACTGCCCCTAGCTTTGCTTCAGTGTGTACGACTGCGGCAGGATCAAGTTGAGCAGCGAGTAAAGACTTACACTGGCTTCTCGTTTGATAAGCAGATGCCTTTTTCTTAAGGTGTTTGTGACTGAGTCGCTTTGGCGGACTGAAATGTTTGTCTGTGAAGGCAGTTTTATTTAAAATATTTTGTTTAGAGTTACAAGTGATTCTGATCAGTTTGGCATTTCGAGTTGCATATATGCACTTAACAATCCAACTCGCTCACGACTCCCAGTGCATACAGCACAGCACACAGTGCATATAAAAAAGAAGAGGCAAAAAGCATTGTTTCCATAATGTGACCCAGAAACCTTCGAAATCATGCCTCAAACCGTCAGAAGTGAATTTGTCACGTGAAGCTGCCTTTACTCACCTCAGCAGTCATCAGCAGGTATTCTCTGTGCTCTCACTTCTTCAAGCTCTGTCACCTCTACTCTCTGTCCAGGCCTTCAAGTCCTGCTCCAACATGGCGAAGCTGGCCAAGCTATCTTCAGACACACTTTTCTTTCACGGCACGTTTCTCCTTTCACTGAGGTGGTTGAAATGGAGGAATCTGCTCCCTTTCAGTTCCTTTCAGGTTGTCTAAGTACAAGTTATTTCATCATCCTTGTAGGAGGACTTGTGTGTCCCCTTCAGAGGGCAAAAATAAAGTACCTTTTATGCTGAAACCTTTGCGTCCATCTGAGGTGATTGAGTGGGCCTTAAAGGAACTTCAGTCAGATCCAATCATGCTGTCATACTTAAAAGCCTGTCTATATCACTGACACTGTTTAAATCTCCCTCACAAACTGCAATTCTTACCAAGGAACGACAGAACCAGCCCAATGGGCGATGGGTGACTTCCACTCCCACAAGCAACGAATCAGAAATTCTCGAGGGGTCTCTTATACTCCTGTTCTTTACTTTATGCAGTCACGTCTGAGTCATCTTGGGATTTCCTTCAGTGTAATGAGTGCGGTGACAGATGGAGGAAATGAAAGATTTTCGACTCAATCTTTGGTCAGTGTGAGTGTGCCAACTCGCCGACCATTCAACGTGCTCATTCAGTCTCATTCAGACACTGCTGGATGAGAAGGACGTAACATTGAGGATGAGGAAAAGCTTTGCTTTGGTGCCTCCAGGCTCACCTGACCAAACGTATGGAGTCAGTGTGCTCACTCAGCATGGTCAGTGAAGGACACACGTGCCTCTGGGGCCTGCTTCTAATAGCTGCACTACATTCTTGTTAAGGCCTTTGGAGGTTGTCAGCATGAGAGTTCGGTCAAACTTATTTGTCGGTAGATTGGCTCATTCGTCACAGCATGTATAGGTTGGGACTTTTTTTTCGGCAGTTGAAGGTGACGCCGGCCTTAGGTGTGATGTGAAGTAATCCTCTCCAACCCAATACTTATCGCAGCGTCCATTCCAACGACCACGCACGCTATATCGTACTTTTACTGTATTATGTGTTTACATTTGTGAGAATAATGAAGAGAGGCACTCGTAATACCTTTTGCCTCATCTTATTAGCTTTGGGCATTGACAAATAGTTGTCCCTGAAAGTCTGTCCCACAATCTGTCGATTCTCTCTCTCAGACACACGTACAGCTCGTGTTATATTTCTCTCCTAGACGTACATCTGGAGTTAGTAGAGTACTTATTTAATACGGTACACGAGAAAAAGCTCTCCCGAAAATGGACAGCTCTATCTGTTTTGACGTCAATTATTGCTACGCAGTCTGCGTGGGTTTATACGTGAGGCTTCTTATGTCGCATATGGGTCATGTGTGAGTTGTACGTGACCGAAATATGTGGAGGTTGCCGGCTCTCCGACTGCTGTGTCACAAGCATCCATCGCTCAGCTTCGCCGCTAGCATAAACTCATCGTGACAAAGCTGAAATGTATGAATCCTACAGTTGAGATTTTTATGCGATCGCATAAAAGTTATTTTTTCACACTATTTTGGCACTTTGGGCCCCGAAATATAAAAATAACGGTCATCATCATGATTGGATCCTCCAACTTTTAAGGTTATACCGCGTCTACTTCGAGGCTAAGACCAAGCTGTGGGAGATGTGGCGTGGCAACCCGGCCTTGACGGCCGTCCTGTTCGGCCTGCCCTTAGGATTCTTCGCCCTTATCTGCTACTCGATCTGCTGTGCAGACATCATGGACGCAGAGGAAGAGGAAGAGGACGAAAGTGAGTAATCCTCATGATCTTTCATGTACTGTCCTTGTGTCTGTGAGATTGCTGCAAGCGCAGCCAGACTTATTGCGTACCGGGCTCGTGTCACTGGGCTGGAGATGTGACAGAATCGATTTGTCGGAGACAAGGATGGCATTTGCGCTGAATTAAGCTATGTTTTTTTTCTAGTTTCTTTTTCTTTTCAGAGCACAGTCCACAAAAGTGTACTAATTACATACGTCATTCTCGTAAAGAAGCACTTTACACTCGTTTTCAGATGTTGCAGCTCGAGAGACACAGTTGACGACCCCGGATGGGGGCGGGGGCGGGGGCCCGAGGGTCGTCGAGCTGCCTCGAGAGTTTTAATTAGTACACTTTTGTGGGCTGTGCTCTGAAAAAAAAGAAACTAGAAAAAACATTTAACATGGCATTTTTGTTTCCCTTTTTTTGGCTGCCCCAAACATGTAATTTCTGTGGGTTCTGCAGTTCTGTAGCATGTGGTAAAGTACTTTACAAACGTTTTTCACTCAAGCATGTGGTAAAGCATCATTTGATCCCACGCTTGCAGTAAATAAAACAGGTGAGTAAGCAAAAAATGCCATGTTAAATACAGAACATAAATTTTAGTAAGAGGCTGCATGCCATGATTCGTTTGATACCAATGCCACCCTGCTTTAACTCTGTTGATCATGCCTTACAACACAGTAGACACCTTTGTAGATGTGGGATCGACGTGCTTCCGTGTCGAGGATGGTAGTGCTGGCCTCAAATCAAATCCTAGAACTTCGGAACGTTTCTTCGTAGCAAGAGCACTTCGCACAAGTACTGACACTTGCAGACTGACTACTGCTGGCCAGCGGTAGGCCTGATAGGCCTCGTGCCTTCAGAGTAGGAATATCAAGTCGATCCCTTCGCAAGACGACCAGGTCGAGACAATAGCAATGCTGTCCCACTGAAGCCCTGAGACAGCAGAGTCTCGATTTGCTTTGAAGTCAGTGCTGAATGCAGTCTCGTCCGGACACGTTGTAATCACGAGTGGGCAAAATGTAGCCAGAGGACCAATTCTTGTCTTCCTTCTCTGTCTCATGTTACTCTTTTCCCGAAGGCTTTCAGTCGAGTCTTAAATGACGGAGAAGTTTTCCCGACAGCCACTTTTATGTGGTTTAACGACAGTTCGACACAGCCCTGACTGATGCAGTGGACACGACTCCCTACCCACGAGCAAGAGACTCCTGTTCTCGCAATTTAGCCCAAGTTCTGGGCTTAACAGTCCCAAAATATTTCCATACATAATCTACTGAGGGTTGTGTCCTTGAAGATGACGGCAGTAGGGGTTGTGTTGATAAGGCTTCTGTGTCGCAATCTACTGCGTCGGTAAAGGTTCGGTTGGTAAGACTTGTGTCGGACAATCTGTGACGCGCTTTTACCCGAATGTCTGACGAAAAGAAGGTTAAAAATAAAGATTTGACTGACGCCTCCCGGCACCTCTCAAGAGATGATACCAAGTACGTCAAAGTTGCAACCCGCTATTTCCGTCTTCCTCTTCCAGGAGACCTTCACGAGAAGACAGACTGAACAAAGAAGGATGGCTGCTGCACCTTTTTGCGTGGGGACAACGAACATCCGCCGCACATCCCAGCCATGTAGGAAGTTATTTTCTAGTCAATTTGTCTGCTTAAGAAGTTCTATTACATTGCAGTTCAATGCACTAGCTCACAACTTTTGGACTTTCTCATCGATGATGGGAATGAAACAGCTCGGTACATATGTTAATTATGTGCATTACAACATATGCCTAAGTACTGTATTCCATTCACTGTTTCCGCTCCAACCCACCGTAAGTTGTACGCAGTAGATCCACCCAGTGAATCGTGAAGTTCCAAAGGTCAGCGTGTTATGTTAATTTTGTTTCGTTCAGTGTAAAGTTAAGAATGCAACCTGATAAGAAAAGGTTATGTAACCTTCTCCAAACTTGCTCTCTTAGAAGGATAGGCTTTTTGTAGATCGATTTTGTGATCAATGAATGCATTTTCCCAAGGTGAAAACGTTACAATAAACTTATCGAAGTCTTCTACTTTGAAATCATCAGTTAATGCGCACAAGTTGTCTTCAGATGTTTTCGAACTGCTTGAGGAAAAAAGGCAAAGTTTTAAGATTCCAACTACTTGTTAATAATGGCTGGTTCCATGCCATGAGGCCAGCCTGAAAATGTTTGCAAGTTGACGTGCAGAACGCCAGAAAGACGTCTGCATTTAAGTTTGATCTTTCCTTAAGCCGTATAAAAACATCTGCCGGAAACTGTACGTGGATGCGACCGACCAAAAGTCTGTACATATCGAACATACGTGCTCCACTGCGGGACCAAGTGCGCATACATATGGAATCAAGTCACTCTGCCATTGAGTGTCCTGGCACCTTAGGGAGCAGATGAGCCATTTGTGCACTACATGAGATAACCTTATGTAACAGGATTTTGCACGCCCTAGAGGTCTCTAGGTGTTTCCACAACCCCCTCATCATTTCCTATGCAGTGCATGCTGCACTTATAACTCACCTAAGCTCCCTTCAGGGTAGGCCCGAGCCAAGGTCCGACCAAGACCGACAGGCCAGGACCGGACAGGGGCGACTTTACCCAGACCATAGAGAACCTTTGGAGAGAGTAAGCGGCCGCGTAGACTGTAAATGCAGCCCGACAGCTGACTTCACCTTTTGCTAGGCAAGAAAGCACGTGGCATTCAAGGTGTGTAGTATGGCACACACCATTTAATTATTCTGAAGTAGGAGCACATGAAGCTATATACATTTGCAAAAATGTTGGCACGGTGCTTCGCATTCCCAGTGAAGAAATTGGCTGAAAGAGAGTTCTTGACGATCTTGGAGACACGTATACTGTGACATATGTCAGGATAACCAAATGAATAAGTGCCAGTATGTGGCTGCTGATAGCATCGCTGGTCATAAAGTCATGTTCTTTGGTAAGTGTTGCAAACAGTGAATCAAGTTCAATCATAGGAAGACACTCATATAGGAGTTAATCTTGTGCAGTTCTGGCAGACAGTAGATGCCTCCGGCAACGAAAAAACTGCTCACACTTGACTAGTAGATGGCAGAGTGATCCTGAGGGAAGTGCAAGTCCTTGCTTGACTGTTGGGAGTGCATCCTCGTTGCCCCTGTATTTCTTGATTTTGATGAGCATGCTGGTTTCAGAAGGATCACATGGAGAACTATATAGTGCAGCCAAGCATGTAAGACAGCAAATGACCTTCGACAGTGAGTATACGTAATAACCAGGGATGTAAGCCTGGGCTGACAAGCATATCACATAGTCATGTGCTGAGCCGCAGACACCATGGTCAGGAAAACTTTGGGCATCTTGTGAGCAGTTGTGATCAGCAGCCTTCGTGTCTAGTGTGCCTGGCTTGCCAAATGTCAGGGCACCAGTGTCATCTTGTAAATGAATGTTGGCTGGAACACTTCCTGGAATGTGACGATCAGCATGAACCATCAGGGCACAAAGTCCAGTGCAGAATTGGACAGCTGCAGGGTTGAGAGACCACCTGTGTCTCTGGCAGAATGCATTAACGAAGAGCTCAAGATGGTCCTGGCTGAATTTGTGAGTGGAGAGGTGCAACAAATTTGGACAACCTTCATCCATGTCCTCCGGAAGCCTTCTGACAGTCTTGATGTCTGCCAGAAGTCGAAGAAAGCCTGCCCTTCTCTAAGTGTGGATTAGTTGCATTCCATGCACATCTGTAAGAACCTGTGGCATTTCCTCTACCTGCTCCAAGATGCTTTCAGCTGTAGTCATGTCTTCGGACTTGCCCGCCTGGGTTGAGTGCAACCTTGAAACCAACATTGTTTGGGGATTGACATTTAAGATTGTGAAAGGTCTTATCTGTCAAATGCAAGAAGTTGGCTGTTGTATGAAACTGTTCCATGCAGGCCCACTTCAGTGCATGTGCCACAGAGTCACTTACAATTGCCTGAACAGTCAGATTCACCTTCATCTTGTTGCATTTGAAGTTAATATGACGTTTAGCAAGGCGATTGCCGAGGCGAAGACCATGTTCCCGTTGTAGGTGATGCAGTTTCTCACCATATTCCATGTTGTTTGAGTTGAGACATGCTGTTTGAGTTCTACAGTTCCTCTAGGGCATCTTGCAGTTGAGTGTTGGCCTCACTGGCATGGCTAACTTGACCACGGAGCCGATGGACTTTGGTCTGAAGGATTTGGTACTCCTGAACTTTCAACTCTAGCTCTCTCCTCGTTGCCTCACAGACTGCTCACACTTCATTGATAGTTGGCAGATACACATGGGAGAGCTGCTTTGAAATCACAGCCTCAAAAACTTTTCAATGGTGTCAAATGCTCCCTGGCATATTAGTGCATTTTGCGACTAGTTCCAATTAGAGATGGAGGATGAGTGGGAAATCTTGAGTCTTGACTAGATGTGAGTCTGGCAAGTCAAAGCTCTCGAATGATATTTAAACAAAATTTGGCCCATGAAAGCCTTCATCATGATGTCATGATTTGAGGGACATCCAACACCCAAAATACAGTGAGCGGCTGCTAAAGGCTACCTTCAAATTCAATGGGTATTGCTTGTGGTTAAAAATTAGTGTTATCATAGTTTTGCAAAGCCATTAAAAAGCTTATGAAATTATGAGATGGCTGACCTTTGGCCACGTAAGAGCTCGTTGTTATGAAGAACGAACTTTAGCAGTTTCAGCCCTGCCGTGTGCAGAGTTTCTGCTCCACACGCAACTTACTGAAGAGATTGGTCTGCTCCACCATAAGAGAAAAATCGTCTCATTGCAGCTGTTTTAGTGATGCCAACGAGTTGGCTCAACTGACTGACTCGCCAAAACGAATCATTTTCGCGGCCATGTGCTCATTCGGGGGTTGGTACGCGCTTGCCGCTTGACCGTGATGATGTCTTTGTGCACGAACGCGGAGTCTTTGGCATGCAGCGTGCCTGGGAATGATCTGAAAGATGCCATCTTTTGGCATGGAGCACAGGAGGGTGCATGGCAGCCCCCACAGAAAGTTTCAGCCAACTTTCAATTTGAGCTTCATGATTCTTGGTCAGAAGAGTCACCAGTAACCCTGGAATATACTTGACGCCATCAATCTCCTTCGTGGCCTCATACAGGGACTCCAGGATAGTGACAGCTTTCTCAAACTTAGCCCAGTATGCTGCTGAAATACGGCCGACACATTCCATGCACTCCTATGACTAGAGAATACTCCAATATGGAATATTCTCCAATTCTCCCAATAGATACCGATGGCCTCTTGGAGCTCAAATGCACGTGTCAACATGAGGTATATGTTGTGGCAGCGGGTCTCAACTACCTTCACAAGCTCCTAACTCTTGTTTGCCATTCTTCTATTAAAGTCTAGGTGACTTGACTGTTCTGAGTGTGTGTGTCTGTGCAGGAGTTGTCTTCCCCTCTTCTTCCTCTTTACCCTCAAGGAGTTCATCATGAGGTATGTCATAAGGTATGACACAGAGGCAAGTCACTGCACCTCAGGCAGATGGGGCTGTGGATATTAGGGTTACCACTAAGGTTTAAAATGAAGCGACATGGATTATACCAGTTTCTAAACTGTGGTTGTTGAGACCACTCTCAATAAGTACTTTATTTTGTAAGTAATATTCAAGGAAGTAATTTATTATTAAAAGTCAGCTCTTCTTGAAGTGCATTCAATACGGTTTCTTTAAATATGGTTGCATATTCGTTGACAACTTTGCCACACTGTACAGCAGCTACATTGAAGACTGGTTTTCACTTCCTGGCCTTCTACGGTCAAGCCTCGCCTTATAAGACAAAAATTATTATGCTGGTGCTGAGCGTATGAGCGTACTAGAAATGCAGTGTGAAGAAAGTCAATCAGTTAAAGAAAATTACATGCTTGACACAAAAGCTCTCAACAGCAAGTTTCATTTTGATCCTAACTTGAACCTTGTAACACTTTTTTTCATTTGTTTCTCATGAAGAAAGTGTTCAAGAATCATTTGAGAATAAGTGAAAATTTTTTGTGAGAATAACTTTTCTTTTTGTTTGTCCAACAAATAACCTTTGTCACACGTATCCTTCTTTTCTGCCCTGCGCTATTTAGGGCGACTGTCAAAAAGTATCTCTTGATTGCCCGGTATTGCTCTTCTCCCAGGTCTCCTCCCGCTTCTTGATCAAGGTCAAGCGACTAGGGGATGACATTGGCCTTGAATACGGGTCACACAAAAAAGTCCGGTGGATTTAGATCACAAGAAGCTGGTGGCCATGTATTTTGTCCCTCAAAGTCATTCCCCAAGTGCTTGTGGAGTATCCTTTGGGCCCTCTTTGAACCTTTCTTTCATGTCATCCTTAAGCCATAGTATTATATACTTTACAAACAATGGCCCACGTAGTATTGCCCTTGCGTTTGTTTTTGTTGCCATATTCTGGATTATGACCACTTTTTTGTTTAGAGTTACATCCCAAGATCAACCACATTTGCATGTGTGTTCGCATCAGAACTGATGCAAAAATTGTCATTGACCAAGCTCCCAATTGATGTATAAATTAGTATGCACTAATTATGGTCATAATTGTACACGGCTCACGAATGTGGCTCATGAGGTTGACCCTCAACCAGGACAATCAAAATGTTCGTGCTGCCCAAGTGGAGATACGAACTAAAAAGAAGAACATATTTTTATAATCGAACATGAAGTTTTCCTCTTTTTACGCATCATGTTGTAAAATCAGCGTGGTCAGTACTCAGTCCCACTATGCTTTGGGGGCGGCCCCCCCCCGCGGGGGGGGGCGCGCCGGCAGGCGCGGGCAAAGGAGGTGGTAAAGTTCAATTTTTTGTGGTAAGGTTATTTTTTTTTGGTT
>JAAUXU010135092.1_pt1 | contig 33838 bp, 29 predicted proteins | sample 7278151 | NCBI WGS metagenome assembly JAAUXU01 (sample SAMN14350113, study PRJNA611818) | marine sediment metagenome | isolation source: surface marine sediment (1.8m) | place: French Polynesia: Moorea | collected 2018-08 | reverse complement strand
TTTAATTAACCTCATTCTGGAGCAGACAAGAAAAATTTTGATACCAGTAAATATACAGTCCTTGGAGTGTAAAGATTAGATGTGGACATGACTTCACCTCATCTGAACACTATACTGTACTGGAGGCACAATTTAATCGAATAAAACAAATTTGTTCGATTAGTTGGTCCAGTGAAAACCTCAACTAAAAATCGATTGATCGGTTAATCGACTCAAATACTAATCCTCTCTTGCAAGGCTGGGCAATACTCGTATTGGTATCGGCGATACCGATACTCACCCTGTATTGTGTATCGACTCGGCAAGTTGAATATCATATCGTGTATCGGCGAATGCCATCAACTCATGCTTGCTGACCACAATCAAAACAAAACAAAAATCTGGAAGAAACTGGGAAAACCAGGCCTGCCTGCTCTGCTTCTCTTCTTCATTGTGACTTCTTAGTGAGTATTGTCGTGGACAAGTTTTTTGACCAAATGCGATACACGATATGTGTTTTTATATCGTGGATCGACTCGTGTATTATGATACTCTTGCCGTATCGACACGTGTATAGACTTGTCAAGAAATTTGGAATATCGCCCAACTTTATTGCTTGTATTGACTCAGCTTTCGCAATACAGTCATGCTATACTGAAGTACATGGAAAGGTCCAAAAAGATTATTTCTCAAAAACCATTTGACTTCGTCCTCTCCATTCAGTTAACCTAAGATGCATTCAGGCATATTACGAAATTATCCTTCTTTGACCTAGCTTATTATGCATCCAACTGAGATTCGCCAGTCTCATGCAACGTTCGTGGTCGTCATGAGGGACTATTTTGAAATATGAATGGGAAAAAAGTCATGGTGACTTGCAGGTCTACAGCAAAAAAGTGGGAAATGACGCAACAGAGGCTTTCAACGAAAAGGAGTCATCTGATGGGGCTTCAAAGTGAAACAAAGATCCCAATGTTTGATGCAGCAAGTATTAGAGATCCATCCTTCAAATGAGACCTAATTTATAGCCCCACATGCTGCTGCTTGGAGCAACGAAACGTTGTTTCTGCCACGTCCAAACGTGGAGAGTGATTGGTTCGATAAAGAAAACCTGTTAGGCCCACCTCCCCTGATCTGACCCTGACCATCTTGGTGGCATTTGAAAGCCCTTTCACTGCAATATCATTTGTGTAAAACCCATGACGAAATCTCAGCATGCAATTTATGACTGATGATTCAAAAAGTTGCTGCGTTTTTCGTGTTGTAGAATGAACACATGAAGTCTCCGGTTCGAGTCATCTCGGTTACAGTCACAATCCGGTCACAATTATCACTGTCCCTGTCCCGAATTTCTACTTCTCAAAATAAAGACTTTTTTTGGTTACAGTCATCAGACTCTGCTTGCAGTCTTCAAATTGCATGAGGAAAATTAAAAAATCTGGGCAAAAATTACGGTAAATCAAACACGACTAAAATGTCCACTAAAACTGAGTCCATTCTATGCAACTCTCAGTGTTCATGAAATAAGCAACTTGTCCATGAAATGAGCTACTTGTCCGTAAATAAGCTATCTGCCCATCAAATCAGATAATTTCCCACCAATTTTTCCCAGCTATTTTCTCTGTGATTAATTTATCTAAAAAGTCAGTCTCAGAACTTGTACATCATCTCAGTACATTACACTGCAAGGGAACCCTGACTGGCAGAAGGCAAACACACCGTCCACCTGGGCAACTCAGGAGAATGAATATTACTTGTGCTCATTCTATGCCGCAATTGTGGTCTACAACTTCAGCTTGACCTACACGCGAGGCTGAGGACTCACACTACACATGACCTACAACCTACGTATGAGGCTGGGGACTCAAACTGTGGCTAAAGGTTATCTGTGGTGACATCAGTGACGATCATCCATGGTGGCTTCTTGCATCAGTCCTACTCATCATGAATTTGCTTGAGGAAACCAGCTGCTTGCACGTTGGTGTGTGTGTGTCACCACTCATAGTGTACACAGAGGACAACACTAGTGAGTTGACTGAGCCACCAGCCAAACGCAGGAAGACCAGAACCTGGCTGCTGCTTGACACCTTTTCTACCAGGGAAGAAGTGTGTCAAGCTCTCCCCAGTGACCATCACTGGGGACTGCAGCAGCATGGCTTGGGGTTTGAACTGTACCACTGCTCTGAGGTCAAGACTCATGCCACCTTTCCCATGCTATGAAGGAGGCTTATTTTCCATGAACAATCATATGCCATTTCCCTACTGAAGACAGGTTAGGAGCACCAACATAATCCTGAGTCCATTTCCAGGCCTGCAGGACTCCCAGAAATGGTCAAGATCAAGATCAATGATTTTGTTGTAGCTGGAATCAAAGCCCCCAACTCAATCTTGCATAACTTTGGGCAGTCACACCTCCCTGAACCAAAATAGTCCCAGCTTAAGAACTACTTACAGAGACTTTGCAAAGATCTTCATAGAGAATCAACAGTATCAGTGGGTGATGTGAAGACAAGGTGCCAGCCTTGAGGTGCAATTCCCCAGACCAAGACACAAGCTTTGTCTATGCACATGAGCTCAAGGCTGATCTGGACCAGGAAGAGTGCATTGTCTGTATTGTCCTCTCCACACCTCAGTTGCTTCACCTAGCCTCCAAGACAAAGCTACTTCAGCTTGACAGTATGTATAAACTCAATCTTTGGGGCTACCCTGTTTTCCTCCTAGGAGTCACTGATGCTAACTGCACACTCCATCCATTTGTGCTCTCAATCTGCAATCGAGAGGGAACAGAAGACTTTGCCTTTTCCTTGAAGGCTCTTTGAAACAGCATTGGATCCATAACTGGCTCAGAATACAAGCCCACTGTTATATGGCTGATAGTGCATCTGCAATATCTGAAGCTATTACAACTACATTTTGGCAATGATGTAGGACTAATCTGTTACTTTCATGAAAAAAAGGTGTTGAGACAAGACTGAAGCAATTTTCTCCTGACGTCCATGCTTCTTTAGAGAGTGACCTTGACCTGCTGCAGCTGACACACTCACCAGAGGAATTCCACACTGCTGCCCAGCTCTTCATTTCATACTAGACCACAAATAATGATCCAGCTGTTGTAAGTGTGGCCAACTACATTGAAGAAGAGTGGATCACCTCTGGTCTGAGCCATTGGTTTGAAAAAGCCATCAAAACCTTGGGTCTCGAGGTGATGACAACAACAGGAGAGGGCTGTGGCTCCAATGGCACTGGTACTCGCTCAACATGGCCGACCAGGACAACTAGGGGGAGGTCTGCTCTACCTTGCTGGTGTCGCCCTAGTCTCTGTTGTGGGCCTGATTCCTTCAGTGCTTGAGTGACCTTGGTCACTCCTGCAATCTTGGCAACGTAGGCCACGGTATTGCTGGTCTTCAGAAGGCCCACGAGCTGCTAAATCTTGCCACCCCTCGACCATGGGAGACATTTACAGTAAAAACTGTCGTGGGGAGCAAGCACTGATTTCGTCAGCAGTAACTGTGCGACAACATTAACGGAATCAGCATTATTTGTTTCTTTGTCTAGAACACCCCTTTTGTGACGTCTCTAAGCCTATTTTTCGCTGTGCAGTAGCCCAGTGCAATTGCATATGCAACATTTTTTTAGCTTCATTCCATGCCCGTTGTGTGTACACAAGACTGGATTACTCACCTTGTCCTGAATGTGCTCGTCGGCCCCGCACTTCAAGAGGTATCTGTAAAAGATCCCGCTGTCGTGCAACGCGGCTGAGTAGTGGAGAGGGGTGCGACCCTCCTATGAAGGGGGTGAGGGAAATCGGGGTCACCACTCTGCTCTTTCATTGGTGAACAATCGGAATTTCCCGGAGGGAAAAAGACTTGCCTGGTCCTTAGCTCGGGTGGTGATTCTGTACTTCTCGGCTATAAGTTTGACGATCTTTGGCTGGTAGAAGAGTACGGCCTTGTGGAGGGGCGTGGCTCCGTAGGGGTCTCTGGACAGCGCCAGGCGCTCGGAGGTCAACAGCTCTTGCACCACCGGGACCACGCCCGCGGTCACCGCGTTATGTAGGATCGAGATGGTGTCCTGGCAGCCAAAATAAAGTTTACACCAGAACTGCAGCTCACTTTTTTTACATACATGTATACCAATTTTACTGAATTAGCGAAGCATAACGCAAAACTTCCAATAAATTGTATTAAGGCAGTAACATCTAAGGCATCGTCTGGATGACTGTTACCATGAAGTCTGGTAAGGTGGCCAGAAACTTGGTGACCTTTCCTATGGCCGAGGACTCGTGCAAGAGTCTGTACCCGTGGCCGTCCAGCACCACCTTCTCCAGGTGCTCCAGGTCGGAGTTGTGGATGAGAGTACGCAAGTAGGCTCGATTGGGCGGTGGAACTGAAACGACCAAAGAGAAGGGAAGGCTCCAGCCATGCAAGGCTTATTAGTGAAAGTGCATGCAAGAAAAAAAATCACATCCATTCATTATGTGAAGAGAGCGGAAAAGTTTGTGATTCGCTCAAAAATCTGGCCTCTTCTACTGAGCCATACAGAACATTGTAGACGAGACAGAAAAGTCCTCAGGCCATCTTAAAACAGGTGTCAGCCTTGCCTTGTACTGTATTGTGTTGCTAGAGCCTGGATTTTTAGGTGAATCGCATACATCCCCGTGTTTTTTTTTCGCTCTCTAACAATGACGTTTTTCTGGCCTCCTCTGGATTAATCATTAGGTCTTTGTGCTGACACGTACAGTGCATCATTACAGGACCTCGGAATTTCAGGACAAAATTTTCACTACCATAATGTAGTTTTTATGATCGACTATTTTCGAATTTTGCACCTTTTTTCACTTGCGTCTCCAATTTTCTGCCCCCCACCCCCAAATGGTACCTAAAATTCTGAGGTCTCATCATTGCAGTTGGGGTGAATGGTGTGGACAAGAATTTTGGTCCTTCTGTTGGAGTACCACAAGAAGTCGCAGAAGTACATGTAATAGTAGCACTACATGTAGTTGGAGGAGCAGGGGAGCCTGCGTTGCCACCACCAAAGTTTGCGTTGCTGCTGGTGTGTAAGTGACTCCTACAAAAGGTGCCCTGGCCAAAGAAAGCCACTTAGTATTGGCTTAATTTAACATTTAATATCTAATCTTGAGAACAAAAGAGAAATATTTTAATTGTAGGTCCTAAAAAATGTTATTTGGATGAGGTTGAGACAGGTTAGACGCCCGCTGAACTCACGAGGAAGGTCGTCTTTTGGCACCGGGAGTGTCACGAAGATGATGCGAAACTCCCGGTAGAAGTCTTCGTCGGCGTCCGCGTAGATCGACTGCTGCTGCGGTGCCCGGCGCCTCTTGGTCGGCGGTTGCGGCTTTTCCGACTTGATCATGATGGGCAGGGACACCCTGGAGACTTTTTCATGGGCCTTGTTGAAGGTTCCACCACCGCCACCAGCCTTTCCTTGGACAGAAGGAGGAGAATGGGCGGCCAGAGTCCCTCGCTGCTTTGACGCCCTGGCGGCCTTGATCAATTCCAGGCGCTTGGCGCTCTCCTCACTGGAGCTGTTCAGCTTTGGAGGTCCACTAGTCATTGGAGGATTGATCTCAGGTCCTGTCTTAGCCTTGGGCTGCTGCTGCTCCTGCTTGTCTTGAGGTGCTGGTGGCATTTTCAGGACCTGCGAAGGCTCCTTTTGGCGATTTTTTGGCTCTTTGAGATTGGTTTGGGATGCTTCTTCATCATTGGATCGAGGCTGCCGCACTCTTTGCTTCAGTGGCTTCAGCGTTCTCGGCGCTACAGTATTGTTCTTGGTGTCCACTTTGTCCTTGGCGGCAGCAGCAGCAGGAACTTCCTTGCGACCTCCGGGCTTGGTCACTTCCCTCAAGGTGAGAGAGACGTCATTGTCAGTGGTCCCTGTCTTGTCCAGGCTTTTAGGCGGACTTGCCATGAAGTTATTCTTTGTAGATTCTTTAGTTGTCGGTTTTGTCGGACTCCTGATCATTCTCGGTAAGGATCTGTTTCTAAGCTTAGTCGTCAAGTCAGTCTTGTCGCTCGGTAGGGATTGGTCCTTCAGTTGCTTCTTGTGTTCCTTGGCCCCAATGGCTTTTGCGTTCTGCATCGCTCTCCTCACGTCGTCCACATCCATCAACATCTTGCTCTTGTGCAAGAATTTCTGGATTTCTTTGTGCGACACCGAAGACGACTGATGAGCATTGCTCACTTTCCCAGCTGCTCCTGCGAGCTTGACATCGCCAGCAGAGAGACGTTCCAGATCTTCCAAGTCCTCGATTTCACCCTTGTTCCCTCCTCGTGCTGTGGTGTCAGCTTTCGGTCCTTTCCGGGCCAGTCCAGGCTCTGACCTTTGAGGCTTTCTGTCCACCTCTTGATCTTCCACAAGATCATCGGGCTTCTTTTTTCTCCTCCGACTCTTTCTCTTTGGCAGGGGAGTTTTCTTGAACTTCGACTTGACGGTCTTCGGAGCCACGTCAGCTTCCTCGGAGCTACTGGTGCTGAGGGTCCTGAAGTCCTTCCCGGCCGCCAGCAGGGACTTGTCCAAGGGCCTGCTCAACCTGCTCGTCTCTTCTATGGCCGCCTCCAACTCCTTATCGAGGTCCGGGGGTTCCACGAGCTTTGTCTCATCGACTGACTGCCCCAGGGTGGCCGGATCGACGTTGAGAAACTCCAACTCCTCTACTGGAGAAGCGATGCTCCTGCGACGCTGGTTGACGAGTGCGACGTCCGGCAGAGGTGCTCGGTGCTGCTCCGTCGTCATCGCAGCATCGGCGTTACCTGTTGACACCAGCTTGGCACTGGTGCCACCCCTCTTGACCACACTATTACTACTGCTGTTCTTGTCCTTGTCTTTGTCACGGTGAGCCTCGTATCTGCTGTCATTGCGGTCGTCGTACTTACTCGGCGAGGTTGCTGAGTCCGGGTCGCCCTTGATGAGGTGCGAGGTGACGGGAGGCGGCCTGCGAGATTGGACCGTGCGATGCCGGATGTCCTGCGGGTGGTCCCGGTAGAAGGCCGGCGAGTGGCCTTGCTGCGACATCAGCAAGAGAGAAAGGGAAAAAAGGTCTCCTTAATGCAGCTCCCAACTAAATGCACTTTCGGATGAATATCTTAAGACGCGGTTGCACTGAGATAGTTTTGTGTCAGTCCTTGGAATCTACTACATAGCAGTTTTCTGTGGCTGGTCATGTCAGCCATGGAGAAGTAAAGTGAAGTCTAGATCGATATCTAAGTTAGTTGGTGAACGACCAAAAGTGACTCTTGCCAAAGTTTGCGGAACCCGAAAATTTGGCTCCTGCTACCGAGGTGGCCCCAATTCACATCACTGCAGTGGTCCCAGCTGTTAAGGAAACTTTTGCTCCGACCCAAGGGTGTCCTCATAAGCCACTGGATTGACTTTCAGTGTGCAGACCAGCAGCATTGGGCGGTGTCCTCTTACGGAACATATGATAATATAAGTCGGCTGAGAGCATCTAAGCTCTCAATTCATGAGAGTTTGCTCAAAGCATCGGACAGTCACTTGAGTTTGTCCTTTGGTGGCATTACTCGGATATTCGGTCAGAACTCAAACCGAGTAGTGACTTCGGTCGATCACTAGTGCGCGTCAATTGCATACGTCCCAGAACTGTGCCAGTGTCAAAAGTCAGTCGATTCTATCCACAGATACGAAAGAAATACGCACCTAAGCACTTTAGGGAAAAAACCAAGCAAAGAGACAAAGGAAGTATGGCAGAAAGCAGCGTTGCATGATGTACTTAAGCTTAAGGCATTTGTCTGGTGGAGTTCCCTCCCTGAAGGGGAAGAAAATGGGTACCATAAACCACAGCTAATGGAAACTGCAGTCAGTCATAGGGGCCTAATGGAAGTGTAGGTAACTATTACAGATTTTGGGGGGAGAGCAAATGCGTGCGTGCCTATCGGTTGAAGGACTCCCTCAGCAATGTTCTCCCTATGTTGTCCCTACGGTGTTGCGCAACAATCAGGAAAACAAGACCTCTTTAAAAGGGGCTTTGAGCTTCAGCACCAACAAAGTACAGGAAAGTACGTAGTACTTGATGAACAGATGCAGACAATGTGTTTTGGCGCGTAGTTTGGTTTAAACATGGAGATACTTTGTTTGTGTGCATACTTACTCATGACTTATAAATAATAGCTTATGATATCGATGGAAAAAAGTCTTTTTGAAGAAAAGGTGATCGGAAGTGAACGGCTAAAAGTTTTCCTACTACTCACGGGACTCGTGGGCCTTGACTTTTTTTTAAAGTTTGTGAGTTCCATACCACGTCCACGACCTCCTCGTCCGTGCCGGCCTCCGTCAACAGCCCGTAGAGCTGGTTCACGCCGCCAGTGGTGCCCTGCAGGGCAGCCGCGTAGTGAAGTGAAGTACGGCCCTCCTGGAGTAAAAACACAGTGAAAAAATGGTCCTACAAAGTTACTTCAGTGCCGTGCCCAAAGTCACTTCTGTGTTTTTGTTACAGCAACCGTGAGGTGCTGGACATGGCGGAGGGAAAATCTCTGGTACGTTTCATCAGACTGTGTTTTCCTTATTTGCACTCCTTCAAAGTAGTCAAATTCCGCTTCAGCGTAAAAGAGTCGACTTTGGAGAATTGTTGATCATTCCCGCCCTACACACGCATCGACTGAAGAGCTCTGATGCTACTTTTAAAGGGAAGTAGGGGTTTTTTGGCCTCAAACACAGCTTTGAGACGCTTTGTCTCTCTCTGCTTCTACAGACGAGATCAGGTTTCTGCCATCAATCCTGTTCCCTGGACGACAACGTTGATTGTTGTTTTAAGACAAAGTCAATTCATTATGCAAGTTAAATTACTGGCGTCCTGAACCTCACTTGGATAAGTACACCGTTGGACCAAAATGTGTCGACAACAGATTTCCCATTGTCTAATGTGATGGCAACAGCTGACTTGCTCAACCAGACAATTAGAAACGAATGTTTTTCATTCACCCCAAAACATCATCACAGGTTTTTGTGTTGTAAGCTTTTCATCAAGGCAGCTAATGCCAGACTGCTTCTTGTTAACCTACCATCTTGATGGACTCACACATAAACACCAATGTCAGGATCTCGAGTACCACAGTCATTTATAAATATACCTAAAGCCACAGATATATCCTTTGCTAAGCCTCATATACGCCTGAGATTCCCAATTGCTGCTCTGCAGTCATGCAAAATGCAAATCTGCAGATTTTGGACCAACAGTATGAAGGCTTTTGCTCGTAGTCTTGATAAAATTAGAGATATAATACACAGTAAAGTTTCCAGCAAGCAGGGGAAAAAATAGACATATTGAGATTTATTGCTGTTTTGAAGTTCGAACTCGAAGTTCGGCCTAGTACTGACAAATGGTCGTGTTAGCCAAGCCATTTCTCCTAGTTTGCCGCAAAGCTGCAGGCGAAATAGTCCAAGAACCCCGTGATGACTGGCAGCTACGTCAGGTCTCATCTCCTACTAATTGAGGAAGAGTTGAAGGAGAACACCTTGTTGACCTCCAAGGGCACGCCATACGGGGTGGAGCAGATGTGGCTGTCTGTTGAGGCCTCTACTATGTACAGGGTCGTGCAGAAGAATCAGCACAAGCTGTGAAGCCTCACAAGTTAGACGATTCATCGGAATATTTTTTTGTTCTTCAATTGTTCTTCCTTCGAGCCTTAGTCACAACTTCATGTCAGGCAGTAACATTCATGACGATTCCAGCTGCATGATGATTTACAGACACACGTCAATAGGCAAAAGAACACTTACGTTGTCTCTCTCTTCCTTGAGCTCTGGATACGCGTCCAGGATGAACCTGACGATGTCGGCCTGGTTAGCCATGACAGCCTTGTGGAGGGGCGTGTGGCCGTAGTGATCGCGCGCCCCTGCCCAGGCCTTCTTGTCCAACATTCGTTGGACGGCGGGCAGATCGCCGCGAATCACCTGCTCGTGAATGGCGTCGATCTTTTCCTGCGGGGTAGCACAAGGCCTTAGAGTACAGGCAGTCCTTGTACATCATGTGCAGGACAGTGGGACTCACGAAAAGTGTCCGAGAGAGTCGACTGGAGGGAGGACAACAACAGAGACAAGGGGAGAGACGGACATAATTGTCAGAAGAAAAGTAAAAGGGTTAAGTCTCCGTCGACAATGTTCGTCACGTTACACCTCGTACGGGGATCGTCTTGTGAAAGTGTCGTTAGCAAGGAATTATGGAGACGTTGGCAACCGAGTTTGAATATCAAAGCCCTTGAATAGGGGAAATGAAGCAATTTCCCATGGATCAGACCGTGTTTTTCCCCCGCTTGTTGCGTAACCCAGTCTGGACCCTTTACTGAGACTGAAAGTACGAGCCTTTTCAAGTCGGACATGGTCTGCATACATAAGAAGGACCAATGTACACTTTCGCCTGTCACCTCCTCGTCATGTACCTGGCGACTGCTCAAGTTATGCAACGAGACGATATTTCTTGACTTGAATCAGTCTCCACGCGTGAACAACACGAGTCAGGTTGCAATTGGGACTGAGGACATGAACTTTCAGGGAAAGCAGAGATATACAAAGTCGGACGTAGTGAACGACCGAAACTGACCTGAGGCGAAACCAACGTTTGGCCCACTCGTCGAAACCGTAATGCAGTAACGTGGGCCACGCAGCCGAATTCGGTAGTGCCAGTTTTGTCATGCATTTTTTGGCCATTTGCATGTTAGAATAGGTCATAATTTAGTATGGGCCAGCTGTTGTCTGCTTGCACAGAGAGCATAGGTGAGAGCCTGACTGAACTAGCAACTGGCTCCGCGTGTCAAGTAGGAGGGAAATTCGATTTCGAAACTGAAACTGAAATTTTGGCCGAATTTTGGAGGAAATCACTATTCGGTCGACCACAGGACTCGAATGTCAGGTGCTTCAGTCTGCCTCACACTGCATTGAGCTTGGTGCTCCGTTACCTGAAAGTCCGGGATCCTCTTGAGGAACTTGTTCACGTGGGGCAGGCGGGAGGTCTGGTCCTGGAGGAGCCATCCGTAGCCATCAAGAACAGCCTGCGTCAAGAGAGGGGGGACGGATTGCTCTTGTTGTTCTCCTTCGCTTTCACCCTCACCTGCTGCAACTTGTGCAGGTTTCCCACCTGCAGCCACATCTTGACCGCCGCCTCCATTGACCCGGGCACAGTGGGACTCGGCCTCAACTTTGCGGCCTGCGTCATGGTGAGGTGAGCCGCATCCATGGCAGGCAACGCCTAAGAAGCACACAAGAAGTCATGTCTCTTACGCGCTTCACCGTTTGTGCGTGCAGGTCATGTGCACAGGTCAAGCGGATTGGACAGGTATTGGCATGACATGCGATAAAAAGTCATCTCACACACGTTCCGAGATCTCTCTCAATGAGTAAACTATACATTTGCTATATCATTTAACCGTATGATGCGGTGCTGACATCGATTGAAAGGAAATTGTGCTGCTTCTGGTCACTGCGGCAAGGTATGAATCAAGAAGTAACTTTTCAATTATTTTTGTCCTTCTTCATGATTTCAGTGTTTTCTATTTCCTCTCCTTTTTCGGGTGACACTCAATACAAGAGTTGCCCCTTTCAAGACATTAGAATAGATGAATTCAAAAAATTGTCAATCCAGTGGAAAGTCAGCCAGCCGAGCTGGCAAGCCTGGCCGAATCGGCGACTTTGACGAGTCGAGCCAGCTCGCAGACACTCCTAGTACCGAACTGCGTGGAAACTGTGAGGAATCCTTCTATCGTACTCGTTATAAGAACAGATTCAAACTTAAAACCGTATGAAAACAACAGATGGGAAGAAGAAAAAGTAAACGTTTATATTTGCAGGGTGCTTCATCTTATTTGTTAAGCAAAACTCTGTTTCTTGTACTGCTTCATGTTTTACTCTTGGTGTAAAATATGTGCGTGGTGTTTTATATTGTGTACGACGTCTCGTGCGCGAGCAAATTACACCCAAGCATTGCGAGTTCCATACTTATTCTGAAGGCCTTGAAGCTTCCAACACAAGCATTAAAGTTATTGTACGCAATGAGCACAATTTTTGAGCCACCCAATTTTTTTTGAGGGGGGGGGCAGATTGGGCAAAAACAGCTCACTGGTTATGCAACGACAGCTGCCCTTCCGTTCTGCGCACATGCGAGCGCAACATTTTTGGAGCTATCTATGTAGAGCCGGTACGTAACACTTGTCGAACACAAATTCGGAAAGTTATTTTTAGAAATTACGTGCCGCAGGAACCAACTAAGCAAATGTACTTCTTTACCTGAGTGAGGAGCACATCTGTGGAGTGCACAGAGACCGGCTTGGGAGGATGAAGGGCAGAAGACGGGGCGGCATTGTAGGTGGAGGAGCCCGCAGGGTCGATCCCGCCGCCGACCCCGCCGCCACCACTACCGTCCCCACCGCCGCCGCCGGCCACCGGGTACGCGTGTGGCCGGCGCGGGACCTGAGGCAGAATCGTGGCGGTGTGACCAGTGTGATGTGGAGGATGGCAAAAAGGTCGTCTGATCAGGAGCACAGGAACATGTCCACGTTGTTCCTTTTCTGAAACCTCTTTATGGTGGTGGTGGAGGTGGTCGTCGTCGTTGTGGGTGCTGCAGCTGGTCCCTGGCGTTTGCAAGCCCCACCACGACCCTAGATATAACACTAGGAAGGGGAGGTTCTGAAAAAGCCAAGCAATTTCCAGCCCAGAAAGACCAAGACTTATCAAGAAAGTTCCTTCTTTCCAGTGACGCTTATTTGCTGACCCCCTGGGCTTTTTCGAGCAATTAGCTGAGTCCAAGCGTCTTGACTCTCGCAGTTCTGTTCTTCCACATGACAACCGTTGCAGAGCTTTCAGAGGTCTGACTATAGCGCAGGATGACGACGATTTGCGGTGAAAAAGTCCCCCCCCCCCCTTGTCGGGCTTTGCCACTCTTGCTACCTCCAATACCGCGGGGAGGGGGAGCAAAGGCGGTTGAGGAAGGGGGGTTAGAGGATATTCTTTCCTGCCCCCTCCCTTCAGAGCGCACAGGAAAAAAATTATGGGCAAAATGTGACCTTGCCCAAGATTCGGATGACAACATCGTCTTCGTCTGCCGGCTGTTTTGCATGCTTTGTCGGAAGAATCATGATTTTTCCCCCTACGAAGTGCTTTCCCCCTCCCTTTTTTTACAGTGATATCTCCAGTACATCGGATTGAAGCGTTGTAGTCGGCCAGAGAAAGATCCAGCGGTCTCTGGAACAAGAGCGCATGCTTAGCACTATATTGATCAAGCACAAAGAACCTTGAACAACAAGAGGGCACAACGTGGTGAAGGGTTTTTCTCCCCTGCTGCGTTAACAGGCACACCGAGAGTCACGTCATGGAAAGTGCCAACAAACAGGGTGTCGCAGATTCTTTCCCACCTTCCAAGAAAGCTGCATCGAGTTGGACGGCGCATCTTGAGGCCGACAAGGAGGCGTCCATGGAGCTTGACGGCGATCAAGGACTCATCGGCGGGAAGGATGGAGGACAACCTGTACTGTCAAAGTGCCATCTTGTGCGGTCCTTGAAAGAAAGCGAGTCACAAAGATCTTTCCAGACGTTTATTCATCATCCTGTCCAGCGATTGCACCAGGTATTTTTCATCACGTGAACATATAAAAAATTCCAGATGGGAAACTTTCTTATTACAATTCTTATTTCAGGGATTTCTCCAGCATAGGAAATTGGCATCTCAGCAGCCTTTTGCCAAGGCCACAATCTGACGTACGAGCTGTTGCATAGCATCATAGATCTGATCATATATTTTTTGGACTTTTTTGGGTCAGCCAGAGCGTTCATTCCTCGTTGCCTCATCCCATCATCATGTTCATGAACTCTGGAAGTTGAAGAAGATCCCGTTAAATTATGTAAAGACGGAGATTTAAATACGTAGATTAAAAAAATACGTGCTCATGCAACCTCTACGGAAGTTTTCTTGGTTACGTCCTGAGTAGAGATGTCAAGAGCAGCTTCAGTTCAGGATCCTTTGCTATATTACGGCCAGGACAGTGGAGTCCAGAAGCAGACGAGTGGTTATATCGCAGCTTCTTCACTAATTGAAACTTCTTAATGTTGTAAATGGGTCAATTGCGAAAAGCACGTAAGACGCCAATATTGAATCTTCACTACATCGAAGGTTGTACTTGCTGTTTACACCAGAACGGTTTATCACGCAAAATAGGTTAGTAAAGGGAAGAAAATACATCAGAGTCCCTCTGTTTCAAACTTAGTGAGCCATTGGGGGCCAAAGTTGTTATTACAAAGTATTGGCAGATTATAATAATTCTACCGGCTGTTTAGCTGAAATGATCTCTGGTGGCTACTCTACGATTGTATGGTTTAAGCAGCATCACAAGTGCACGTGGCAAAGATGTGCGACATACCGATATTGAGTACCGACTTAAAATCTGACGATATAGATTATCGCCTGTCGGTTTACCTAGGTCGGTATTCGCTAATGTCGCACCCTCGGTATTATCGTCATCTCGGCATGTAGTGGCATTGTACTCAGTAGTGAATCTGCTATCGACCAGTTTGGGACCATTTCTCCACTGAAGATGGGAAAAATAAGTGTTTCCCCTGAAGCAAGGAGTTCATCTAGACTGAGTACCATCTTTTACTGAGTACCGGCATTTACCGATTACCGGTTGACGATAATTATCGTGATACCGACTATTACCGAGGTCTTCTGAAATACCGATAAAAAACGATACCGGATGCCGACTTTTGGCAAAATGTTTGATTTGGTGTAATATGGGCCATCAACTAGGGGTCGGGAAAAAGTCCTGTACAAGGGCTACTCCCTATTGGTTTCTCTCAATCTATAGGGATACCAATACCCAAAAACAAACAAACAAACCGACTTTTGGCCTTAATATCGTATTGTATAGTACAGTACTTCGGCCACCATCAGTACAGTACTTTGGCCACAATCAGTACAGTGCTTTGGCCAATATCATTACTCAGGCATCTCAGCCTATCAGGGTCTCATGAGGCAGATCTCCCACTGTTTTCGCCCTTCCCCATTCTCGTACTTCAATTTGCATGCTGCTCAAATGGCTCACTTATTTTAGAAAAATTGAAACGGGGTCATGGATTATTTATTTTGAAACAGAGGGAGTACTAGAATTTCACTGCAACTTGATAACCCTAATTTTGTCAGTCGAGTACTTCGCTGTCTTGGACAGCATCGAGCTGGGAAATGATGGGGAGATCGACCACGAAGCCATTAGCCTAAAAATTGCACTGTAGTTCTGCAACAGCACAAAGATCTTGCTCCTCTTGGTGACGTTGCAAGCATCGAATGGAGCTCCAGGAAAGCCAACCTTGTTGAGAGGGTCCAGTCTAGCACCCTTACAGGGCTCCTTGAGGAACTTCACTGCAGGCACACAGTGAGTTCGTTCATGAGGTCATCGGATACGAGGTCTTTTCCAGTATCATCTCGAAAAGTACTGATTTAGAGTGAGTGTTTTAGAAGTAACTTTCACCGCTTATAAATTCTGAGGCTCAGCAAGAAATGTTTTCCACTGCAACCGATGAAGATGTCGCCTTGTCCATGTGACTTTTCTTTTTTTCGACTGCTTCATTAGCCAATGAAAATTGTAGACAAGCCTTTGTCTGAGACTCTGAAACTGTCTGCATCGAACACGTTCTTGGAGAAGCAATCAATGACGTCAAACGTGGCTTTGTTGACCTTCTCTGAATAAAAGATCTCTAAGTGGATAAGGTCACAGCTGCCTAGACACCGACACTGACATAGGGTACTTGGCAATTTTTTTACGCACAATTATTAAACACAATTGACCCCATTCATTAGCATGCTAATGACACCTCTAGCAATGAGTCAATACACAGAAGTGGTCATTCTCTATGAGTTCACGCGTAATGAAGAAAATCCATCGCCGACAATAATTCCTGAGTGAGGTTGGGTGATTACGGATGAAGAAAAATCGGTGGAGACTCTGATCTTTGTCAGAGCAAAACTTTTTGCTACTCATCCTCATGCGCAACTAAATATGAGGGATGGGAACTTCCTAAGCTCTGTGTGGTTGGAGTAGGAAAAATGGTAACAACATCTGAAGAGACTCTCGACTCCGCTTACGGTGCCAACGGATACAGGGTGCGTAAGAAAGGGCTCGACTGCAAAACTTGCACAATTTTGTACGCACTCGAATTCTGGCCATTCAGGTGACGCTGCGGAAAAGACAGCGCTGATCAACCCTAGCTACTTCTTCAGTCATCGCCACCCAGATCAAACTGGTCTGAGACTACTGGTAATTTGACAGGCTCTGACCGAAAATGGTGCCTTCAGGCTTGATACAGTAGAAGTCGCTTATGTCGCTTATGTGAACATTTCGCATGTATAAAATGATTTCTCGGGAACAGAACCAAAACGCACTTTAGTGGTGAATTCCATCGAATATAAAAACACGTAAAGCCCATCATAACAACTATTTTCATCCAAAATTGCTTCAAAAACAAAAGTCTGGCTAATTTTGAGAACTTCAAGATCCACAAACATAAGTAAGACGAGTTTGGACAAATTAATTGAAGACAAAAACACCAACTTCTTTCACTCTCAAGGAATAATTAGCCTTGTCTCAAGGCTCTTTGAACATGATTACACTGCTTTGGTCCTTATGTTGTTAATCTTGTGAACAAGGTAAGCCTGCTGATAAGAACACTTTGGCAGAACTGATGGTCGTCTTTGAAGTGGCTTCTACTGCCATGGATATTGCCATCTGCCGTAGCTTCACCAATGCCATGCCATCCAAGAACCTCCGCGCAATCTAGGATAGGATCACGGCCAACTGCACTAGAGTACAGCCCTTGAACTTTATAAGGAAGTCCAGTGCACCTGCCTGGGAGCACAGGATCCCTATCATCCTTAGAATGAGTGAAACTGCAACTTACATCTTCTCAAATATTCATTCATCAGCATTTCAATATGCTTATTTGATAAGCAATTGTGTCCTAAAACACTGCTTGTACGCACATAAACCGTGCTAGGAGAGGTTTGCTGGGTCACATGTTTTTCACTGGCATAAGCAATGATATCGATGAATAAGTTCGTGATGGTGTTTTATTGTAATGCTTGGGAATAAGCCGTCACCATGACAAGTGAAGGCAGGGACCGACACGCAATCTCCCAAACACATGCCAACGCAACCTCCGGACATGCGAACCAACGTTTACACACTGACTCTTTCAGACTAGAGAGGTCTGGATTAGCGTCACAACTATATCGAGAACACTCTCTCCCTGCTGTTTCATCCATGAACAAGGTACTTCCAATATTAGTCGTTTTTCCCTCACCCTGTAGTGCCAGAAAGATCTCGGGAGGCCTAACTGGCCCATTGCCGGCCAAAGTTCTGCTATCACAGTTTAAGTGTTCTTACCACCAAGAGACGTTCTTGGACTTGATCTGAGGCCAATATAATCGTCGTCAAGATGGAACCCGTAAGCACCAAGTCCATCAAGGTGCGTAAGCCTTCGTCGTCAGGGTACGAGTGCAACTGGCATATGCACAGCTTATGACTAAAACTTATTCACTTCGTTGTTGTATAAGATTTTGGTTCTACTCTTTCTAAGCACTGGAACAATATAGTTGCTTAATTTAACACCAAATGTCTCGTCTCTGAAGAAGCAACGCTCTGCTCTCAAACCCAAAGGACACCAATCCCTCGGTGCACTAAGCAAATGGTTTTTTGGGCTGTTTGTACTTACTGGGGGGGGGGGATTTCTCATCGCCATCTGAAATAGACGAATTTCATACACACACATGAAGATGTCAGGCTTTTTCAGCCCTGTGACCTTCTTTGCCTTGATAGACACACGTGTGTGTACCTTGTGTAGATATTCTGTGTACTGATACGTGTGACGGTACGGGAAAGGTGTTGGAGATGGCAGAAAACCTCTGGCTGACGGTGCCACTTTTGCCTCCTGACACCATGAGCGGAGTCGACTGCATTATCATCGGAATGTGTTATTGGCCTAATTCTATGTATGTACAGAACTGATGCATGAAGGTTGATGATTCTCTGTCCGAGGATAATTGTCCACCTCTGCTTGGCGGCTTCCAGGAGCCCGAAACATGTACTACACGAGGGAGACCTGTGTCTTGGAGTTCGTGAACTTGGCCAGGGATGCTTTCATGGTCGAGGAAACTGAGCTTGGTCAATGAGGAGTCAAAGTGGAACCTGAGGTTGCCACAGGTTGTGTAGTAATGTTGACCAGCAGTCACCTGTTTCTTCTTCAGAAAATGGGTGCATTTGTAAAGTGTGATGTCTGGTGAGAAAGAGTAGGAATCTGTTACGATCTTTTGGGCAATGATGGCAAATTGACTTGACACGAAAGGTATGGCACCTCAAAGAACAAATGCCAAGACTCTGTGGTTACACATTAAAGTTTCTGTTCCATATTTCTTTCCACCATTCACCTTCAAAATTTTGTTATGATACCGTTTCCTAAAAACCATTTTTGGCACTGGCAAAATGTCCTGTCAATGAAAAGTAAAAGTTATTAATGTCTCGACCACTTGTGTTTATATTTGTACTGGAATTACATCCTGATGACTTATAAGTAGGAATTCCTGCTCAGGGACGTGGACAATTATCCTCGGACGAATGAAGTAACTCATAAGAAAACTTTGACTGTTAGGATCTTCTGCATGCACTCGCACTGCAATGCACTGTACTGTGTTTAATGCAGTGCACGCCAACGTGGACGCCAAGCAAACCTTTCATCCCATCATCATCTCCATGAATTCTGAAAAGAGAGCATTAAGGTTTTTGCAGGTATGATAAGCAGAGTGAGGTTTATTTTTCACTACTGGGGAGATTGCACTGCTGACTTGTGCTGTACCTCATACAGGGAACTTTCTCGATGGTGTCAGAGACGTGTTATGTTTTTCAAACGAATGTACACACTTGTAATGTGTGTCCAAGTACTGTACAGGACAGGATATATATTAGCTGGAGTAGGGGGGGGGGGCAAGGCATGGATTGGTCAACCTGACCTAAAATGCACATTGAAAGAATCTTTTTTAACAAAGGCAACGCAGAAATGAATCAGTTCTTGGCTGCCAAGCTCGTATTCATCATCTTTGATTGTGCCAAGGTCAGATCCGTGATCATGTCTGTCAACTCATGGTTGACCAAGCCATTGTGCCAAAGAGGTGTTCAGTACTGTTGGATTGAATCACGGTTGAGTCGGATCCATTGGGGTCTGGCTTAGAACTGTTCATCCTGAATATTCATCCGGCTCAGGCTGAAGTCGAAGGAGCAGAAGCCCTTTCAGCTCTTGTTCAATGAACACTTTACAGATTCGAGTCATCTGGATCCGATTCGGTTAAGTCCCCCCCTCCCCCTACTCGAGGCAAGCCGAAAACGATTTGCCTCAGATATTCAGTTCTTTTCCGATCAATCCAACAGCAGCGCCCAACCTGTCCAACGTGGGCAGGTCCACTGAGGTGACCGAACATGTCGGATTATTCTTCAGTGGATCCCCTCGTGGTTGGCATGTGAACGGCAGGGTCGACTGCAGCTCCAAGAATCGCACCCTGCACAAATGCTGTAGCAAGGACGAGTCTCAGGACAAATGTCGGGTTTGGGACAGGAAAGAAAAAGAGTCACTGAAGCTCTTCAAGCCCTGAGAAAAAGGCAGGAAGGAAAGGTGGGCAAAGGCGAACAGGTCACTGACCGTCGAAGTCGATGGTCCCTGATCCATCTTCATCCACCTCCTCCACGATCTCCATCAGCTGCTCCTCGTTCAACTTGGGCTCGAGCTCCAGCAGGATCCCCTTCAAAGTCTCGATGGAGAGGTAGCCTTGACCTGTAAGTGAATGAGTGAAAGGAGATCTCCGTCACCACCTTCGCCACCGTGTTCATCTTGCCTTCTTTGTCGTAGAACCTGAACGCCTCCTTCAGTTCTCGTCTCATCTGCTCCTCATCTTCCTCGATGAGAAATCGCGCGGCCAAAATGCAAAACTCTTCGAACTCGAGTTCCCCAGAACCTGTCCAAAAAAAGGGTAAGATCCATCGTCACAGTTGGGCAGTTTTTCCTCAAAAAATCTGCATGTGATGAGAGCTCAAATTATCAGAGGACAGAAAGGTCAGAAAAAGTCGACTCCTCTGTTCCATCAACAGTAGTTTGTTTCTTGTATGGGGGTCGCAGAACCCTGGACATGCGTGGGTGCACATAGATGTCAGCCCAATAAAATCGAAAGTCAGTCAGAAGTCGGCAGAAAGAGTTACTTGGCAAATGATCAGATCAGCCTAAAGAGCATCATCATGCCCAGCGGAGGATTCACTTGTGCGCGAATAAATCGCATCTCTCTTGATTGATCATTGGCAACCCTGGTCTGCCAAAAAACGTGGCTGAGGATGAACTTCGAGGCTGATCCAGAAGTCCTGGATGAAGTCGGAGTGATTGATGAAGGTCAGGTTGAGGGACAACAAAATCAAGTTGAAAACGACCTCGGGATATTTTTTTTAAGGGCGGGGGAGGAATTGGCCAATGCGCACTTTAGCTGTGATGACCTGATAAGAGTTAAGGATTGCAGAAAAGAGCTGAGGAAGATTTTGAGGGAAAAGAATCAAGTTACGGATTTTGTTTGCTCCAGGATTTGTTTTCTTCCTCACTCAGTCTGTCATAGTTTTTCGGCTCCTCTGACATCTCATTGGGCTTTTGTTCGTTGAGAAAAGAACAGGAAAAAGAGGGGAAAAACCGGGCCCACAAACTTCTAAGGCGGAAAAAGAAGAAAAAAGTGCTCAAAAATCTTAATAGTTGGAGGTGCCCATAAATAATTCCTCATGTCTGTGGCTGCTTCGAAAGTTACGACTGCTTTCATTAGGAAGGAATCTTATTTTGAATCTTTCACGACTCTCCCGTGGCCGCGTCGGCGTCGGCCGCGTGGGTGAAGGGAGGAGAGGGAGGTGGGCGTGCGTGGGGCGGGAGGGGAGGGCGTGGTCGGCATTCCTGGCAGTCATTAAATACTGTATGGTCCATATGTCAAGTGAGTTTTTTTCAGCCGTTCACTCCTTCGTCCCCCTTCTGAGCCAGACCGATAAATTGTCTCACCGTCTTCGTCCACCTCGTCTATGATGTCTTGCAGCGCCTGCTTCTGCACCCTGAGCCCCATCATCTGCAGGATGTCCGAGACGGTGTCCGCCTTCACCACGCCCTCGTTGCAGAAGCCGTTGAAGCACTTCATGAGGACTGCGGGGCGAGAAAAAGTTCTTCACCTCTTTGCATTCCTCAAGTAAAGTTCCACTCACCCTCCACTTGGTCCTGTTCCAGGCCGATTTCTTTCTGCAAAGCAGGATTATTCAAACTTTAGGTTGTCCCATGAAAACTTTGAAAGTCGTCACCATTTTCTCCTCACTGATTCCCGTGGCCATGGTTGAATTGATCCTCCTCCTCTAGCAGCGAACGTCGCGGGCCTCGGGTGGGCCTTGCTCAGGCTGGGCCTTGTGAGGCTGGGCCTCCTTCCTCCCTCTCCTCTCGGGGTGGGAGCCGCGGGTCTCTATTCGCTGGGGGAAAAGACGTCGACAGAGTCGAAATCGTCCTCTACAAATCTCTTGGGCTGCTGCAAAAGGCCAAGTCCGGGATAATAGCAGCTCCGCTCTTAACGGGCGTGCAGTTGTGTCACAGTGGCGAGCTTTAAGTATCCTTCCTCCTCCGCATTTTAGTCTTTTACTAAGTACGAATGCGTGGGTCAGCTTTTTTTTTCTTTTTGGCGGGCAAAGACAGCTAAGGTGCACTTATCAGTACATAACGAGTCGCACTGACGCGCCACGTGTTGTCCAGACCTCTCATTTGCCACAGTGGCAGTTGCTGCCTTCCCATCCCAATAGGCCCACCCAGAAAAGGCCCTCCCGGGGAAAGGGGAAGACGACTTACTCGGTGTGCGCCAAGTGCGCGCCGTCCACGTATACGGGGAAGTCACTGTGTTCGCTCAGAGGAGAGGAGAAAACAACGGTCTTTGTAGCGTTCCTTCTTTTCTTACCCCTTTTTTTCTCCGTAACAGCAGTACTGGGTAAAGCGCAGCGTGCGGTAATTCTGTAGCACGTAAAGTATTTGCCAACGTGTGCGCGCACGCGCGCAGGCACGCGGGCGCTCGTGCAATTTCCCATGGGTCACTTGCACGCGCACACGGACTGGAAACAGAGTGCGCGTTTGGTTATTTCGCATATATTCTTGTCTTTCCAGAAGAATGACAGTAGACATTCGATTTTCGCTCAGTCGGAAGAGATTTCCGCCTTCATGAAGGATTTTGCCAAGATCAGTCCTGAACTCAATGGAGATTTCGGTCAGCATGAAAATCTTGCGAAAGTCGATTTTTTGCACTAATCGCAGATGCAAGAATGAAACCTCTACTCCACACACATCTTTTATACTTCTACACTGTCATGTTAATGTGGTGAGACTTTTCTGAACAGTTCGTTGCACTGACGAGTACAGAGTGTTTCAGAGACAGACGTGTCCTGTCTTATTCACGGCGGACAGCAGAGAGAAAGAAGTGGGGGAGACAAAAAAAGGGGGTAATATAGTGACCACCTGACAAGACAGCCCGTAGATAGCCAGATTTTTTTTTCTCTCACTTCTCGCTAAATGTTCCGCGAATTCGGCCAGGTTAATGATTGGGTGGCTGCCTTTGAGTAATGGGGCTGGCGCTGGTGTCACAATCACTAAATTTTCCATGCATCATAGGTCAAAGTGCGTTCAGCGAGGACTGAGTAATAATTAAGGCTTATACTTTTATTTATTAGCTTCTAAGTGTGTAGGGGCAAAATCAGTAGCTGGAAATTTGTGTGGCAAGAATCACAGTATGAACAAAAAAAACAATCAGAAGGTTACTGAACACTTGAGAAAATTGTAGTCAATAAATTGGGCCCCACTGTATGCAAGACCTGCATTTTAGATATATTACGCGAGGTCAACTTTTTTTAGGAGGGGGAGGAGGGAGGGGTTGTAGCTAGCATGTTGTCATACTTTTCAGTTAGGTATGCCCAATATGCATTTTACTGCACATGCCAGAACTAGAGCGCGTCAGGACCGGAAATACTAGGCCTACCGCTTACGTCAGGCCTAAAATGTGCAGCACGTACGCATATCACACCTCAAAGCAGGTAAGAATGGTAAGAGAAATGCTAGAGGTGGAAAAGTGGGAATAATCATTCAGAGTGGACGTCCTAATGAACTAGGGCTCCAACTGCAGTGAGACCTAGGGCTTCTTGCCACGACTGTGGAGGCGTCAGGCATCAAGGCAGTTGCAACGGGACTGCTGAACCTAATCCGGACTAATGACTATGAAAACTTTCCTTATGAGTAAACTCATCTCTGCCACAAAGTTGCCGAATGCAACCGCCACAATACATTTTAAAGGGAGATGAATACATCAGACACTTCAGACTCTGTTGAGCAGGCACTCAAGCAGGTTTTTCTGATTTTCTTTGAACTGCCAAGTTTCCTCATGACCTGAAGCCACCAACTAGTCATGTCATCTCAACGTGCCGTAGATGGCGACAAACGCGCCCTCTTCCCTCTGTTCTGAAGTCTGAGCTTCAGTCCCACATCAGGAAGTATTGAAGTGGCAAGTGAAGTAGTTAGGTGTAATAAGGGGTAACTGCATAGAAATAAGAAGCAACTGTTAAATACGTATGGAGTGCAACACGCTGTTTACTTCTGCTGGAATTAGAGAGAATGATACCAGTCGTGCTGCTTTAAAGTTCAGTCGGATTGGCATATTTAAGACTACCCCCATTCTGGCTTGCTTGCATCGGTTGGGCAGGTTTCGGTCCAATTCAAACAGCGACTCAGTGTCATTTTTATCTTTAAACAGTCTATGCCTGGTAGTGTGACAAGAAGTGCATCAAGGCTGCTCTACAAACACAGCTTTTTTGCAACATTCCGATGAAATGGAGAAGGTTGCAAGAGAGTAAAATCAGCTGCTCGGCATAAAATTTGCACTGATTGCCTGCCAACCTATTGTACCCATCAAATACGAGTATAATACATTCAAAACAAAAGTTCCACAGGCACTTGAAAATCATCATCGCTGATTACAGTGATCTGTCAGTAAATAGCTTCAGAAAATACACATGAGTGAAGTCTTCACTTTCACCTGAACTTGCTTGTTTTGCTTGTAGATTGAGTGGTTCCTGAAGGTCCCGTGTCAGTCACAGGTAAAATGAGCCAAAACTCATCAATTTAAAATTGTGATTTGAGGCTGCCCGTTTAGACAAGTTCAGTATCAAGATTTCCCTTTCTGTTTGTCTTGTTTTTAATCCACTTGAGTGTGTAGCTGGATTACTCTAGTCCCTTGATGTGGAGAGCATCAAGTGAGAAAAATTCAGCCCCACGTAAACAAGGTGATAAGATTAAAAAAACATCGTAAATATGAACTGTTAGACAATCAGCTTATAGTGGAGTGGTCTGATTCTGAAACGTGAGGTCAACACCGCTGCTGTTCTTTGTCATCTTGCTATCCCCAATGCCGGTCAGTGTTTTGGGGCAGTCCTCAATTGGTTGCTTTGTGGAGGGCGGGTGCATGGGGTCACTGTATCTTGCCTCTGCATACATACCACAAGGTGATCCGCAGTGTCTGGAATACTGTGCAACTGTGGAAGGCAGCAAATACTTCACCTATGACTCAGGAGACTCTGTTAGTATGGTTAAACGTGTCTTGGAGAAAAACTTTCTTTTTCAATGTCTCACCTGCAGTATTGTTTCTGCTGGGCAAACTGTGAGGAGCTGAGTGCTTCAGAGTGTGCCAATTGCGTCTCTGGTGACATCGCTTGTTTCCAGGATGAGTGTTTTGTTCCTAATGCCAGGTGAAGACTTTTGAATGAGTCATTGTTGCAGCTGATGCTCGAAGACCAACTCATGTGTTTTAACAGAGTAAATGGGATATTCATATCTGGGGATCCTGCCACTGCTGCCCATGAATGTGCAGAGCAGTGCACTGTCCTTGAGGCCTGCAAGTGGTTTACTTACGACAGTGAGGCTCACTCTTGTGTCCTCACAGAAGACAGAGAGTTCATGTCTGACTGTGTGTCCTGTACATATGGACACGATGATTGCATGCAGAAAGGAACCTCTGGTATGATATTGTGTGGCTACTGACAGATTATGACACGGCAGAATGTTACCCTTTGCCTTCTCCGTCTTCGTTGCTGTCTTTTTACAAAACGGATTTTCGTAACCAGTCTCAGACAGTAAAATTCTTTCTTGAAGAAACTTGTCTAAACTTCCTGGCCCAGAACATTCACAGGTGAATGCTCTTCAAGGTCCATCATTACTTTCCTGCATATGGTTACAAAGTGTTCTCCATAGCAATGTACTTTAGCATTTTACAGTCCTTGAAAGCGTGCCACCTGTCAGAAATTCGTAGTGGATGTCATTGATCAGACTGGAATGACAATTTGCGATGCATTTCGGCACTGCTCAAAATTTCTGATAGGAAAAAAAATGAAATATTGATGGACAAGTGGGGAATACAAGAAGCAAAATTAAGGTCCAAGTAAGGTCTGTGGGTCGTTGGAGCTCTTTAACTTTGCCTTTGCAAGAACACTGAGAATCACCCAGTTACCAAAGGAAGGGGCCAGCATCAGACATTGAAGTGGAAATCACACGTTGGAGGGATGGGACCACGCAATAGTGTTCTGGGGGATGGAGGACGGAAGAAAGTAATCAATAACTTTGTTACCACGAATGGTGTTCAGCTAAAAGTTATGCTTTCTCTTCCCATGGCAGCTACCTTTCCTCTGCCATTATCACTTAAGAAGATTCAAAACCTTTTTATTGGTATGATGCCAATGGAGTATGACAAGTTCCGACTTTTTTATCACTGTTGCAACTTGATACTGGTGTTCAGCCTGACACAAGGCTGAGCACCTTTTGACTTTTAGAGATGGAGTCAAGGAGTAAGTAAAAAAAGAAAATGATATCTTTCTAAAGATGATGCTGAAGTTAAATTCACAACTTTAGTTGAAGTTCTTCAATCACCTGTACAGTATAAGAAAATCGGTCCTCGTGAAAATTTTTCTTGTCATACCTGTTATGGGGTGAATTTAGAATTAAACTTGTCACAGCTTGTCACTATGATGAGCTTTGAAACCCTTTGATGTGGTCATGTTTAACCTCTTTTCAGCAAGAATCCATCTTTTAAAAGAACTGGTAGCAATTGGTCAATGTGATTTGCTGCACAATTTTGGCATCATGTCTCACACACATGTTCAAAAAGTCAGCTCGCTAGGTCTAAAACTTGAGGTTCAAGGACGACTTGAAACGTTGCTTCGGTTTTTCTAATGCCTTTAAAGAAATAAATAAAAATATTCGGAGTGTGAGCACAGACCAGTGACCAGGAAGGAAATATAAGTCTAATTTAGTACACCTATCGCTGCATCCACCTCAAAGCTTTAAAAAATTCATTAGCTAGACAAGTAAAAGTGTAAGTAGTGAAAGTAGCTCGAGTCCACAGAAAGACATGTCAGGTAGGTATCGCATCCCAACTCTGATTAGGTCAAGGGTTTTGAAGATTTTTTTAAAAAATACCACCTGAGCATAGACCTTTTCGTCAAGACCAACAGTGGAACAAAATTTTTTTTTGGTACCCTGTTTTTTCTATTCAGATCCCCCAGAAAGAAATCAACTAGTGGCAGAAAGTTGAATGCAACAAGCAAATATTAATCCTTTTTACTGAATTGACTCATATTGACTTCTACATAGCAAAGGTTTTCGGGGAAACAATTGTTATTTACTGAAGGAATTCTGGGCAACCGAGATGTTTTCACCACAAAATCCTGCTACATATGAACCACATGTTTTGTGATTCATGGCTGCATGCCGTTTGGCAGATATTGGAAGAAAAAGTTAAAAAAAGAATGATTGAAATAGAGTTAGCCATTTGCAATGATTGAAAAGTAATTATGGCGTGGTATTCTGCTCCTCCACCAGATATATGGCTGATGCTCGTGGTTACTACATATAGGGCAGACGTATGAAGCTCCAATACCCAGAAGATGTTCCATGGCATATCCCCATAAATGGTACTGTGCGAGGATCTCTATCTTACAGGCTTCACATCGCTGTTCACTTGTGGTGGCCTTTGTGATAATAATTGTGGAGCTGAGATTGAGGTTACTGACCTTCCCTTTTTGGATGGGTCCCAGCCAAGCAGAACGTGCAGTGAAATGCCTCAAATGCCTAGTGTAAAATCGTCTCATATTGCAATGTGGGATGATGGTGGCAAATCAGTACTCTACTGTGGTGGTTACAATTCTGAGTCTAAGCGATGCCTCAAGTATTACAATAATGAGTGGATCAACCTTGGAGACATTTTGCTGCATGAGAGGGGAGAATCTAGTGCAGTGGAACTCAGTGATGGCCGTTACTGGATCTCTGGAGGAATGGTGGGGTATGAACTATTGAACCTTCCCATTGTCCCTTTGACACGTACAGGATTGCATAAAAGTCGAGTGTCTTTCACATTTTATAAAGTGAGGACTCGACCCTCTTTGCTGGGTGGAAAGAGTGGCAAAAATACAAAGTGCTATGTGTGTACGTCTCTCCTCTGGACTGATCGTCCCAAAACTTGCTTAGCAGCTATTGACATTGGTGTCTTGGCTGATGTCGCTGTAGCCCACCATGCGCTTCATACTCCATGCTACCCATGAGTGCTTGAGAGTTTGTTAGAAGTAACATCTGCCGACCAAGTTTGGTGACGATCGGTGTGGCGGTTGGGGCACGCATGACCTGACAGACGGGCAGACCCACACCCATACACACGCATGTAGTAACCCCTACATTCTCTTGCCGACTAGGTGTTCTCAGAAAGTGATTTGGGCTTATTTTTTAAAAAGAACACTGGAATTTTCCAGATTGTGCCAGATCCAACAGATTTAGACTCAGCGAAACAAAATTTGGAACGGGGATGTGAGGCAGGATGTCAAACTGGTGTCTCTGGCCTCAGTGACCCGTTGTTACCAGTGTCATTCCAGCAGGCTTCATGCTGGAAAGAGCACGTGCTGGAACTAAGCGACTCCATGTGATGGGGTAACATTGATTTAGCAAGCTTGACTCTTAGAAATGTCCATTACCATATTTCATTGGGGAAAGAATCCAATAGAATCTAATGGATCTGGCAGTCTTGTAGACTGAAAACTTGCTGTCCTTTCTCTATCGCGAAAACTACTTGGGCAATGTTTGAAGCATGCTAATTTACTTTGCGGAAGTTTTAGAAACTGACTTTATCACTCAATAAGAGCTTTTACAATTGGTCCAGAACTAAATTCAAGGAGACTTTGTCATAAAGTTGCTGAACAAAAACTGAAAAAACTCGAGCCCAGACCTGTTCAACTCGGCCAGATTCACAAAATTTGATAATTATGATACCATATGGCAACCATGAGATCTTCCTTCCCTAACTTCGTTTCTCCTTCTCTTTGTTTATGCAGTAACTTTTCAGATTTTTTTTACACTTGAGTGTCCAAATATCTTATACTCTCCAGAAAAAAACCTTTTTTCCCTCCCCCCCCCCAAACGCTAAAACATGTAGTATGTGTGCGTCACGTAAAAAACTGAGACTTCTGTAACCACAGCTCTGATGGTGGAGAAACCTCCGAGTACTACCAAGATGGAGTACTTTCTGAAGGACCTCAACTGCCACATACCCTGAACCGTCATTGTGCTGTGGAAGTGGAACCTGGATTTGTGTTTATATCAGGAAATAGTGTCCCTGGTTTTGAAAAAACGACCTTAAGATTTGACCCAAGCAATGGAACATTCAAGAGTCTGCCCGACATGACATATGGAAGGTATCGTCCTGGGTGTGGAGTTGTGAGAAAAGGATCCTCGTAAGTTATTAACTTCTTAAATGCATCCACTTTTGGGCGCCCCCAAAGGTCCATGAAAAAAGTAGGATGCATGAGAAATGAACTTAAGACGTTCTACATGCTCTGATACCCGAGTGCAATAAAAGTAAGCTTGTATCACAGTATCTGCGCGAAAGTTTTGATCAGTTGTTCTCTGTGTGCGTGTATATGTGCAAATTTCCCTGCTCATTCAGTAGATGAAGATGTGTAGTCACTATTGTCAATTCTTAGGTAAGGATTCAAGGAATCATTTGCTTTTTGCTCTAAAAACGACCCGGAAACTTAGTCAAACTGTTGAAGTGCAGTTTCTTCTTTCAACAGATATGAAATTGTTGTGGCTGGAGGACACCTCTCTGAGAATGATCAATACTGGAGCAGCAGTGAGATTTACAACACTGAGACACAAGAGTGGAGGGAGGGACCCACTCTTCCACACACAATTTATGCCTCATCATCGGTGCAATATGATAACACTTTCCTCCTAGTGGGAGGACGAAACTACAGTTATCAATATCTTGACACCATTTATCAGTACAACCAGACCTCTGAGACTTGGATCCTCCGACCAGAGAGACTCTCCACTCCAAAGGGATTCATGGCTGCTGTTCTGGCTGGTCCTCCTGTAGCTGCCTGCGGTTGACGGATATGATGCAGTCAAAGAATAAATGACGGCTCTTATGTTATGACGCAAGAGATTTTGGTGTGTTTTCTAGACTGACTTGCGTGCCGTACATTGATACATTTTAAGAAAGGTGCGTGATTGAGGGAGAAGTGCAAGCATAGGTGGAGGAGAACTAGATCTTACTGCTGAGCCTGGCCAAAGAAGCTGTGGAGTAAATATGTGAAGGGGGAGTAAGTAGTGTCTTGGCATCAGTTACATCAGTTACAACGTATGTACAGCAACGTTCACACATGCTTGCTGTCATCATTCATCGACAAGAAACTGTTTCATGTGACAATGGTTTTGGCTCCATCATGCGAAAGAGAATATTTTAGAGAATGTTGTACCTTGTTGCATAAAATCAATGGTATGGTTTGTGATGCTGTCATGACCAAATCACTGACCTGATTTGGGCTGGCAGGGAATGCTCATTTTATTTGCAGCCACACCCTTGGACCGACCTGGACGGACACTATGTCATAAAGACGATCATGATGTATTTCTTTCTATTTTATCAATGATCAAGTTCACTCGAGGTGAACTTGACCCGACTCGGGCTTGAGCCAGTCCCAATACAGGCCGTGCCACGAAGCACTCGGCCGCCGTCGAGGTTACTCTGGACATTACTTTTGACTAGATTGAAGGACAAGAATGACACAACCCTCTATAGAAAGCTTAGAGTCTGCTTTACAATCAACATTTACTGCACTTTTGCTCTGGACGAGTCATTTTGTCGTAATGAGGTCTTTTCATTTGCGCTTGTGTGGACGCCAACCCGGAAATCGACCGGATATCAGGCAAAGTCCTTCTTTCCCAAATCTGGGCTTGAACCACCATGGAGGACGGTCCAAGGTTTCGATTGAGCCCATTTTGAAAAAAAAACCTAGTTCGATTTTTTTAGTTTTAGAACAAGGGGGACAAACTTTGAGGGCGTCATACGCACATGTGTGTGTGCCGCTGGGACATTATTGTTGAAAAAGTTGACGACTTTTGTTACTAAGTAATCTCTGAATGCATGAGGTTGTTCCCATAGACGTTGCACGTCCGTCCGTGTGTTTGTGCAGCACTCGACTGCTTTTTCTTGAGCAACAATGTCAGAAAAAGACCGAATCCGTAGAAACGTAAAGAGTTGTTGCCTTTGTGTGCTAAGAATGTGCTTTTTTCTTGCTTTTTGCTTGTGTTCTGTGACGAAGAGACAAGTTTTCACTCCCTCACGCACGCGCGCGGGGGGGGGGGGACGCACGACAGAAACCGAGAAAACGGCTGCAAGGTCAAGATTGCCAAGTGCCTGAACCTAGTGTCGGAGTGCAAACAGTATGCGGACGAGCTGTTCTCCTCGTTCGCGTGGGGTCCGACGAACTTCACCCACCCGCTGTCCTTCGTCCCCGTGAGGAGGAAGCTCTCCCACGTGAACGCGGTCAACGAGGTCACTCACTGGCAATCCCGTCCATGCCCTAAGCGGGTAGACTTTCTTACCGCGAAACGACGAAATAACTGCTTTGCTCAGGAGGTCCGTAAAAGCAGTGAATTTTTCGCCCCTCTTCTTCTCCCCCCTCCTTAGTCTTGTTTAAAGAAACATTTTCTAGTCTCCTCGTCCAATCCTTTTTTTTCTCCTGCCTTCGTTTCATTTTACCCTAAGGGGGAAATATGAAATTATCGTAAAAGGGGTGTAAGATGTCACCTACGCGGCATCACTGATGCCCAGCAATTGCACCTGTGGGGAAAATACCTATGAAAGGCTGTGCGCTGTCTAACGTGGGTGACTCAAGTTCGGCTTGGCTCGAGCCCGGCACGAGCTTGGAGGCAGCTCGGGCCGTCAGCACCTCTGCTTCTTGAGCAAAGGCTAAAGTGTGGGCCAATATCATACAGGCAACATCTCAAGTCACTTACTTGTAGCAGATACCGTATGAACTATAAAATGGGCAACACCCGCTTGACTCGAAAATTGGCACTGGTTGAACTTATATTGTTTTGCGTACATTACAACCAAACCTCTGAGCGGAGCATTGATCACATTCATTCGGATGCTGCTTGTTTCAGTTACATTAGATGTCATTGGAAATTTTGAGAATTAGGAACTCCTGCAAATTCTAGGAAGTTTAAAACTTAATCATTTCTAAGAAATCTTGTAGAATACTTCAAAACTGCTGAAGGCACTTGCTCGATCCTACCAAATTTTGAAAATTCCTAGGAAATCTTGTAAATGCATGAAATTCCTGAAAATGGCCAAGACAATTGCTACATCCGACAAAGTCTTGAGAATTAGTAGGAAACATGACCTAGAAGTGAAACTTTAAACCCGAGGGTGCATCGACTCCGAGAACACAATGTTATTGGAGAGTTCTTGCTCCACATCACTGCTTGCCTCAGTGATGTGGTATTCCCATCAGCTGATGCAGGGAAGGGGGAGAGGGGAGCCATATTAGAGAACGAAAGGAGGGTAGAGGGAAGACCCTCCCCGAGAAACGATCACGGCAGATTTGGCCGAAAGAGCAGAGTTGCCAATATGTACAAGTGCATATAATTAATACTTCCAAATGATGTTATCATTGGATGATCATTAATACCCATAAATTATGCAAAAAGAAAACCTTGCACTGGTGTTTTGTTTACCATTTCTGTCCTGATGACAGAGTTGGTGCTTATAATGAAAACTTTAGCTTGGAGTTCAAAGTCCCCCCTCATGATTTTGAACCAGTCAAATATCTTGATGCAGTTTTGTCACCCTCCTTGGCACACTTTGTGCACTGGTGCCCTGACCAGCAGGTGCGCCCGGTAGAGGGTCTTCCCTCTAGCCTATCTTTCGTTCTCTAATGGAGCCATTTTCCATGGCTCGTGTCCAGGTTAGATAAGGTTCTCGCATCCCAAAACAGTACCCTTGACAATGAATCAGAATTACCTGAAATGAAAAGTATTACAGGAAATCTTGATTATTCCGAGGACAACTGAACAATACCTAGAATCATGGCCATTTCACGTCTTGGTCCTGACCTGGGTCACCAGTTTTCATTGCGGACCTTTGATGGATGTTGAATCCATGTGGCAAACACATCAGTCACTGGACACGAGCATCACCACCCCTGCATTACCCGCAGGGATCATGGAAGAATGTGCTTAATCCCCTTGATCTCTGCTTTCGTTGGGATGCACAAGCACCACTTGTCAAGATCACGGGAGCAGTTAATACAGATGTGGTGAAGGATCATACAACTTCCATGGAACAGGCTGAAATTCGGAGAAGACCAAGTGCTTCAAAAAAGATGAAATGGCAGCCATTCCAGTCGACCACTTGCCTAGCAATCTTATCAGACACCAGGTAAAAGGTTCACCTTTTGAACTGTGCATAAACAACCGAGATCGGGGAGGCATCTCAAACATTCAAAGTCTGTTTCTGATCACCCTGCGTCTTCAGGGTCATTAGTGTTCCTGTAGTAACTTTCAACGTTGCATGAGTTTGAATGCTTCAAGCTCAGAAACTCTCCAGCAGAGGTTGTTGGAACTTCACACAGGGAAAGTGACAACCACAGGCATTGGTTTGATAATCGAAGCTTTGAAAAGAGACCTCGACCGGGCAGATGACACAGACAAGCGTCCTCGGAGGCCAGGAAAGTTACAAGGACCTCGGAGGGCTACTTTTGAAGATCCCAGAAAAGTCCTGTTTCAGCACCAACATTTTTAAACTCTAGTCAGATTTGCACATTATTTTTCAGATGTCAGATCTTCATTTCCAATTGAAAGTAATAACTCTGTCGAGTCAGCGACGAAAGTCATCGTCCCGCAGCGAATTTTGCACATTGCCAATTGAAATTGAGTGTGAAAGTCTGGGCCTGAATGCAAATCAGGGAGGGCAAAAAAAACTCACAGCTTTTAGTTCTGGACACGTGACTGCACTCAAAGCAAAAGACAGGACGTCAAAATTGAGCATAGCTTAGTGCATACAGGGTGCACATCAGCAGCAAATTATGAGCTGAGTCATCATAGCAACAGAAGCATCCTGGTTCTTTCAGTGCTTTTGCTGTGCAGTGCAGTGCACAGTTTACCCGCCTCCCCAAGCAGCTGTGATGTTTTCTGTATGGCATACCACAACCACCTGCACAACCTCACGAATAATGAATGATGACCTTGTGAATAACCTTATGAAACGTTGGCTGTGATCAAGTAATGAGAGCTTTGCTACTCATGTGTATACTGTAGATTCTAGACCATGCTCATCTCAGGGCTCTTGATTTTTTGCAGTTTTGCTCTCTACGGTCCGTCTGCAGGCCCTGACTGACACACTTAATTTCATTTTGCAATGGGCCTTTAGCACTACAGCACTCTCAAAAAG
>JAAUXU010107488.1_pt1 | contig 33847 bp, 34 predicted proteins | sample 7278151 | NCBI WGS metagenome assembly JAAUXU01 (sample SAMN14350113, study PRJNA611818) | marine sediment metagenome | isolation source: surface marine sediment (1.8m) | place: French Polynesia: Moorea | collected 2018-08 | reverse complement strand
CGAGATTGGCCAGTGAAAATTCGAGTTTCGTCGTTGTAACCGCCAGAAAGTCGAGATTGGCCAGTGAAAATTCGAGTTTCGTCGTTGTAACCGCCAGAAAGTCGAGATTGACCAGTGAAAGTTCGAGTTTCGTCGTCGCAACAGCCAGAAAACTCGAGTTTCACCTACTCCTCTCACTAGACCGATTCCTTTCTGTAGGAGAGAGGAATTCGAGTTTCGCCTACTCAAAGTCGACTTCCAAACTCAGGATTTTTTTTTAACTCGAATTCCATTTCGGAGATTTCAGCTCTTATTCACCTTCTATGTGGACTTGAAAGAAGATTGAAGGACTTGAGTGAGCTCTTTCAAGTGACTGTTGTACGTTTCAGCAATAATACGATGCGGAAAATGTCCTTTTCGAAATGTGTAAAAGTACTTTATCTACATTTTCATTGTACAAAGTTTGTCTAGTCACTGTGGTTTTTTGCTGTAGAGTTCAGTTCTAACTCGAATTCGAATTTCAAACTGGAAGTTTTTGTTACCAAGTTCACACAGAGACTCGAACTTTTTCACCAAACTCGATTATTTTGACTAAACCTTTCGACCAGACGCGAATATTTGGAAACACTAGCTGCCAGTGAGTTTGTTGTTCACTTCTTTTTTTTTTTTTAGCATCCCGCTGATTTTCCTCTTCACTGCTTTCAAGGGTGACCCAGTGGAAATGTGAAATGTGGATGGCAGCAGAGGTGACAAGAGCTGACTGAACTCAACCAGACATGAAGTGACAAGACAAGACATACATGAGATTCACTTTCATAGGTGACACACAGCAGGTTGGGGGGGGGGGGACAAGCTCGAATTTAAGGCCATTGTGCACTTACACAACACGAAAGTTCCACCTACCCCTGGTCCAGAATCAGATCTTCAACGTGTCCGCGTCCTTCCCCCCTGGAGGACGAGGACAAGGAGAGCAACGTGGACGTGGCAGCCACGGTTCGTGAGGCCACAAAGGCCTCGTTTCATCCCCAGTCAAGGAGGCTTGCTTATCGGTTGCCAATCTTGGTCTCTGGAAACACCCTGTACTCGATTCAGTGTGAGAACCACAGTTAAGTGCAATTTGAATGAAAGTTTCTGCAAAGCTTTCATTCACATATCACGTGTGTCAGTGCAGCCCAACCATGCATGTTGCTTTGTCTTTTTTTTTTTTTCATTTGTATGTTTAAGTCCCATCTGCATAGAGCTGGAAGGAAGAATTTCCATAGCTGGACCCCCCGTTCTGACTCAGAACGGACTCGACCAGACGAAAATCAATTGAGTCTCGGTCAATTGCGCGTCCCTGTAGCCTCCGCTTGAGTCCCCCCGCCGCATTTTGTCTGGTGGAGCAGGATTTTTTCCCCTCCCCCTACACACACGCACGCACACAAGGCCTCCTTTCCTACCTGCCCTCCTGCCTGGCTATGAGAATGTATGGAGATGGATTAATGGGTATGAGAATGTTTTGTGAAGGGGAGGGGGTCTTGTAAGCAATTACACATATTTTTGCCTGCACTGCAAACGAAGAAAAAGGTCTGGGTCTAATGTCTTTATTCCCACTGCCCAGATTGTGGGGAATGGCTAATGGCCATATTAAAAAGAGTTATTGCTCGCTCTCTCCAGCGTTTGGAATCGTCAGTGCCTTGATTTCAAGTCCATAACGCCAGGGGTTTTTTTCCGGAGCTTCCTTTTTTTTCCATATGTGTAGATTTTTTTTCTCTCCCTCGTAAACATGTGTTGGACACGATCTGCAAACAGAGAAAAAAAAGATTTGTGAAACACGCTGAGACAGAAAAAGAAATTGCGTGCGATTTTGCCACACACCCATGGAGTTCGCATACGTTGATGCGTGATTTCCACCATCACTCCCGGGGCTCAAAAATCACTGCACGCTTGGCTGAGCAAATTCAAGTGATTCCTCATTAGCTGCAGGGAATGAAGCAGAGTCTGCATCGCACTTTCGATCACCGGAGGCGTTTGAATCACTTAGGCTTTGGCCGGTCCAATCACTGAAGCATTCACTGGCGTCCCTCTCAATGGCATTGTTCCTCCGTGTATTTGTGCTGAGCAATTCCACGCATCCGTAAATAGCGTCATTGGCATGTCCAGACCATCTCTCCGCACTATTCATGCTCCAATGTGTATGTAGTCTGAGAAACATAAATATTTACATTCCTTTTCTCTCTTGGTCCAACATCCACCGGGCTCGACTGCTGCTGCCATTCCCGTCTAACGGGCATCAAACTCTCCTCTTCATCCATTCAAACTAGACAAGGCTAGGGATGGGATGAGCCTCGACTTCGGGCCTCGCCACTCTCCAGGCCTCGACTTCGAGCTTGTGGCCAAGCCAGACTCGAGTCGACACACTAGTGATGAGACGAGACTCGAGTCGACACACTAGTGGTGAGACGAGACTCGAGTAGACACGCCAACACAAGCCGCACTGATGACGAGATCAACTTCAGGCCAACACATTAGTGATGAGACGAGACTCGAGTCGACACACGAGTGATGAGATGAGCCTCGACCCACCACACTGATGATGCGATGAACTTTAAACCTCCGCACGAGCCTCAAGCCAACAACACTATTGCGATGAAATGAACTTTAAACCTACGAACTAGTGATGAGATGAGCCTCGAGCAACCAAAGTAGTCATGAGATCAACTTCAAGTCTCCACACCAGCGTAAAGACGAGCCTCAAGCCATCGCTCTGGTGATGAGATGAGCCTTGAGCCACCACACTAGTGATGAGACAACCTTCGAGCCACCACACTGGGACTGGGATGCGCCTCGAGCCGCCGCCGCACTCGTAATGTAGCCGCCCACCAGCCACCTCACTAGTCACTAGTCACAACACCACACTAACAATAAGATGGGCCTGCATCTGATGACGACTGAATCGAGCCAACCCCACCCTCGTGACCCTCGAGAGCCCATTTTCGGCAAGCCCGTCGAGCCCACTCGTCTGTCTAGACGTCCCAGAAGCTGGTGCAGGGGACTCCTTTGGTGTCAGTGTCCCCCGGGCCCGCCTCATCACTACCCGGTGGACTTTTGGCGCTTTCGAGCGCCGACCGAGCCCGTGCTTGGCGTGTGCAGCCCGTCCCTGTGCCCCAGGACGCTGGAGGTCCGTATTTATCTAGCGGGCTCCGTCTGCTGCGCTACAGAACGTACTAGGAAGAGTTAAGGGTTAAATACCTCCTCTGGCGCTCTCTCTTTCCCCTGATGATAGTGCTGATACCTCGAAGAGGCAAAGCCGAGACAAAAACGATTATTCCAATGGACGACGCGTACATTTACACAGACTTTTTCCTCTCTCTCCATCTCTGGTTCTTTTTTTCTCGAAGATATCATGCATGCATTTGCCGACACAAAAAGCAAGGGATAATTTTCCTCCAGCAGAGAACATGTGTTTGACTTATCTTTAAGAAGCTGTGTTTGTTATTTTTTCTCTCTCGCGCGCGCGCGCGCGAGCGCGGTGTCTCCTTGTAATGTATTCAGAATGCAATGATAATCATTCTCCATTTTCCTTTGACGATTTCTGGAGCCCGAAGGCGATTGAATTAGGTAGCATTTTCATGGAATCAGACCAAGGTCTGGGGCTGCATTAAACTAGCTTCGAGTTTGCACTTCATACGATCAGGGCTGGCCGTAACTTTACACCCAATGAGATCTCGACTAGCGTTAAATTTGTATCGACATACCAACTTGCTTCAAGTATACGCCTTATGACATCTCAACTCAGTTTGCATCAAGATCTCAACTAGCTTCAAGTCTGTATCGAGATCTCAACTAGCTTTAAGCTTGCATCAAGATCTCAACCAGCTTCAAGTCTGTATCAAGATCTCAACCAGCTTCAAGCCTGCATCAAGATCTCAACTAGCTTCAAGTTTGCATGTTACAAGGTCTCCACTAGCATCAGGTTGGCATCAAGGTCTAAAACAGCATTTCACGAGAATGAAACCACGCTAGCAAATCACTAGTTCAGTGCCAGGATCTGAGACTTTAAAGGCGCCAGAAAGGACAACGTGCACGTCGACGTTTTCAAGGGAAACAATGAAAAAGAGGGGGAATCAATGACACAACTTTGACGGGAGATAGATCATCATCACGACACTGGTGGGGGGGCAGAAGAGCTTCCATAGAACAGAGGGAGAGCACAAAGCTTAGTCCGCATATATCGAAGACATTTTGGTACAATTTCCTTCTTCCCTGTGTTAAGAATTAGCCACGGCCGGGAGGGAGAGGGGGGGAAAAAGGTAACAAATGTACGTTTAGGTGTAGTCATTGTACTGCATTCAGTCGGTTCCCTCTCTCTCGTCGTCGTCGTCGTCGTCGTCCTCCTCCTCCTCCTCCTGTGATCCCTCATTTCCAGCAGTGACTTCGCCATCCGTCATGTTTCGTGACTCGTACAGAAGGAGGAAAAAATCGACTCAAAAGAAGAAAAGCCGCAGCAGCCAGGATGGTTTTCTTATCTCTGCCACGCATGTTAAATGCAACGTCTTCTATGTGTGATCTCTTTTTTCTGCTCAACCTCAATTTGGTGGTGAATGACTGACCTTGTTCGTGGGGTCATTGGACAAAACGGCTGCTTCCGCCTCCCCCGCAAAAAAAGAGGTGCCTGAAATGCGTCCAGGTACAGGGTGTGTCCAAGGAAAGGCGCACAGGGTGGCGGCGAATGTAATGAGTGCCACTGCTTCGAGATCATCGACCTCAACTTCCTGAGAAGCAGCTGAAGTGTGCATCAGCATCCAGGGCCTCCGTATGCACCCATGTTGTTCTTGGCAACGTTGACCGAGGCCTGTTTTACCTGGCTAGGTCCAATCTCGGTCTTCAAGGCAGTTTTGCCACCTAAGAGTGTCTTGTAAGCTTGTAACAGATAAACACATTTGCATAAACGTAATAATAATGCAATCTTTACAGGGGTGAGCTCTCATCAGGGGAAATACATCCATCGGAGGCTATTGGAGGTCATCATTGAGACTGAGAAACAAGCATTTTTTTTAAAGAAAAACTCAAACTTTTCTTGACAGAGTTGCTACAAAAATTCAAGTTTTTCCTTTAGATAAGATGACGACTGCGTACGTTGATGGTCATCGAGGCCCCAATTGCTCATATTTTTCAAAATGAAAGTAACAAATACTACAAAGTTGAGGTTTGAGCATTGAAGATCAACGTTGGTGGGTACGACGAATAAGTCCAATCCCCCCTCCCCTTCAATGTTCATGGCCAACGAGATCAATTTCTATCCACCCTGTGTGTACAGCAGCTCTTGCAAGTTAGGAAGCCCTGAGATAAAGACAAGAGAAGAAGAAGGAGATATCATATCTTTGTCGATACTTCTGAACCATTGGCAAATCCAGTAGCAAGGCCTAAAATCGACTGAGACTTTGCGTTAGAGGCTTGGATAACTAGTGATGAATAATTCATCCCCCCGAGTCTTTGTTCTCCGTCCGTAAATTGAGATGTAATCGTGGTACCAACAAGGGCTTTCACTCACTCGGTCCCATGCATGACCAAGTTCAAGCACTAAGTGTTTTATGAGAGAGCTGTAATGTTGTTGTGACTTTCGGACTGTGTTGTAGCTGCGTGCGTACAAAAGTGTTGCCCTCCACTGTCCTCGGCCACGTTTGTGCCATTTAAGCCCACAGATGGCGCGGGTGTCCCGTCAGAGCTCGGCTCTGCCTCACCCACACGTTGGGACTCATGGTCGTGTCTCCGCTGGAAGGGACTCAGGCCATCATCTCGTCTGCGCCAGAGTTGCCATCTTGTTGTCAAATTCAAGACCTGTCCCATGTTGGACATGACAGTGGCGATGGATCAAATCCCGCGCTCGGACTTGAAAGGCTTTTTGACCTTTTTTTTTTCCAAGGGGCTTGAGCTGATTTGGTTCAAGGCCACGAGCTCAACCCCCTTGTACAAGATACTTACTCTTATTGTTAAAAAATCACCAGAGTCAAAAAGTTTTCAGGTACCATGTATAGAATGTACGTGCATAATCTGTACTTACTATGTCATTACTCACTTTGTCGTGCTGCCTATTTTGAATTCTGCTCTTGCACAGTCCCTTCACCAGGTTTTTGCTCCTCTTTTTTTTATCAGCAAAGGGCTTGAGCTTGAACTCGAGCCCCTGGCAAAGAGGCTCGAGGCGGAAATTTGCTCGAAACATCACTATTTGACCGTGTGATCCTGCCAGAGTTGCCATCGTCTGAGCGCTATTGCCCGTGTGACGCTGCCAGAGTTGCCAGCGCCTCTGCGTGTGCCACTCTTTTTACCCACCACCCCATACACACACACGAGAGTGGGCGTGTTGGCGCCTCCCACAGCACGTGTGCGTGCTGCACACGGAGCTGAGGGATGGTCAGCAGCCCTCCTCGTCCTCCCTGACTGACTGCGTCCCCTTGGTGCGCCAGTCAGCTGCAAAGAGCTATCCCATTTTCTTCAATCCTTTCACCTTAGTCTCCTGCCATCTTATATCCGGTGGGATAATGAGTTTCTCTCTCTGGGTTGCATTATTCATGGGCTGCAGGAGAGAACCTATGCATTAACTTAATATAGAGTAGAATCTGTTTAAAGCTGAGTGGCGCTGGCTGGCTGGCATTTAGTGCGTGTAGTACATGAATCTGGCATTAAAGAGGAGAGAGGGTTTATGTAAAGAAGAATGGAATTATGAATTTGAATGACTTTTCCGTGTAGAATGCCAAAGTTGGGGTTGGGGAGGAAAAATCTTGTCCCAAGGATTTGCTGCTCCTCCTGGCGCGACCCTTCTATTTTATTCAGGAATGGAGATTGCGGATTTAAATTTCAGAGAAGAAGCGCCCGGATTATGCTGGGACGAGGAGGAAACTTCAAAAAAGGCTGTACGAGGTGATGGATTTGAAGGGGGTAACATGTTTGGGGGGGGGGGGTCGAGGTGCGCAGCTTCGGCAACATCTCCTCCAGGCACTCCCTGCAGTCCCGAGTCTCGTGACTTCCCTCATGACAGACGTAGCCGAGGAGAACAGGGTTGCCACCAGGGGGTGGGAGTGGCGTGGGGGGGCGTGGCCCCTCGACTCTTGGGGCCGCGAATCCGCCCATTTTTCAAACTAAAATCTCTCTGACTTCTGCTCCATTATAGAGTACGTAGCTGTACTTCTCAAGTCCCAACAGCAACAAAAGAAGAGAGCCCCAAAGAAGAGAATATTGCATTTTCAAGGTTCCCCAGAGAGCGATCATTTTTTTGACTCTCTCTCTCTCTCTGCGTGTGTGTGTGTGTTGTCCCACTTGCATTAACAACCCCACCCTTCTCTCGCTCTCTCCCTTTTACAATGTGGCAATAGCTTTCGAAAAGAGTTGAATTTCCAAATAGGCAGTTTACAACTCTTATTTCTCCCTCTCTCGACTTCCCCTTGCTTTCTTCGGCTGCTCTTGCTTCCCATAACTTTAGAATCAGGGCATAAAAGTTTAAAGGACTGCCTCTGAGGACGCGCTTGCACGGGCAGAATCGTGTCTAGCTGGTTGCCAGTGGAGGCCACGGTGGAGGCAGGACAACCAAATGTGTTGCCAACAGGTTGAAGTGCAGAGAAGTCTGGAGGTGAGGTTGGCTGCCACTCCAGGATCCTCGGTCAGTGGTTGGGTAAGCTGCAACTCCAGGTGCAAATCCACATGCAGAGGAGTCTTGGTCATTCCAGGTGCCACTCCAGGATCCTTGATCACTGGTGACTCCCTCTTCGTTTTAGGTGGCACATCAGAGCGGAACTGCAACTAAATATGTCGGGCTGTATCCCTAGGGGAGCAGTTAGACCAGAATGAGTTGGGGAAACTTTTGGTACGTTTTTAGGCTACGTTGAGAAAGTTTTAGTTGCACAGACACACACGTGGGCCCGTTGATGAGTGGTACCTGCACAACACGACTGAGTGGAATCGCGACCAAAGATGTCAGCCCAGCCAAGGTCAACTTGGAGTCGCACAAACAAAGTCTTTGATGAATGTTGCTGGGTCATTGTTGACCCCTGGGTTGTGTCACTTGACTGATGTCACTGCAGCAAACATCCTCCTGGAGCGCGCCAATGCTGCAATCTACATATAGCAAGCAAAATATGACATCACGTGACGAATTCGCCGTCCCTCCCCCAGTAAAAACAGTCTGGCTCGTGAGTCTCCCTCGGTCAGTCCGGTGAGTGACTGGTCAGACAACAGCAGCACCTCCACCAGCGCCGGCAGCATCCGCCAGAGAGAGAAAAAATCGATCATATTTGTTGGCAGTCCCTGGCGTATAATGTATTTTGGGTAGTGGTGGTGGGTAGGGAGAAAAAAAGGAGGGTTTTCTTCTTCCTTGTCGAAGGAGGGACGTTGGAGTAATATCCTCTCTACCTTCTTCTGCTGCCTCTGCCGAAGAACACACACCCATCCGATCTACGTAGCCTCTGTCTGACTTCTCGGAGTACAGCGCAGAGAATAGAGATATGATTTTTTTCTACGTCTCTGGTCCCATTCTTTCTTCCTCCTCCTCTGCTGCCCACATATGGTGCTTCTTCTTTGTCCTGAAGATTATACGAGTTGGAAGGAATGAGGTATGGCAGTACTGGAGCTTTATGGCTCAGGGTGCCTAACTTTGCAGTCAGTAGTAGATTGGAACTTGGGTGATTGTCGAAGAAACCTGGGAAGGGGGGGGGGTTCCTCTGTTAGTTCAAACTCTGGGGATGAATGATGAGACCAAGCATTGCAGGATCCTACTTTGCACCAGACTCGATGCTGGTGGCACTGGTGAGCAAAACCTCGACGTCTTCGTGTGCTATCATGGCCAGTGAACAATGCGGCCAAGCACAACCCGACATGAGCCTAGCTGACCTGATCTTCATCTGAGCTGACTTGGCAGCTCTTGCCAGTGTCAAGGAGGTCTCCTTTTCTTCCCATCCGGTGACTCAACCCCTGACAGCAAACCTGGCCCAACATCAGTCTGGCCTGACCTAGTGTGAATCTGGCCCGGCATCAATGCAACCCAACCTAACCTCCCATCTGAGCTGACTTTTGAGCACATTAGAAACTTGTGAGATAGTCGAAGAAAGCTTGAGGTTACTCTTTTTCTCTTCATTTCCAACTAGTGTGTGAAAACATAGCCGACCTAACTTAGCCTAACATAAATCTAACCTGGCCCAACTTTGCCGTAGGTGGGAAAGTTGTGTAACTGTCGAAGAAATCCCTGGATTTTCTTCCTTTTCCTTATTTCCGAGGCTGTGAATGAATAATGAGAGCAAATGTCACGTCAAAAACAAATTTCTCCGCTGGATGAAGAGGCTATTTAGCAACTATTTAGCAAAGTAGGCTAATTTGCGCCCTCACCTGAATAAACAATAGTTGAGCCACTGTTCGGTTATGCTTGGTGAGGATTTTTTCAGCAAATAATTTTTAATTGAACCGGCAATAAGGATTCTTCTATGAGTTCTCTTTTCTCTTCATTGTTTAAACAGAAATTTCTTGTTCTTGCTGGAGGTAACAGTCCAATTATGAACCGACTCAAAGGTCAACACAGCACAAAAAACAACTACATTGTTTCCCCCTATTCTTTGTCCTTCCACAGAAAGTAGCTAATTATTTGACTGCTTTCTCTCGGCACAGAATTGTGTCAATTTCGCTTTTTGCCTCCTCCTCCCCTAATGCTCAAAGTTTCACGACGACGACGACATCGACAACGACAACGACGACGACGACGACAGCTTGAAGGACTTTCTGCTGTTGCACCCCTCCCCCCTCCCGATGCTGCCTCCATCAATTTTCGGGGCCGTCGGAGGTTATGGCCCATAATTAGTTCCTGGGAGGGGGGGGAAGGAAAAAGAGGGGGGGGGGGAACTAAAGTCTTGGAGAAAACAACAGCTCCATGATGAAGGAGGCCACTCTTGCCAGGAAATTTGCCTGGAAATTACACAAGATTCCTCCAATGTTAAAGTATCTTAGCCCAGAACAAAAGAGGGGGGTCTGCCAGAGCCATGACAAGATATATAATACTCTGTTACTTCTTGCTTCTGTTGCCACTTTTCCTATTTCCTTCCTTCCTCTTCGGATGAGTCACCACTAACCTTTCCTGAGGACGCGTTTGCACAGTCAGATCTGTCCCCTTTCCAGCCTCGCTCCCCCCCCCCCTTCAGCTTTGAATGCGTCAGTGTAAACGCGCTCTAAGAGAGAGAGAGAAAAAAAAGGGAACTTTCCACTTCTCTAGCGGAGGAAAAACCGACAGAACGAGTTGGAGGGGGAAAAAAAGATCAGAAAAGCTCTTAGATCTGGTTGCATTTGAAGAACATGAGAAAAATTCGATTCGTTTCCAGATATCAGACGAAAGTCAACTTATGAGTGTCCCAGTCTTTGTTGTACAATGTGCGCGAGACAAAATACACTATGAGGGAGAAGAAAAGATCCTGCTTTGCCACTTGGAGGCGAAGCAGTCGAACTTTCGTTCTACGTACTACAAATTAATCCCGAACAATTTGCGATTTCTGCTGGCAAAGACTCATCTTTGCATGTCGACAGCTGCATTGTTTTTGACTTTCAGCCAACGGCTTTGACAAAAGTTGACAACAGTTTTTGAACTTCTTCGTGACCACCACCCGGACTCAGCCAACAGATTGAGGGTGGTGGGGGCGAAATGGACACCAACGACACCTCCAACAGCTGCAGATGCTCGGACAAGCGCAAGGTGGACACCACTGGGAAGAGGGAGGCTTGATCAACAGGTTCAGGAGGAACGAGGCTTGATCAGCATTAAAAAAAAAGGCCAGGGACCTGATCAAGTATGAGGACTACAGACTTCTAATAAAAGGCCAGTCAGGGGGCTTGAACAGCATGAGCAAGATGGCCAAGGCTGCATACCTCTGGTCAAAGGCCAGTGAGGAAGCTTGATGAACGAAGTTGGCCAAAGCCTTCGCAATGGAGATCCTTGGCTCCACACATCCAATGCTGAAGCTCCGTCCATGTGCTGACTGTCCAATGCTTTCCCCTCCCCAGCCATGATTGTCACGACTGTGTTGCTCGAACCGCACCTCTGGGTGAACAATTCTGCCTGCTCCACCCTGGCCCTACGCACAATACAACGATTACTACAGTAGTGTGTAGTGTTTCTATGATATGAGAATGTAATTTTAAATTCCCCCTCTCCTGACGTGCGTGTGCGTGTGCAGCAGTGTGCAGTACTGATCCTGTGCGCGCGCGCGTGTCTGTCTGTCTCTCCCCTGTAACTCGTCGAGTCCCCCTTCTTCATGTGTGTAAATTTATCTAGCTGGTGTGTGTGTGTGTGCGTGTGTGTGCGCGCGCGCGGGTCTGGAGACTCCGGTCCAAGCTGTGCTTTGGCTCTCCTGCAGCAAGAGAAAGAAGGGGAAACTTTTGGGAGCAACAGTGACAAAGGTATAGGAAAAGAGGAGAGGTAGTAAAAAGAGTCAGAAAAAAGTTTTGGACGGGGGAGAGATGGGACCCCTTGTCCAACAAGACCGTGGCTGTTGCTGCTGTTGCTGCTGCTGTTGACTTTGGAGAAAGAGTCAAAAATGTGCACGAGAGAGAAGAAAGAGAGAGAAAGCTTTAGTGCCATTAAGACTTTTCATTCTCTTAGTGTCAAGCATCTATTGTTAAGTGTGTTGACACTTTTGTGCTACACGGAAAAGCTCTTTAGACTGCTCATTGGCATGCGCTTCCATCATTAACCCCCCCTCCCCCCCCCCTTCTAAAGGGGCATTTACAGCATCATCATTAGTCTCTTGCTCGCTGATGTCATCATCATGTACACTGTACTACACCGTACAAGAAAGAAAGATGTGCTTATGACGACGGCGGAATAGCAATGCACTGCACCGCGCTGCGCTGCACTGCTGCACTGCGCTGCACGCCAGGACGACCAACCTTGCGCAGGTCCGGCGCACGCCGTCAGCCCTGGTAATGCCTCCGAAGACGATAATACCCTCTACCCACCGACGAAATTGATCTGGTCCTTTTTTCTGGTCAAAGGAGTGAAAAAGTTTCTGCCTTCCTCTTGATCAGCTTTCTTTTTCTTCCTCTTCTTCTTCCTCCTCCTCCAGACAGACTTCTTCTTTTGTCGTAATTGACTCCCTTTGGCTCCTCTCCTGTCTTTCTTTCCCCTTTTTTTCCCTCCTCCCTGTTGTGGCTCGACCAGACAGAGATGGCACAAGCAGTAGCCAACTTGACAGCCTTTCCCACTGGGGAAAAGCTTCTTCTATCTCTGGGTGTCTGGTAGAGCCACCCGACTTTGCTGCTGCTTTCCTTTTGCTGCACTCTGCAAATCATCAGAGACCAACCTCGTTGGCAGCCAAAGCTAAAGACGCAATCACGAGTTGCAAATACCGTGCTTAAAAAAAACCCTTGTGGCAAACCTGACTTCGAAAATATCTCCCGGACAGATAAGTGATAGCACAACTTCTCCCCCCCCTAACACTAATCTTAAGTGAGGAGGCAATTTCAACCACACTGATTCAGTGCTGTTGTTCTTCTTGTTATTTACTTTTTGTTCGTTCTCCCCTCCTTTTTTTGCATGCAGATTTTTGCTCATGCATTTTCTGCCTTCACATTCTTTTCTGTGTAATTTCTCTCCCTCTTTTCCTCCTCAATTGCTAATTACGCCTGCAGAGAGAGGAGAGACACGCCTATGGTGGCCTACTCAGAATTCCACCATCACTGTACTTTTTTTCATCTCCAGATTTGATGGAACAATCGTTGCGTGCATCAAGTTTGAACCCTTTATTCGTTTGCAGTAGGAGAGGCAAAGAATGGGGACCATTTTTTGGAGACACAAACTTGTGTGTGACACAACTTTTTTGGCGCCCGAGCCAAATCAAGCAGGTTAATGGAGGTAATTAACGAAAATCACATCTCATCACAAGAAATAGATGAGACCTTTAAGACTCCAAGCGTGGCTAATCAGCAGCTCCTTTGTGGTACCAGTAATTACCTCCCCCCCCTTCTCTCTCTATCTACGTCTAGTACGCAGAACAGGACTTACGTCATGAGTCGACACCGGACTTTTAGAGAAAAAACGCAAAAAACCTGGGGACAAATTGAATGCATAAAGTTAAAAAGCTCAAGGGCCAAAATTTGATAATGAAAATACAGCAGGCATTGGAAGGGGTGAGAAAGAATAAAAAGAATTAGTCAAACCTGAAATGCTCCCTTTTTGGTGGGCCAAAAATTTCATTATAACAATGCTTTGAAAAGGGTGCGCAAAAAGTTTGAAAAGTTGTAAAGGAACAAGTTTCAAACCTGAAACGGCTGAAATTCGATGATCCACAAGCTGTGACGATTACAAAAGATGCAGATCTGATGAAAAGTAAGCTTTGCCCACCATGGCTGAGTTGGCCAACTTGGTTTGTTCACCTAAAATCTCGCGGTCCAGTCAAGGGCAGTGCAAACATCACCGCATGCAGCTGCTCCACCAGACATGGTCAGAGCTTCCACAGTCCGTCTGACTCGTCTGGTCGAGGCATTTGATTCGTGACTGCACTTTTGTCTGGTCGAGCCAGGCAGAGAGGGAAGAATGATAGACAAGAAAAAGAGATAGAGAATGATAAAACAAATTCGAGCAATGAGAAGGAAGAAGAAGAAAAAGAAGCTCCCTTGTCCAAGCTGACAGTGACCGCGCCGTATTAGAAGTCCTTTAACACGTTGCTTGTATAAGCTGTCGCAGAGTGAGATGCAGTCACTGCACTGCACGTTCAGTGCACACTCCAGCAATGAGAGCAAGGAGCAGAGCCTGGGCACGCCCACTGGCGCCGAGGCCCCTCTCCCGCCGCACCCGCCGCCACTCCCACTGTACTTCTTTCCGCCTCACACGGTAGAGGATAGATTGGAAGAGAGAGAGAGAGAGTCAAACCCAGTAATTTCCGCCGGCCCAGTCTCTAATGCCACGTTACATCACTCATAATCACAGTGTTTGACAGTGGAGGCAACTGCGGTCTCTCCACAATACTACTTGCTTGCTCATTGTGTGTGTGTGGGGGGGGGGGGGGGGAAGGGAGAGGAGAAGGGGGCTCATTTGTTGGGCTTTGCCCTTTTTGGGCGCACAATTTTTTGGGGAAAAGAAAACACTGCTCAAATATTAATAAGACGTCAAAAAAGTGGCTTAAACACTGCTGGTTTTACCCATTTTTTTCCCCCACCTCCGCAGCATCGATCAATCTCTTCCTGCCTGCCTTCTTCGCACCTTCCTTGGGCAGGCTCGAGTTTATGGGTGTGGTGCCCAAAAAGAACAAGGGAAGAAATTACACGAAAATATGTTAAACTGCGACGAGAACAAATGCTCAAAATGAGGCAACTTTCACGGCTTCCTTACGGTTGTCGCGCATAACTTACGCGGTGGATTTGATTCTTTTCATTCTCCTTTGCAAGCTCAACTGTGCAAATGCAGTCAAGTCTCGATTTCGCAATGCAGTGGAAGAAGCTGGATGGAACGTTCAGCTGTGTTAGGTATGCTTATGGAACAGTCCTATTTTACACATGGAATAAATTCAGCCATTCTAAGCCTCCACTGCATGCACATATAGCACCTCATCTATGTCGGGGAGGCAGCTTGAGGCTTTTATTCCTATGGAATGATTCCATTGAACATGAGAATAAATTAGGCTAATTTCATGCTTAGACACTATGTACATAGGAGTACAGCGGGAGCTGTCTATAATTCATGCTTATTTTGCATCATACCACGCTCATTCTGGTACGGCAGGACAGTGGAAGCTGCGTATAACATGACACTTTCCCATTCTCCAACAATGGTGGGTCTTTTTTTGTCCTAAATGGGGGTAAGAAATGAGCAGCCTCCAGTTCATATTCAGGTTGCCCTGTATAGATCCTGCATTGCTACAGTGGAAGGACTCTTTTTTGCTCTTGTCACCTTCTGTTTTAATGTGGTTTTTCATCCGAGAAATTTACATGCTCTGTGAAGATGAGCTCTGACAGAAAAGTCCTCCCATTTGACATTAGGGCCATTCCAACGTGTTGCTTCCCTGGAGTACTCGGACACATTGCGAAATCGAGACTTTACTGCACTTTTTTAACCTCTTAAAGAAGTGTCTGGGCCTGGTTTTTTTGTTTTTTCCTCTCTGTTTTGTGGGAACCGTTCATAGATAAGGTGTTCTGCTCATCTCCTCCACCGCGTGGGTTTTTCCACACAAAGAAGACGTTTTAGATTGTGATCTCGCACTGTAGGAGAGGAAAATGCTTAATTCTTTTTTTTTTCGGATATGCATCATGCACACACACACACACACACACACAAGATTTGGCCCACAAGTCAGCATAATAACACACTGGTCATCGTCAGGGCCATAGCACAACCCTTTTTTTTCATGTTGCTACATATTTTCTTCTTCGCATTTTGGCCAGTTCTCTCTGTGCGTGTGCGCGCGCGCGCGCGTGTAGTAAGGTGAAAACGAGCCATAAGATTCGTAGGGCTGCAGCCAGAACCAAGCAAGCAGCAACATTCTTGCCATAATCTATGGGCGATGGCCCGACCTCTCATAGGGCTTGGCACACACACACACAGGGCTGCACACGCACGCACGCACGCTCAGAGCTGCACAGTTTCTTTGTGACGGCGACCAAGAAGGTCTGCGGCTGTTCCTTGCACTCGTACCAAGAGAGGGAGAGAGACTAGTAGTACGTGAATGTGATGCCCAGCAGCATGCTTCATATTTTCTCATTCTCTCTGCTCGAGAGAAAGATCAGAGTTTTCTCTTTTAAAGGGTTAGCACAAAGATGAGAGAGAGAGAGAGAGAGAAAACAGCACATCTGTCCCAAGTCAATAAGTCCCGTCGACCAGGAGCAGTGGGTACAGGGTGGTGGAGCAACAGCAGCGACACGCAAGTCTTGGATGGACACCCTGGAGAGGTTATCGAGTGAGGCACATCTAGTGGGCCTTTGGAGGCCGCGCTCCAGCTCAATGGACGTGGGCCTATCAATGCACGCACGTGCAGTGACCTCGGCTGAGCACTGCCACAGCCTCCAGAGGCTGAAAAGAGCTTCCATTGCGCTGGTGCGGCAGAGTACTTGAAGTCAAACGTGGATTATTTAGTCGAGACCGAATTATTGAGTGGGTAAACTCTGATCTATATTTGTGGCACGACTCCATATGTCAGTCAAACAGAGTCATTGTTCTGTGTTCTACTGAAAGCTCTTCTGTGGCAGTTCAGTTATGTCGAACTGGACAATGTAGAAGGGTTAAAAAAGATCATTTGTTCAATCGACTTCTCTCTTCTCAAACCTCAGATGCAACATTTGAGGCTGATTTTTGCAGCTGTTTAGAACTACAGTTAGTTGATTGCGGTCAAAGTTGCCCAAGTTGCCAAATGCTGATGTCTGATGTTTTGACACAGCTGCTCAGATCCGACGACTCCAGCACAGATCTGTCACCCGAAGGGCAAGAAAGACAGACCTGATTGTCATTCACCAGATCTCACTGTACTCCAATTAATCTCATCACAATTAAGTGTAATTATGTGTACTGCCTTGTGGTTTAATTGGTATTCTGAGAAGAAAATCTGCCCACAGTGATTATGCAAATGCTAAGCAGACCTCTTGTGCGATGCATTTTTCCACGCAGCCGCAGGTACGAGCAGAGCAGTGCTAATAAAGTGTATCATAAAGGAGCGCGCTTTATACAATTTCGATTTCCCAATTAGTGATGCACTCGGGTTGGCGCTGGGTGCGTGCGCGCGCGCGCGGGCCAGCAGGGGGGCAGGCCTGAAATGGCGCCATCTTAGGGATTCTCTCACGGTCTCACCGAGCTGGACCACATCCGTAGTCTGACAGGGTGACCCAGCAGAGAGAGAGAGAGAGAGAGAAATGGATGGACAGAAAAACAGGGTTAAAAACAATGCACTTTGGCGTCTCCCGCGCACGCTGCCAAACGGCCCAGGAGGAGTAAAAACTTGACCAGCCAATCAACTTCAAACTTCTCACTCTCTTCTTCTTGCTCGTCTTCTGCTTCATTGTCCCGTTGCCAGCGATGGAGCTCTGGAGCTTTGCAACCATGGAGCTCTGCGCATTTCCAACTCTGCAACTTTGCCGCTCAGGGAGCTCTGCAGCAGTCCTGGAGCTCTGCAGATCTTGAACTGCACAACTTTGCGGATTTTGAGCTGGCAGATCTTGAACTGCATAACTTTACAGGTCTTGAGCCGCACAACTTTGCAGATCTTGAGCTGCACAACTTTACAGGTCTTGAGCCGCACAACTTTACAGTTCTTGAGCTGCACAACTGTGCAGATCTTGAGCTGCACAACTTTACAGATCTTGAAGTGTACAACTTTGCAGATCTAGAACTGCACAACTTTACAGTTCTTGAGCTGCTCAACTTTGCACCTCTCGAACTCTGCAGTCCTGGAACTCTTGCAGATCTTAACCTCTGCAGCTCCTCAGATCGCTTTCAAATCTGGCCTCCTCCCTCCTCTCTTCCCATATTCTCCACGGCACTCGTCAAAAAATTGCGTTCAATTTTATCGGAGTCTCCATCTCGATTAGAGCGCTGATTTACGCTGATTGCGACCCCCAAACAAAGTCAGCGCCGAAATAGAAAGAAAGTGGCGTTGGAAAATTGCATTCCCAATTAATTCCGCCATAAATGGTCGAGCATAAAGCCAGCGAACAACTGAGCTTCAGGCAGGTAAACAGCGGAGGTTTTTTATTTCCCGTGAATAAATCTGCTTGAGACGAAAAAGTCTCTGGCTTGACTGAGCTGGATGAATGAGTGATCCTCCTGGGCCAAGCACCGATTTTGCTGTGCAACTCGGTGAGCAACTGAAGCAACTGGACTTGAAGTCAGCCACCAATGACACGGAGCAAATCAGCTTGAAGCAGCTGACTTGAAGCCCGCTGCTTCCTCTCCGTGCATCTAATTTCACTTGTCTGGCTAATATTCGTTTTCTGGGCGGCTCCTCCTGCCTTCATCATCATTCCTCCTTCTCTTCTTTCCCGAACGATTATTAATCGTCTTGGAAATAGCTCATCAGCGAGTCTCCAGGCGTCCAGACTTCCACGCCCCATACGGATGAAGTCATCTCCAGCAGCAGCGCCCTGGGCGCCAGCAGCAGCAAGGCCGGCGAAGCCGACCAAGCCGCCAAAGCCGGCACCCACAGCCAGGGGGAGGACGGACTTTTAGGCGATCTCCACAGACAAATTCCAATACCGACGATCCTCTCCAGGGGGAAGACAAGGGGTTGCACAACTAAAGATCCGCTCTGTAGCCATCATTCTTGCCCATTTTTTTCCTCTCTCTCTCTCTCTCTCTTTCTCCACCCATTGAAACCCCATTGAGAAATTGGGGAGGAGGCGGCGGCAGCAGCAGCAGCAGCAGCAACAACATATGAGGCACCCAGTAGAGGTCATATGAGAGAAAGAGATGGAGGTGTGGATTAAATTTGCATGAGTACAGGGTGTCAAGGGGTCCACCAGTGGTCTGTCCCCCAGGAGGATTGCAGACCATGCCTCCGTCCTCCGGGGCGTCACTCCCGAAAGTCCTCCGTCCGTCCGGGTGCGCACCGGCCCCGGTCGGTCGCACCGGGACCCAGCCCCGCGTGAACGTACGAGACTGGTACTGTTTTTTGGGTGCCCACTTTTTTGAAGACGTGAAAATTGGCGCTTTAATGTAGTTTATTTGAGTGCCGTACCCGTCACGAAATTTAATCGTCAGCGATTAAGGCAGCTGTTTAGAGATGATGGTTCCGCCCAATTTCTCTGAAAATGGGGCGTTCCCCGGTCAATGGGCAGGAGGAGGAGGGGAAGATGTTGTGGGCTGAGATGGGCGGAGAGGGAGGGAGGTGATTTTTTGAGCAGCAGAACAAGGAGGGCGCCACTAAATCAACTTCGCACCAACTTAAGGCAGTGCAGAGAAAAAACAAAGGAAAAAACTACATTGCAATCAGCGGAGACAGACAAGGAGAGATTGCAGATGCAACTTTTCAGGGCAAGCGTCAGCCCCGCTCATTCACTTGACCTGCAACTTGAGCGTCAGCAACTTGAGCGTGTTGACCCTGTCACATGCATAGTTGTGAGCAAGCCTGCAACTGACGTTCATACACTGGCCGTGCAACTTTTGGCCAACTTTTGGCCAGCAACACCACAGTGAGGGACTCAAAGATGTGACGTGCAACTTTTGGCCAGCCACCGAAGCGCGCTGAGTTGCGCAAGTGCAACTTCTGACGAGCAACACAAAAACATGACTGAAAACGCTGCAATTCTGCTCGAACACATGACGGGGAGAAAGACGATCACGGTTGAGCAACGGTTGCTCCCTATGTTGTTGCTCCTCCCTATGTTGCTCCTCCCCTCGAGTGATTAAAACCTATGCAGTGATTTTGTGAAAGTGATTTTGCCAGTCACCCAAGCACGTGATTCTTTGGATATCTTCATCAAGCGGCTCCGGTGATTGCCGAAGGAAAATGTTGTTGCCTGCCTCTTTTATTGGTTGTGCTGCCTTTTCCACTGCAGACAAGGGCAGCAGCAACAACAGCAGCAACAACAGCAGCCACCCAAGAACCATTCAGTCTTCTTAACTGCCCCATAAAGCATTTTTAAAGGCACTCCACGGCCATTTTTACAAACGGATAAAATGCGCTCTAAACGCATGGACGGAGAAGGCACTGATTGATTCTACCTGGGAGAAGGAGCCGAAAATTACGGCCGAATTTACTGCCGCAGGATTGAAAAATACGGTTGCTTGGCGAAAAAAAAACAAAAAAAAAACAAGGGTTTGCGAATATAAAGGCTCTGAAAGCAAAAGCTTCTCTCTGACAGAGGCTGGGCTGGCTGGCTGGGCTTGGCTGGCTTTGCCTGTAATTTCGGTGTAACAACCTCTAATTATTGTGTGTGCAAAACTCTCCCCTGCTGCTGGCTTTTTTGGCAAGGGAGGATCATAAGAGAGGAGGCAGAGTTGCCACAACAGCTTAGGGACCTCACAGGTCACGCTTTTCGGCCGGCAGGGTTGACGCAGCAGTCGGGGAGGAGGAGACAAAACCAGGTGCTGGACGCCAACAAAATTGCGGGGTCCAACACCGGATGGCAACGCCTCCATAATGTGGCCCCGAACATTCCCCCCCCCCCCCACTTCTTCCAGCAAGGACTCCTGTCTGACTCCGGCAGTGCATTTTTCGGGGTGGGTTCGCTCCAGTCTCGCCGGTCGGTCGGGTGCAGCACCCCGGGTCTGGTGCGAGCCTGTACTGGTGCCGAGTTCGGTGGAGGCTAGGCCTGATGCAGGCCTGCATTGGTGCTGGAACTGGGTGGAGGCTGGGCCTGGTGCAGGCCTGCATTGGTGCTTGGGAGGGGGGCGCACGAGAATGAGGCCTAGCCAAAGTGGAAAAATATATCTAACATGAATCAGTGACGCAGTTTTTTTCTTTCGTCAGCTGAGAGAGCTGATAAAAATCTTCCATTTGGTCTCCCAAAAGGAAGAAGGAGGGCAAAAGTGCGCTAAACCGACCAAATTAACAGTAGAAATTTTCTTTTGCAAGCAAAGATTTTTTGCCATGAGTAGGCCTGGTAGGCCTGCCAAGGCCTCTTTCTCTCTCGCCTTCCTCCTCCTCCTCCCCCCTCCCCCCAAAAGAGCAGTTGTAAAGCTGTGTAAACCCCCGCCCCGCCGCCCTCCCGGCCGCCCGACCGCCCGGCCTCTCGGGTATTAAGGCCGAGAGGATTCTCTGTGCTCCCTCCACGTAACAACAGTTTTTACGGTGGGTCGTAGAGCGCGGTTTTACTATCTATTTTGACGCCACCACGACTCAACTCCTCGTACGGGGGCTCCGGGTTTTTTTTTTTCACAATAGTATCCAGCACTGAGCGTAGGGGACTTCCTCGGTGTACCGTGTGACCCAGCAAGAACGCGCAGGCGTGTGAGAGGTAAAAAATGGGGCGTCCACGCTCATGCTTCCCAACTGGGTGGTGACTGAAATTGGAACATCTTTCACATGTTGGAGAAGGGTTATGAGGGGTCACCGGTCTCATAAACATTCATGTTTTATGATGTTGTCGAGAGATCTGGGTCGCAGTCCATGTCTTTGATACTTACGGACGGACGATCTCACCACAGACAATACAGGGTGCGTGCGAGCGAGCTTTAACGTTGGCGCCTCCCACGGCAACGCCACGCGTCCAATTTCATCAAGAACAACATGGGCGGCAAGTGGAGGCACCGCACTCCACTCCTATGACGTTTCGCATGCAAATAACTCAGGGATTATTACACAACACTCTTGAAAAGTACTGTCTGAGGCTGATCCACTCACTTTGCTTAGCAGACAAATTGATTTACTGCTATGAAGTCTTTTAAAAGTAAGTCAGTTCAGAAGGTTTAAAACAGTACTGTTGGACCCAAATCTGTCCACAAGTCCTCGAGTGTTGTAGTGTTTCATATGATGGCAGCAACTGACTTTCTCAACCAGACATTTTTGTAGCTTGTGTTTCAAAACATCGACTTTAGTACCTCACAGTTTTTTCCATAACTTCAAGTCAAGGCAGCTGATGCCGGAATGCCTAATATGTCTGGTTGACTTATGTAACATCCAATCTCAGTGTCTGGAGTACCAAAGTTGTTTGTAAATATACCTAAAGCTACACACGAGGCCTCGATCGCAGCTCCTGGTGAGATGCAAACTTTGCTGCTCTGCGGCCATCACTGTTATGTAATATGCAAAATGCGTCAGCTACCAATTTTGGTGCAACAGCGCACAGTTTGTGGCACTTCGTGGCAACTCTGCTGGACAGGACAATGCAACAGTTCAGCCGTTTGCAGAAAACTGACCAATTTGTTGCAAAAGCCCCTCCCACAGCTGCGTCCACGACCAAAATTATAACCAATTGATGCTGAGGCCTGGAACAATCAGTGCACTTTGGGCACTTTGAAGTGTAAAGCGCACCTTGAACGCGTATTTATGTTGCTGAGACGCTTCAGGGGATGTGCGGTGGGAAATCTGGAACAGGCTGGCAAACCTGCACCGCTTCCTCCCGGACAAACCCGGACAAACCCAGCGGGCAGACTTGAGACCGATCCCAGCGGGCAAAGCCGGGATGCTTCCGAGTTGGCAAACCTGGAAAAACACTGCCGTTTCCTTCATGGCGAAAGTCGATTGTTTGTGACGATCGCACAGTCCTAATCTACATCCATACCGAATATACATGTGGGTGCTTCCTTCAGGTCAGCCTCCACGGCTCTTCCATAGTACGTCTCTGTTGCGCTGCACTGACTGCACTGCAGCACTAACCCCCTCCCCCCCCCCCCCTTGTAGTACGGAATGAGAAAGTGGAGTTCACTTTGTATGTATTTGTGCGGGAATTCCTTCTCCCATAAAGGAAGATGGAGAGAGGATGGAAGTCATGCCAGAAAATCGTGGCAGCCTTGACCGTGGTTTGACTTCACAAGAAAGTGAAGGAGAGTAAGAGAAAAAGGGGAGGAAGGAGGATCAGGAGCTAAACGTGTCACGATCCAGGCAACAGCCACAGGGGTTGCCACAGAGCGTCAATCCCGGACGCAGGGGCAACCCTGTCAGGGCAGGCAGGCAGGCAGGCGGGCGGGCCGGCTGGCAGGCAGGCGGGCTGCGGATCAAAGTACAACAGGCATTGATTCTACCACCTTACGTGTTCTTCTTTCTTCTCCTTCCAGGTGAGTTTTGCCTTATTTCTCTTGTTGAGTGAGACTCCCGCTAATTCTCTCGTGTCCAACCGTCACGATCCAGTCATAATGGTTGTTGTTGCTGTTGCTGCTGCTGCTGCTGCTGCTGGATTTTTCGCTATTGCCAAATGAGAAGGAGAGGTGAGAAAACATCATAATACTCACTGGACCTCGGAATTTTAGGGCAACAGGGAAGAGTCCGGAGGTGTCTGGTCCGGAGATGGAGAACTGAACAAATGAGTGAAATTTAGACCAGTGTTCAAAAAGGCTCCAAGGAGCGGAAGTGGAGCAACCAAAAAGTGCACTTTTGACAAAAATCGAGATGAAAATTTTGAAAAAGAATCCCTGTTAACGCCTGGGGTTATTTTTTACATCGATGTTTCCTTTTCTTCTCCTCCTAAACGGTCCCTATTTAAAAGTCTTATCTGATGACAGAACTGAACGCATGTTATTAATAATAAATGAGTATCTCGCTCTCTTTTTTTATTTTCAAAGCGAGTCGCCGTTGGCCCTGATTAATGGGCCCAGGGTTGGCATTTCCAGAGCAATTTATTCCGAAGATGCTTATGAATTTCCCCCTGTCTGAGCCAGCCTGCCTTGCCCATACATACGCACGTACATACTTGTATTTTTGGGCGGTGGGGGGGGGGGAGGGTTGAATGGGGGCAGGGCGAGTCTGGAGTATGTACGACATTAATAGCTCGCTCTCATAAAGTTCTGAACAAAGTCATATTTCAAAAAGCCTTCATACCTATGCACAAAGGAGGAGATAGAGGATGAAGGGGGGGGAGGGAAGCAGACAGAGCTACCAACATTCTTTCAACCCCTTATTTTATTTTTCTTTATTCTTTTTTTTTATTAAAAAAAAGAAAACCTCACGTCTTTGTATGGACGTATTTTTTCCATGACTTTGGCAGAGCAGAACCGACTTGATCTGGTGTCCGCGAAGCTTTCCTTCCCCTCGAAGAAGGCTCACTTTCTGCACTGTTGTGCGCCCATTTTTTGAGCTCCCCCCCAAAATCTTGGTGTGTTTGGGGCAACTCTGTTTCTCTCTTTTCTGAGTGAGTAGGTGCTGACTTGTAGCTTCGCGCTTATGAACCAACCACCGAGAGAGGAAAAATGCGAAGGGAGCCTCTCTCTCTCTCTCTCTCTCTCTCTCCACCAGACGAGTCCGTCCCGAGTGCAGCACAGAGGTTGAGTTTGACTGGCCGAGTCGGACTGACAGACAGACAGACGCACAAACACACACTGACAGACACAGGAGACAAGTCCTCCAAAAGTTGGTACTGCATGTCAATCCTGTCTGGTCGAGAGTGTACGTGGGTACTGCTCCCCATAGCCCACACACTCCCCACCCTAATTTATGCATGTAGGATTGCCTACATGGTATGAGCTCTCTCTCTTTCTCTCTCTCTCTCTCTCTCTCTCCGCGTGTGTGTGCGTGCGTGCTTTTCGCACACGCGCACAAAGAAGCATAAGACCCAACGACGACGACGACGACGGCGACGACGACGACGACGACGACGACGACGGTTATGTCAGTGGAAAAAAGTGGGTCTGACTAGAGCAAGAGAGTCTTTTTTGTGCCTTCCTCTCCTAGAGAGCAAGCGATTTTTTCATTTCTTTTGTTTCATCAGCTGGCGACCGTTAGTAGGGATCCTTTAATGCGCCCGTCTTCATAAAAATACAGGGAGACCTCGGGGAAATTGAGTGCGTAAACTACAGGGAAAAAAAGGGGGGGGGGTGAATGAGGCAGCTTTCAGGGCTGCTGAATCGTCCACACGGAACGACTTAGAAAGTTTTCAGACTTTTCAAAATTTTAGCCGGATTCGCCTTGCTCTATTGCAACGGAAGATTTATTGTCCCTTGCAGTCGCAGCGAAGCCTCTCTAGAGAAGAATCCTTTCTTTAGGAATCCCCTTTTACAAAACCTGCATCTTTAAGAATCCCCTCTTACAAATCCTGCATCTTTAAGAATCCCCTTTTATAAATCTCGCCTTTAAGACTCCTTTCTTCAAGAATCCCCTCTTATAAATCGTGTCTTTAGGAATTCCCTTTTTTTATAAATCCTGCATCTTTAAGAACCCCCTTTTTTATAAATCCTGCGTCTTTAAGAATCCCCTTTTGATGGAGTCTTGTTTTTAAAAATCCCCCTTGCATGAAATCTCTAAGAATCCCCTTCTGACGAATCCTGTATCTTTGAGAATCCCCTTCTGACGAATCCTGTATCTTTGAGAATCCCCTGTTATGAATGCTTGTCCCTAAGCATCGCCTTTTTAAGAATCCTCTGTAAAGGGAAATGCTGCCGGTTGGAATAACCCCTATAAAAGACTAACCTCTGTGTAACCATTAAAATTGCTCGTTTTCCCCCCATTTTCTGGTATAAGAATGAATGGTCATAGTAGAGAAGTTAGGCAATATTGAGGCATTTTCTTCTTGGTGTCCAATGAAGTTGTTGGACTTTTGTCAAGATGAAATATTTGACTTCTCCCCCCCTCCCAGCAACAGCAGCGAAAGTGTTGCTGTTTCTGGCTTCGGCTTAGACATCGCCTTCAGCTCGGGGTCCTTCGCCTTCACCTTCGCCTTGGCATGCGAACACGAGCGTCTCCTAATTCGCGTGATTGAATCCGCTGTGGCCCAATTTCGCAGCAAGACTAAAAATAACATCTAGGTGTGTGTTGAAGAGTCCGACACGAAAGCCTCGTCTGAGAAAATGAAAGAAAGATTCGACCTTGCCATGTTTGAGGTAGGAAAGAAGCCTCTTTTTAGTGTGTCATGAGAGGCAGCAACAGTAGAAGAAAACTCTTCTTCCACCCGGAGAGAGCGAGAGCAACATGTGAAACACACGCACGCACGCGCGCACGCACGCACCCAAGCACGCACCCAAGCACGCACGCACGCACAATTGAATAATGATGGCCCGTCGGCACGACATATTACGTGATCGAAATGCACCCGGCGACTGCAGTCACAAGTAGTATACGCATGTGTACGCAATTTGACGCACAATCTGATTTCGCGCGCATGTCTAGACTCTTTACTGGCTCTAGACACGCGGGGGTTTCCCCCCTCCTTCCTCCTCCTCCTCCTCCTGCTGCCCCTGTCTGTGTGCGTGCTGTTGAATTCTTGTCAGGGAAAACCAAAGAAACTTTTTTTTCTCCAGCTCTGTAGTGATGATGACCTGCACGAAAAGCGTGCGCGTACGCACGAAAGACGCCAAATGACGCCGAAGAAACAAGGGGTGACGCAGAAAAAGGCCCGCTGGCGCGCGGGGCAGAGAGACCACGGCGGGGGCAACGCCGTCACCGGAACAGCGTTGCCACACACTCTGGACTGGCTGGACGCCTTCACCGCCGCACTCGACGGTGCCCAGCAGGACATGCGGGTCACAGCACCGACCAAGCCAGTTGGCAACGCTGTCCTCGGTGCCAAATCATGATCAATCGGAATGGGCTTGAAGGATTGGATTTTTTTGTGTAGCATAATCCGAACTTCACATGGAGCAAAAAGAGTACGAGCTTACGGAGAGTTTCCACTGCATGCTCGTATTGCAACTCACTCAAGAAAAGTCGACGCACAAGAGTCAGGTAGCTTAAAGCTTTTATACTTGATCAATGATTCCATGAGAATAAATTTAGGGCAATGCATGCATGCTCGTACACTGTGTGCATAGGAGTACAGTGGGAGCAGCTTACAATTCGTGCCTATTTTGTATCATTCCAAGCTCATTCTGGTGCGGCAGGACAGTGGGAGCTGCGTATAACATGCATAACCCTTTCCCACTCTCCAACAATGGTGGGTCTCTTTTCAATGGGGGTAAGAAATGAGCAGCAGCCTCCTGCTCAGGTTCAGGTTCCACTAGTTATCATTCTGCATAGCTACAATGGAAGAGTCAGCTTGAAGAATGTGGAAAATGATTGTGTTCTTGTGCTTATGGGAGAAGTAGAGCAGCGATCTCCTGCCTGTACTGTACATTTATGAGTCAGTCAGCTGGTGATTTTAGGTAGGCCCAAACCTGGGGCCCACCTAGGCCGTGTCGGCTGACCAACAGGACTGAGGCCTTGCAATGAATGGCCTTTGGCGCAGGAATCGCCCAACCTCTCTGTCATGTGTCGTGTTTTCTTATTGCATGTTGGCTGGAGGCGCATTTTTCTTCGCTCTTGGCGTATTTTGCGTCAGATAAAGGGGCGAACGAAAATGGAGCAGCCGCCAGTCAGGTCAGGGAAAGGTTTTCTGCGTGGCGTGAGCTAGTTTGCAACTACGATTTGCAGGGGAAATTATTTTCATGACTGCATTTCTCTTCTTGCTTCTCCCTGGGCCCATAGGCCTGGCGGAGCAGGACGGAGAAGGAGGAGGGGAAAAGCAACTCACAGCATAGTTGTTGCCCAAGAGTACAACTTGGCAGAGTTTTTTCGGCCTCCAAGAAACAGAAGAAAATCTGAGCGTGGACGACACAAATCAGCTGTGCAACCAGATAACAGCATTCTGGGTGCAGCTCGGCAAGTGCTGGAGTCAGCATCAGCTGACAAGGAACACTTGTGCAGATCACAGTTGAGACCGACAGAGAGAGGGAGGAATCGATGTCAATTCAAAAGACGTCGACCATTTCTGCAACTGCTTCTTTCACCTCCCATGGCAACAAACAAACAAACAAACAAACATCCCGATTAGTCGAGATCTCCATTTGTTGACTGCAGCAGGTGCAGGACTCGATTGGTACACAGAGTCCGTGGATCAACTGGCTAGTATGGACAAAACCAGTTCAGCCACTGATCCGCCAAGAACACCCCCAACTGGTTGATGCTTGACCAGTCCGATCTGCTCCTGTTCAACTAGTTGATCCGTCGTCGGAGCCGCCGCTGCCACGGACCAACTGGTTGAGAGGTAAATCTTCCTCCTCTCTAGTCGGGTCTGTCCGTGTCAACCCCCACTATGAATCAGTGACCGTCAGCAACAACAGCTGCGTCAGGTCCGTGATGACCTCGGCCGTCCAGAGCAGCTTGGACTGGAAAAATTCACCCCGCGTAAGAGGAGCCACTTTTTAGCAGTATCAATCTGATCAGTTCTTTCTCTGCGTGTGTGTGAGTATCATTCTTGTGCGTGCGTGTGAGAAAGCAACACGACACTCGATTCCCCTCACAAAGAAATGTCTTGTTTGTTTTGACCTCCCCACACTCCCGCTGCTCTCCCCCCCCCCCTTCTCTCTTTACCCCCCGCCGGAGACCGTTTCTTCCCCCTCCCCCCCCTTTGCAGTAAGTTGAGCTTACTACGTAATACTGCGATCGCTCAACAAGATAATCAATCAAGCCATTGACAATATCATCAGAGGATATCGAGATCGGGATCATTGAGAGGGGAGAAGAAAAATTGTGCGAGTTCTGCTGCTGAATTTAATAGAGTGAGTGAGGATCTGTTATAACATTGAAAAAAAGAACTTTAAAAAGTAATGAACTAGGGCAAAAGAGTTCCTTTCTTTTTGGAAATGGACTGGAACACATCTCAGTGTTGTTGCTCCGACTTCAACCTGACACAGTAGTTGTTGCTAAGTCAGCAAAAAAAAAAGTGGTGAAAACCGAAATGCACTCGAATTTCCATGGATGAAAGCTGCAAATGACTGTCCAGAATCGCACTTGTCTGTCCGAAACGGAATCAAGGCCCACTCCAACAGGCCCATTCAGTGGCAAGAGGCAAATGCCCAGCTGCAGTCGCGTGTCTGACTCGCTTCCGTTCACTCCGGTCTACATGTATTGGGGATCTTTGGCAATGCGAAACTTTGAACAGTAGAAATTGCATCAATCAAGCGACAAAAATGGCAAGAAGTGCAATTGGGGGGAGGCAGAAGCTGGACAGAATTCAATTTCCACCCATTTGGACTTTCCAAAGTGATTTTACTAGGATGAAAAACGGTTTCCTTCAGTCACAATCTTACCATAATCGAATTTCTCTTTCCAAATAGAGATTCGATTGCACTTCTCAAGTTTGTTGGGTGTCTCTTTTTTTCACTCACTGAACATTTTTTTGTGAAGTAAAGCCCATGTGATACCTCAGATTGGTGAGTGAAAACACAGAATGCCCAAAGAGTTGATAGTGACAATTGGAGGAAACTAGAAAACAAAAAGACGACAACAAGGGAGGACGATCATTTTTTTGAATTTTTAAGTCACCTATCGGAGAGACAGCTGCTTCCGACTCACACGGTATCGAGAGCCTAATGTTATGTAAGCCTCGTACGGCATTGAGGTCCCAAATCAAACGGACATTTTACCAATAACAACTTGATCGATATAAGAACTGTTCAAGGCTAGAGAGAAGAGATTCGGCCCGGATTGATCGAGTCCACGGTTTAGGTCACGGCGAGGAAGGAAACAAACAGTCTTGCCAAGTCTTAGGTCACTAACAAGTCGAGAATGAAGTCACCACAACGTTTTATTAACTTGATAAAAAGAAAAACACTCTTTTGAAAAGGTCAATTTACAGCCAATTGAGGCCAGAGTGAGCGGACGGACTCAAAAGTCGTCCACTCACTGCACAGGGTGTACAAAAAGTCGTGACTAGAGATTAAATGGGCTAGTTAGGCAGGTCGAGCAGCAGCGCTGTTGGCAGCACCCGTGCATGTCCAGCATTGGTGTCACATCAAGGCTGCGCAGTCATACCTGAGACTGAAGAGAGCGGTCAGCAAACTATAACTAAGGATAAACTATAAGTCCTCTACAACTAAGGACTGACACTAGATGTTAGGTCACAGTGCCACTCTGTCATAAAAAGCGTTGGCCACTTCCATGCATTCATTTCAAGGATATAATATATGTATGATATAGGATAGCAGTGTGAAGGTGAGCAGGTGAAATTGCGAAAATTACCTGAAGTCAGTCAATACCCTTGAGGTGAGCAATGTGCCCCCCCCCCCATCCATTTGTCATGGATGCCTGATAGAACGTCAATGCTTTTGTGACACCCCTTACTCGCACCCATGATAGCACAGCCAAGAAGTTTGTCTTCTTCTTCTTCTTCTGTTGCAGCGTGCGTGTGAGTGCGTGCGTGCGTGCGTGCGTGCGTGCGTGTTGTGCAGGTTCAGCTTCGACTTTGGCTCCACAGAACTGCAGAAGACTCGAATTTTGACAGGATCTGAGAAGAAATGAATCTCCCAACAGTAGAAGAAGCAGAAGAAAAAAAATCGTCCCTCCGGGCAAATGATCTTGAGGAAGAAGAAGCCTCCGAGCTTGAGCAGCATTTTAACGGTAGCGTGACCGTCGATGAAATCTGAGAGGAGGATGAAAAGTCATCATCATCATTGACTGCATGATAATGGGACAAACAGCTTTTAACAACGATGTGGCTTAAGAGAGAGCTTTCAACACACCCGGGTGCTGCTCATCTCCGGTCCAGGCGCCCGGGCAGATCCGGCGCGGCGCCCCTCGGCAGAACATCTGGTCGGGGGCGTTGGACGAGAAAACCGTCAGACCCGTCTCGTTTTTGGGCGGATTTCGCGTCAAATGTGGCGAATTTCGCGTCAAATTTGACTTTCACAGCCAGCTTCGTGGCTCTTTTCTCATCACACTGGGTGATTTCTTCATCAAGCCTGATGATTTTCTCGTCCACTGTGGTCATTTTCTCCTCAAATTCGGTGGGCTTCTTGTCAGATTTGGTGATTTTTCTGGCCAAGCTCGATGATTTTCCCATCAATATCGGTGATTTGGCTGCTGGTCACAATGGTGCCTCCTCTCCGTGATTTCTCTCCGGCTCCTCCTAATTTGTGCGTGCGTTTGAGGCTTCATTGGCTTGAACAAAAATCTTTGATGAAGTGAGCCTTACAATGGTCCCCCCCCCTCCTCCTCCTCCTCGGAAGCCCCCCCTGAGCCCTCCCTTGCTGTCAAGATAGATAGATAGCGTCATCGGCGAACGTTCAATTTAATAAGGCAAACGTTTGATGGAGCGGGCGCTGCCTGCCTGCAGCTCCAGCAAATTGATGCCTCCTCCTGGAGAGATCTGATAATGCTGCTGCAACTTTTGCCTCCCCCTGCTGAAAAGGCAATAATGGATTTAAAACAAGCGGCTCCAACGGAAAAAACAGCCCGGGCAACGCGGCCGCGGGCCGACGGGGGCGGCCGCATGGGCAGAGACACCTTGGGTGCTTCACCTGCATGGGGTTGGGTGGTTTCTAACACCCAAAGCTTGGCTTTCGGCACTTTTTTTGGGAGGCTGAGCCCAGACTTGGGTTCCACTATGACTTTTTCCTCATTTTTTTGCTCTAGACTGGACCTGAGTAGATTCTTCTTCCTGGTTGAGCTTCCTTCTAGATCGCCGTTTGGTTCTAGACTCCAGCTAGATCAGTGTCTTCAATGGAGTCTCGATTGGAGCTTTTGGTCTAGGCTGGAGCTAAAGAAGAATTCTTCCTTGCGGTGGAGTCTCTTTTTTTTTGTCCAGCTCCCGGAGGGATGTTGGAGCTTGATTTCTGGTGCGTTTTCCTCGCCGAAATCAGCTTTGCTCAGTGTTATTGTTCATTTTTGCCAGTGAATGTGGGATATCAGCTGAATCGTCACGCGTGTGAGCGCGTGCACATTCATTTCCCATCTGTCAGATTTCTGTAACAAAGCCCCTCGCAATCTTATTTTGTCACTACTGCTAGTAAAAGGGGTTTCTGATAAGCAAAAAACCTTTTTTCTCCTCCAGTTCTTTGCATGCCGGTGGTTGGCAAAAAAGGAAAAGAAAAGAGCAGCGCGATCTACACATGCATATGTGGGACCTCGAGCTGTACAGAGCCAGAGTATGGGAAAATTCTGCCTACCTCAATGGTGATATCAATACATGGAAGCCATTTAGTGCGGCCGGTGAGGTACAGGGTGTCCAAACAGTCGTGACGCCCGGGCCACGACTCAGTGCGGTGCACCGTGTGACGCGCGGCAAATGGCTTTTTTGCGGCTCACACTGCCAACCTCAGTGGCTCAACCCTTCCCCCCACGACTGCGGTCTCACCCAAATAAGCATGGGTGGGCCAACCAAGTCTCTGTGCGGTCAGCTTGGCATGTGCACACAAATAAAGGAGAAGAGAGAAAAATACATTGGTGGATGAAAATAAAAAAAAAAAAAAACACGAGTTCGGTTTGTTACACAAACAAGCTTTGAATTTTTCAACGGTTTTGCCTCGGCGGACTCAGCTCGGCGGCTGCCACGGACTTGTTCCTCTCCACGCAGTCCAAGGGATGCAGGAGTCGCAGTCAGAGAAGGGGGACAATTTAAAATTAGATTCGGATTTCAAAAACTTGGGAAATCGAATCCCCAAACCGGTTCTCCAGCCGAATTTTGCCTCCTCTCTACTGGGCGTCAGATTGGGAAATAAAGAGTGCAAAAATGATAATCAAAGAGGCAATTTTGCTGTCAATTCGCTTCAGCATAGAAAATTCATGAGTGTTGTTTGTTTAGCTTGTCTGTGAACGGATCAGCAGAGTGAGGCAAGAAAACTTCGTGTCAACTTTGGCGTCTTCAAATTTGACTGAAATTTTTCCCCAATTGACCGAAACAGAAACGACTTTTTTTTTCTTCATCTTCCAGAATCACGCACAATTTTTTTTCAAAATATAAAAAAAAATTCAATTCGAATCAGCCAAGTGAATAAGCTCTAAAGTGACTGAGGAAAAATCGTCCTCACAATATCTGTGGGGTGTAGGGGGCGGGTTTTTTTTAGTACCATTTCTTTGTCAAGCATGCGCACATACAGGTAGACTGAGACCAGCGTCGCAGGAGTCTGGCCACCCTGTACGTTGTGGGCAGAGGAGTCCCCTCGTCTCGTGGCCACCCTGTAAAGGTCCGCACCCGAGTCCCATCTGCCCGTTGCTGCGCAGCCCAGAATCTGTAAAGGCTTGCACCGGGGGCCTACGGACTCCTTGCCACCCTGTACTTCAGCAGACCAGAGTGCCATCATCCCGTGGCCACCCTTTACGTGCACACGAGTCCCCCCCCCCCCCTCGGCTCGTGGCCACCCTGTACGTGCGCCGGGAGGGCGAGTTTCGTCTGTCGTCCCGCTGTAGAGTCAACTGCTATCGTAATTCACGCATGGCGAACCCTGATAAATGGCTTATTCATGAGGTTTTGATGCCGCCAGAGAGCGGTCGCTGGGGCTGCGGGAGGCCGGGCGGTCGGGGCGGTCGTGCGGGCCGGCGAGTGGCTGACGAAGGGGTTCAAGCTCTGGAGGGACCAAAACGTAATTGCCCGATGGCGCGTCGCGATAACACTAAAGTGGATAGGGATGATGAGGAACAACGAAAGCAAAAAAAAAAAAAGAGGCCAAAGAAGTTGATACCGTACAAGTTGTGACTTTGAAGGCCTGAGAAGCGTTGGGAGCCTCCTGGGACTTGATCAAGTGTGACAGTTTGGTCCTTGTCTGGTGGAGAGAAGCGCTTGTCCTGACTGTCAAGACTTGAGCACTGACCGACTTTCCATTGACTCGACCTGAAGTCACGAAAACAAAAGGGCTTCAGAAGGAGGCGGACAAAATAATTCGAGGAAGTCATCACTGTGCGTACACATAGCTGAAATGCTTGTGTACAAGTGTGGAGACTCCATTTGGCATTGTCTGGTGGGCTCTTTCTTTCTGGGCCCGCAGTGCGTAACAAGAATCAAGTCCCATACGTGCTCCGCCTCTCAAAGTCAGGGTTGCCAGGACGAGTCCCGTCTGCTGGTGGCAAAGGCAGGGTTGCCACGGAGCAGCGACTCAGGGGACTCAGGGGAGGATTGGGAGAATGTGTTGAGCAATCTTGCTACACACCCTGTAGACTTGCCAGTCAAGTCAGATGCAAGATTGCGCACAACCATTTTCGGCTAATATTAATGCTCGAGTGTGTAAGCGAGAGAAAGATGGCCATTTTATGCGATAATCACGCGTTGATTGAGGTTGAAGAATCACCGGAGCCTCTTGGTGATTGGCGGTTTTGCGCAGCTTCTGTCCAGATGGTGATTTATTGCGCCGGGTAGCGCAATCATGGCCGCTACGTGACTGATCGCATCCTTAAACAGGGAAGAGCTTGGCACATGCGGACGCAGTGATTCCAGGTTGGCACAGTTGTGGCTGTGGACGAGGATTGGGCTGGCCAAGGAGTCGGGATTGTCACCATCGAGGCCCAGTCCTCTGTCTTGGCCCAGTCCTTTGTCTTGGCCCAGTCCTCTGTCTTGGCCCAGTCCTCTGTCTTGGCCCAGTCCTCTGTCTTGGCCCAGTCCTCTGTCT
>JAAUXU010047135.1_pt1 | contig 33855 bp, 31 predicted proteins | sample 7278151 | NCBI WGS metagenome assembly JAAUXU01 (sample SAMN14350113, study PRJNA611818) | marine sediment metagenome | isolation source: surface marine sediment (1.8m) | place: French Polynesia: Moorea | collected 2018-08 | reverse complement strand
CTCAGATTTTCCCTGAAAATCTTGGTAGGGAGGTGTAATGTACTCTACTCCATATGTCATTTGATATGCTAGCTTGCACTTTCCTATCCTGTCCTGTGCACACTCTTCCCCTCAATAAACTACTCTTGATCAGACACTCTCTGGGTCCACTACTTCTACTTCTACTTCTTAATGTTAGCCAAATACACGGCACACACATTACACAAGCAACATTATTTACAGCAAGCACTGTATATAAAGCAATGTCACTCTATGTATTGTCTGTGTGTCTGCCTGTCAGGCTATGGCTGCCCCAACCACTGCACGCATTGTCACCAAACTTGATGGTACACATCACATGCTCGAAAGTGATTGCACGACACCTTAGGTAGGAAGCCATTTTGAGGCTGAAATTGAGGTTCAACATTGCATTTACCACAGGCGGTGTCAGTAGCTATCTGGAGTGAGAAACCCAGTGAGCCAAATATAGGTTCGACCCAAAAACTGATGACCTGGTGATATCAGTAAGTGCGGGAAGAGAGAATAATAGCGTCTGGGTCAGCCAGTTTCAAAAGTAAAAACAAAATGGGTCTGATCAAGGTCTGGAGTGCATGGTGAGTATGAAGTGCAAGATCAGCTTTGAGGGTGAGATCAGATTTTCAAGGGCGTGATCAGCATTGAGTTGAGGCAAGACTAGCTTCATGTTGAGCGTGAAGCGTGTGTTGAGCTATGGTCGAAAGTCTGCTGGTGGGCAGGATTGCGGCCCAAGCAACAACAGGCACCCCTGCTAGTATTTGTATAAAGTGTCCCGTAGCACAGAATACAATGTATTCAGTGTGGCCCCATGAAATCCTTGGTGGCCTTTGAACTTTAAATAACGCAGAAGCAGTAAATAGACTAACCAGGCAGATCTTGTTGATCTGGCAGTTCTAGTTCATTTTCAAGTAGTTGGGCCTTTTGCGTGCACCTACTGTAGGGTACAACCTCGCTCGCAACAATGGGCTTGCTCTCCATCGTGTCATAGTCAAAGAAGATAAAGGGGGAGACAGTGAATGATGTCCAGGCTCACTCCAAGGATTTTGAGACAAAAAGTCAGCTGCTGTGGTGGTCCTTTTTTCTTAGTCATAGGTAACTTGGGAGTAAGTTCTGCTCATCAACATCAGTTTCTTTGGCTCTGCACCATTGCTGCTGTGTTATAATGATATATTCAGGTGTGCATAGTTTGTAAGTGGACGTGCTCCAAGTTCTAATGGGTTTCAATGTGTTTTTGAGCATATTTTTGGGTGGCAAAGTGCATATTCAAGTTACCTGCCAAAACATCATTCACACTGGTGGCTGGAAGAGATGTGGCTTGAATCAGACAAGCAGCGAGATCAGTGAGTTATGACTCAAGCTGGTGGCTGAGAGACAACCATAACTGTACACAGAAAGATGATAATTTCCTGCTGAAACATGTTGTGATCCTATCAAGAAGCAGCTGGACCAGTGAGTTAAGGTGGTTTTTTAGTAATTTTTACAAATTTTAGTAATAAAAGGACTTTCTTAGCACAGAAAGCAAAATGCAAAGACAAGTCAACATTTACTGCCAGGCTGCTCATTACAGTGTGCACAAGCAAATTGTTCAGTGACCTTTTCACATTAATATGTATGTTATCGCTTTGAATTTTGTGGTCTCTTGGGGGCTGGTTTGGCTGCTGGCCTGTCCACCACAACTTTTGCTTAAAAACAAATGTTGCTGAATCACTCCTTGATGCCAAGGAGGCCAAAAGGCAAAGGGTGTCTGATCTTCTTCACGTCGGCATCAGCACCAAGGACATCTTGGACATCGTGGGCTGCTCCAGATGCTTCAACTATAAGGTCAAGAATCTGGCGAAGGAAGGCAAGGGGCTCCAGAGGAAGCCTGGGTCAGGTGGCCACAATTGCGAGGATGTTACTGATGCAGAAGTGGCCACCATTGAGGCCGACCCAACCATGTCCATGAGGAAGATGGCAAGGATCCTGAAGGTGTCAAACAGCATGATGAGGCTACAGGTGAAGGACATCGGGCTCAAAAGCTACATCAGGAGGCATTGTCAGTTGCTCTCCAAGGCATCCAAGGCATCCTGGTTGGACAGAGGCACAAAGCTCATAACGTGGCTGGAGCACCACCCATCAACGGTCAAGATCTTCTCAGACAAGATTCTCGGACAGTTGACCAAATGATCGGACAAATGATCGTTTCCTGGCCTCCAACCCCTCCCTTGTCCCCCTAATCAACCATACCAAGCATCCAGCAGGTGCCATGATGCTTGGTGTCGTGGCCTCTGATGGCAAGTCCATGCCTCCCTATTGGTTCCCTGAGGGCTTGAAAATCGGCCAGGAGGAGTACCTCAACGTCCTCAAGACAGTGGTCAAGCCCTGGATTGACTCTAATTATCCAGAGGGCAGATATGTGTGGCAGCAGGATGGCGCCCCTGCCCACAAGGCCAAGAAGACTCAGGCCTGGTGCAAGAACAACTTCTGGCCATGCACAATGTGGCCACCTTCAAGCCCTGACTGCAGCCCATTGGACTTTGCTGTGGGGCGGGTGGGTGTTGACAGGAGGGCCTATAGTACACCCCCCCCCCCCCACAGTAATGTTGACAACCTGAAGGCCTCTGCCGAACAGGAGTGAGCTGCCCTCAACCCCAGCCTTCTGCCCCTGCCTTGAGACCATGGTGGCCGCCCAAGGCAGTCATCTTGAAATGTAGATCCTACATATGTTCTGATAAGTACCTGCAGCAAGTTTCAATCCTCTACCTGCTATGGTTCTTGATAAAGAACCATTTGTAGTACACCCATTCACTTCTCGATTTGCTCGCGCACACTGTACAAAGGATGTCCATAATTGTAAAGCGGGGATTCCATAGCTGTCAGAGCTCTAGTAGATGTAAGTGGTCCCTTCTTGAGATGAATATGCATGGGAGGTCCAGTCATTGGTTTTAGAACCTCGTCTCTATTGTTGAAAATGTCAGAGAATTCCTCAAGGAGTTTTTGCATTGGCCCATTCAGTGGGTCATCCTGCATGGAGTTACATAGTTCTCTTGGGACGATTGGATTCAAGAGTCTCATCTTCACCAAGTCCAAATGACATATGAGCATTGTTTCAGTCACTCCTTCTGTGGCAATGGCTTCTATGTTCATGTCAACACCATGGCATGTGATGACTATATATACAGTGCCATGCAATATCATTTCAGTATTATTTGCAGCAAATACTGTCGTGGCATTAGATTTATGTACAGACAGATTGTGAGCTTGGATGATGTCCCATGAAAGCAGTGTTTTCGAGGCACCGGTGTCTGGTAGAGCATCAATTTGGAAGCTGATGCCTGTCCCCTTTTGACGATGCGCATCCAGGTGTGTGTGGATATGCTGCATGCTGTGCACACATCCCAAAGGAGTCATTCAGCAGAGGACTTGTTCCTGGCCTGAGCATGGCCAGAGTGACAAACCTTTGCATAGTGGCCTTTTTTGTTGCATGTATTGCATATAGCCTCTTGTGCTTGACACTTGTCATGTGTGTGTGTGGGCGGGGGGATGGCACCACAGTATGGGCACTTCTTGAGCGTGTCAGATGAAGTTTTGTTGTCCTTCTTTTGTGCCTGCTTTCCAGAATTTTTGTCCCCCTTCTTTCTGTGCTGTCCTTTCTGCATCGTGTTTGTTTGGTTCGCATGAACTTGAGATGTATTCTTAAGTTCTTTGGCATTGTTATAAGATTCATCTAAGGTGATGGCATGGTTGAAGAATTGGTCTTTGGGGAAGTTTGGTTTGTCACCAAATTTTCTGTGATACAGGTGTCTGTACAGCCAACAGTGAGTTGCAGCATGTACAGGTCATCCCCAGTGATATCTTGAAGGTCAGTTTCTGCTGCTAGGGAGTTTTGCGATATAGTAGGCAATTCAGAGCAGGCTCCTGTTTGCATTTGAAGAAGGCAATTTGCCTGATTCATGGGGGTAGGCCCAGAGGAATTCCTGATGAATTAGCTGCATGGATCCCTGATCTCCAAAGATGGGTGTAAGGTCATTAATGTGTGCAGAAATGCGATCATAAATGGTTTCACTGATATTATGGAACAGGTAAGCCTGTTGCTCTGGCAGGGCTAGTGTGGACATGTCCCTGCTATTGTAATAAACTGTAAACTGATTTCTCCAACTGTGAAATTGTGCTGGGGTGAAGCCTAGGCATTGAGTTTGGCCAATGTCTCTGTGGCTTCAGCATTTGTGGAGCCGCTTTCTTCCTCACTTTGTACTCATTGCAGGTCTCTAGTGCATTGTTCACGGTGCATATAATATGCATTGATCTTTTTGATGATGGGGTGAAGCTGTTCTTTAGTAGGGGGTGAAATTCACAATATCAGACCAATTGGGCACTACTTGCTAGGCATTGGACAGCCTCATCTCTAGCAAGTCTGTAGGCTATTTGACATCTCTCACCAACTTTAGGAGGCATTTCCATGACTGTTGTGAAGTGATTGAGCACTTTGGGCAGCTTGGGTGCTTTGGGTGGCTTGGGCACTTTAGGCAGGAAAGAACGTAGCTAATGATTGCAGAGGTGCAGGGAAGAATGTTGTAGAGGTCGAGGACATCACTACAGTTCACAGAAACATCATCACTACTGTTCAGTTATCACTTGAATTGGGCGAGTTGGGCAGATTGGGCGGTGGTGAGAACATAGCAGAGGTTTGGGGATGTCACTACAGTTCCTTGAAGCAATCACTTGAAGGTATCCACTTTCCCAATGGCTATATCCACAAGGTTGGATGTATTCATGACGCCATGTTCTATTTCATACTAAAGTTATATTTCAAGCCAAGCAATATGTAGGTCAAGCATCAGCATCAGCATCTGGGGTAGCAATGTAAACATAATTAGATTGGAATCCAACATGAGGAGAAGGGTTAGAGGTAGACCCAGTGTAGAGATGGGTCAACCTCGTCATGATATGACACCACAGTACCTCCACATCAACGTGTTAACACACTTAACTTCAGATATAACTGCGAAAAGAAGAAATTTAAAAATGCAAAAACTTAATTCATCACTTATTTCAAGGTGGATTCCACTAAAAAATATCATCAAAACATGGATGATGGAGGAAATATCAATAGTTCATCACCTAAACTGATGGATACGTGCCGGATCAGAAACTGGAGCTGCCTGCATTGCAGCTGGGGATACGGGCAACCCCCTCCTCATCGCTATTTGCAGATAGGGGTGGAGATAAAACAAGTCACCCCCTCTCATCCCTGTGTGTGCTGCAGCTAGGGATAGGGATGAATTGAGTCATCCCCTCCCATCACTAGCTGCAGCCTGTGCTGGCTCATGAGATTAGAACTCTTGAGTCCTGCATGCTCTGTGTATTGACATTGAAGACAATAAAGGATGGCACTCTGTGATGCCAACTACAATTGGTGGTAACACACCGGAGGACACTTCAGATGAGAAAGAATGTAAAAAATGATGAGAACCGGGCAAAATCTACCAGTGGGCAGATCTTTTTTTTGCTTTTTCTAACTGAACTGACACATCCAATTGTCAGACCTTACTCATTCAAAGGAAAACTGGATGAAGGCTTGAATTTGCATCACTCATGAAAGCAGGAAGCAAGTGTCAACACAAGGGGTGCCCTCCTACGTACTACAAGCTGGAACAGGCTGATGCTGAAGCATCATTGCTCTTCACTTCAGATGACACAACCATGCAGCCACCATGCCTTTAACTTGTGGCACACCTGAAGCCACAAAACCAGCCATTGGTGTGCTCTTCAAGGATGGAATTACAAAACTAAAGCAAGTGAGGGAGGCACTTTGTCGACAGCACATTCCACTACCATCATGAGCGTCAGAGAGAAAAAGCAGGGAAATCTCCCATTGCTCTGGGAGAGCTGCTTGCATGGTGCCATGAGCATGACAAGGTGCCATCAGGGCAAAATGAACCCCCAGAAAATTTCAGCCACTTTCACTTTCATTTGGTGGTCAAAAACATCAAAATTCGGTTGCATCTCGCACAGGGGTCATATCAACTAATGACAATGACATTGTAATTACTCTGGTGCCTTAACAAACAGTCAAAACTGTGACCTTGTGCACTAAAAGTTATGTCCCAGTGTCTCAATAATCAATTACATGTCAAAATTTCACTTGAAAATGTCCCCAGTCACCATCTTACAGCAATATGTACTAGGCGACATTATTGACGCCAAGCACTGTATATAAACCCTGCAGAAAAAACAGCAGTCGCCAGTCTGAACTCGGACTTCGCTGCATCAATTCCCTCTACTTCTATCCTTATCCATCGCTACCGCCGCTACCATCGTTACACTGAGTCACTTTGGTTACTCTACTGAGCCACCTGGTACAGAGATACACGTAGCGCGGCACGAAACGTTACAAGTGCCAACCTCAAACAACATTCAGGCGGACGGAGGGACAGACGGACTCATGCATAGACAGACGAACATACGGCCCTCGTGCTTTGTATAATAATTGATGTACTGTGCACTGGCAGCATTTACGTGTTGTACATGTCACTGCACAAGCCACCATTAGTCACTGTATTGCTCATTACCATATTCATTCCATTTATTAATGTGTTGTGGCGGTTGCATCACATACGGCATGAGATATTCGGTTTCACTAGTTAACTTACGCACGTGAGGCATTCGTCAGCGAGTACGTGAGCTGCGTGTCTTGCTCCTGTCTTGAGTCCTCAACCGAGCACATATTCTCGCTTAAACATTTGCTGTTTATGTAAGGACTTGAGCTGGCTCATAGTATCGGCCAGGAGGACTCCAAATATGTCTCTGGCCACCTGGTCTTTGACAGCGGCTTCGTCGTCGGCGTAGTCGGTCCATCCGGACTCCTCTGCATGCAGCTCACGCACCAAGATCTGGTCCACGCGGTCCCTCCTCTTCTGCGACCAGCGAACCACCAGCTTTTCCTTCTGAGACCGCTTTTGCATGCCCAACAGAATAAGTGCTTCTCGCTCTATTTGCGCTTGAAGTCCTCCCTCGCTAGTTGGTACGGACAAACGTTCCTTGGCGAGCGGTCGCAGAGGCAACCAAGGAGGATTTTGACGAGCGCGTTCGCATGCGTAAATCTCGGTTGCCAACTCAAGGGCCAGGGAGCACAGAAAGAGAGCAAACTGCTTTTTGCTCTCTTGGTGCGAAGGCGAAGAGATCGAGGCAGCCAGAACAGAGGCATCGATGCTTTCAAGGTTCCTTCCCACCTGGTGAGCCTCGTAGATGGCGTGCACGATTGGCCTCAGGGCTCCACTCACGTCCTCTCTGGTGGAAGGTACGAATTTCTCCACTGGCCTAGGAGGGGGACGTTTGGCAGGAGGAGTATACGGTGGAGGCGGCTTGATTGGAACTGGTCGAACCAGTGCCTCCTTCTGGATTCGATCAATCTGTTAAGGGGGACACGAGGAGACAGGTGTTAAATACTCATAACAGACCGAAGTAAAAACTGCTCAGGCTGCCCTAAGTTTACCTCCTGCTCGATGAGCAACTGCTGTTGACGAATTTGCTCAGACTCTTGTCGAATGCTAGAAAGGCCAAAATCATCGTCGATAAAGTTTCCTTCTGCCCCAGCATGGTTCTTGTCGGGATTGTCGTAAGCATCGTCGTCAAAGACGGAAAAAGGAGAAACGGGGGTTGCAAGCTTCACTTCTGTGGACGAGTAATAGTAAGGTGAAAAAAAGACTTATTAGTAACGTACGTATAAATTAAGCTCACCTTCTTCTGAACTCTCCGAACTAATATCAAACGTAGTGTGCATCAGATCTTGAGGTTTCGTTCTAGTGATTGCCGGTGCTAGGTGAGATGGACTGCTTGGAGCTGGCCTAAGTAATTTTTGATCCTTGGCCTTGCTGTCCCTCACCTGTTTGATCAATCTGAACTGCCTGCACGCATCGGTCAGGATCTCTTGCGCTAGATCCCCGGCTATCAGTTCAGCCAAACGATTCCGTTTGCCTTCTTCACTCTTTTTAGAAAACAACTCTTTTTCTTGGTCATCACTCTTCTTACTCTCCGTAATCGCCTCTGGTAGTACCTTCTTGTTCTCCACCTCAGATAGGGCACTTGCGTTAGATGACGTGAAGTCGTCAGAATAATTCAGCTCAGAACTGTGATCCTCCTTAGCTTCTTCCTCGTCACAATCTTCTCGACTTGGCGGAGGCGTCACGTCCTCTACAGAAAGTCTTCTGGCCACCAGCTGTTTGGGAGTCTTGATTTGTGGCGGCACTGGCACCGGGGCCCTATCGTTCTCCTCCAATTCCTCCCTGGTCTGCTCAATCAGCTTGTCGTATTGCTCAATCTGCTTCTTGAGAGCAACTTCTTGCACACGCATCTTCTCCTGGCTTCGCATACGCTGCTGGCGCTTCAGCTTGGCCGCGGTGCGCATACGTACACTTAGTTCTTCTTTAAGTGCATGCACACGGATCTCGACGTCGCTGTGCTCCTCCGAGTGAGAGACGCTCATGGAGTCATCGGAGTCTGCGCTGGAGTGTCGCCGACGCATTGTGGTGGAGGAAGCTTTGGGCGACAGCGGCGTCTTCAGCGTTGTCCCCAGAGTTTTTTTTAGAGATTCCATCTTGGAGGGGCTCTGAAGTGGGACAGTGGCGGTTGGCATGTCAGCTGGTAAAGGGCGTTGGGATGACTCCCCGCTGGAGTCTTTCAAGTCTTCCTCTATCACAGTGGATTCCTCTTCCTTGCTTTTTTCGGTTTGTTCGGCAGACTGCTCATCACACTTTGAAACCCCTGCGAGTCCTTGGACAGTGGTAGCTCTGTTGTCTACTTGCTGCAAAGAACTGCTCCGCCTGTCGACACCAGTCGATGTCGACGTGTGCTTCAGGAGGGACCTTTGTTGTTTCATCAACATCTTTCTCTCCTTTTCTGCAAGTCGAATGCTCTTCTTCAGTCTCTCGATCTCTCCCCGTCGACTTTTGAGTTCCAGAAGGATTGCGCGCTCTTTCTTCTTGATCGACGACACCTCCTTGTCGTGCTTGCCTCCATCCTTCCTCAGCAGTCGCTTCTTCTCCTCGAGTGAGGCCAACTCTGTCTTCACCTGCTGTAGCAACAAGCCCTCTTTCTGCTTGAGCAATCCATACTGCTGCTTGGCCCTCAGTGATTCTGCTTCCAAGTTTTGCGCGAACAACTTACTGGAGAACTGACCAAAGTTCTCACTCTCCGAGAAGAGAGATAAATTCGAGCTCTTGTCCTCCTCATCTTCCAGAGATCGCGTGGCTGAGCCAGTCTTCCCCTCGCTTGAAGAGATTCCTTCCTCTCGGATAGTTGTGGTTGTGCTCTCCGTTTCCCCCGGAACATCGTCAGAGATGGTCTTGGCCGAGGACGTCAGAGCTTCAAAAGCCTCCGAGATGGTCTTGGGCAGCAACGACCGTTCTGCTTCTCGCTCACTCTTAAGGATGGCGCTCATCACCTCTGATGCGTTGGACTCTGTCTTGGCCATTAACGATCGCAAAGAGTGTCCCTCGCTGGACGAAAGTTGATTTGTGGGCTTGTTTAGCCGTATGCTGGCCATGTCAGTGGCCGCGTCCACCGCCACTTTGTCCCTCTCAGCCTTATTCTTTGCCATCGCCATAAGTTGATTCGTCATTAACTCTTGGAATTCTCTCCGCATCCGAGTCTCAAACTCGCGTCTGGTCTCAGACCTGCGTAGTGGTTTTCTCGGAGTCTCCTGCAAGAAGAAGTAGAGTTTTATTGACCTGTCAACGCAGGACAACGATCACTCCACGAGGAAAAGCTCTTACATAGATTGTACTGTTTTCTGGAAGGTAACTAACGGAAAAGCCATAACGTATGCCTGTACGTATCCTGCTCTCGCGTCTTTTCCTCTGTGACATGCGTAACGTACGTATCTGGATTATACGTACACGCTGCACCTGAACGTGGAGAAAGCTGTACGTGCAGACGTACAACTCCGCTAACTTCTACTACGCAGTAAAAAAAAGGTGCGGTGCACCACTACTGTGGTGCAAGTACGAGGGTGAGCGCACTCACATATCTCATCGTCACTATCACCAACACCATCACACTGTAGGGGCAACTTGTGAGTATTCTCCAGTCACGCTTGAGCTATGACGACAAAAAAAGGGGTACGTATGTACCTCAATAGCCTGGAAAGTAGGAGCAGCTTGCGCTACTTTCGCCCGCGACAGGTGGTCGAAGTTGTTGATTTCACTCAGATGCCTCTCCACAGCCATCATAGCGTCCATTTGGTTGAGCTCGGCCAGGAAGCGCAGGCGCAGCGTTGACGGCACGCACTAAAAATATATCCGGCATCACATTACGAGCAAAGCAGACATAAAAAGTTCGTTAATGAAGCTTGGCCTCGTACCAATTCTCCATCCACAGAAGGTTTTTCTTCTGGCATGACATGAGGGACATCAGAGGGTGACCGTTTCTTCCCGCAAATATCCTGTGATTTTTTCGCCTGTGTACAGCTTCCTTTGGCGCGGCTAACACTTTTGGGGGCTTCAGAAATCATTGAAGGGCGCTCCGAAGAAGCGGATGCAGCAGCGCTGCTTGAGGCATGTTGATATTGCGACGTTGGTTCGTCGATTTCATCCTTGGTCACCACTGCAAAGGCATGAAAATTCTGCGCTTCTGCCTTGTTCAGCAGCGTATTTCCATCGTTAATTCCGTCATCGCCCAATTTTCGCCTCACTGAATTGATGAAGTTAAATGGGTCGGCAGGAGTTAAGGCAGCAGCGATGGCACCCGTTGACTCTTTGTTCGCTTTTGTGAGCCGACGCACGTACTCGAGGTCTCTCTCGTGTTGTGCGATCAGCTCTTTCAGCCTCAAGTTGCCCCGAGGGATTGGTGGATCTCTTCCAATTAAGCGCTCTTGATCGGCGGGTGTTTTCTGTTTATTCTGCTGCTGCTTAAGTAGAGGGGTGGGTGAGTGGTGATGATCAGTCTGGATCGTGACTGCGCTCTGAGCAGCCAATTGAGCTTCTCGTGAAAGCTCCGCTAGTTTTCGTCGGAAAAAAGCTTCCTGACGCTTCTTGCGGTCTGAAAAGCTGGATGGCTGAAACAGAGTGAATAGTCGTTTAGCCCGCTTCAGAACTTTCTACGTAGAAAAGCCATGTATGTACTCGTGCTATGCTTCATGTAGCGTGCAACTAATTATGGCATGCCGACTGTCGTCTCTGTCACACGATTCGTCTGGAAAAGCTTAATAATCCTCTTGCAGTTGACACAGCAGACAGAGCGGAACGAGTCCAAACGCCAACGCAAAGCTTGTATGACCCTATTTCTCTCACCTGTTTCATTCCATGCGTGACATCCTTTCTCGGTTGCTGAGGCTGAGGCTGCAAAAGGAATAATAATTTCTCCGACAAAAAGTAAGGGATCTCTTATGTCGTCCTGCTTTGTTCTTAGCTTCCACTGGCCTGACAAGATCTTTGGGTGGGAAGGGGTCTCAAATGAGCCCCCAAGAAAAGGAATGAAAAGTGAAAAATCATCTCTAACTTCCCGTTAAAGATGATGCTTATTTTGACCTTCTCTCTATCGTGTCTCGTCGTCCGGGTCATTTGTAACGAATTTGCGCAATTTTGCTTTATTTCTTGCAACGTGAGTGACCGGAAATGCAAAATTGCCCTTGAAGGCAAATAAATGCAAGAACCATGTCAAACTTTGTCCCCAACTTTCAGTCATTGTCATTGCTCCTCCAAAACAGTGGCAACTATGTCCAGGCTTGCAAGTAAAAACACACTCAGCATTTTTGAGTAAAATGTTTTGCTGCGTCTCTGGCGGCTTCTTATTTCCACATAGATGTCAGAGGTAACGCCAAGATGAAGCTGGCGAAGAAGCCCTTCGGCATGAGCAATGCATACATTCGTCACAGACAAACTGAGGAGAATCCAGAAGCTCGACAGCACCAACTGTCAACGCTGGAGCAGTCATCCTAGGATTCGCGAAGAGGACTCAAGAAGTTGACAAGATAGACACTTATGCTTCTGTGATAAGCACGCGAGAGGAAAGCTTTGTTGAAATCAGCTACGTCAGCAGTATGACCTAGCTAGGGAGCACAACATGGGCAAAAAGCAATGTGGGACGCTGCTCAAGAAGGACCTGAAAGTCAAGTCCTACCGCCTTTGTCACGCTTAAGTGCTTTCCAAGGCATCCAAGAGCAAAATATACTTCTACTCATTGACAACAGAAGTGAAATCCGCCCTCAGGAGGCAAAAGTCCAACCCCATCAAGATGTATCCAGCCATCAGCAGAGTCAAAGAGCTCCCTTGGATCTTTGCTATCATGATCCCCAAGTGTCAAGATCAACTCCACATTCTATGTCTTGCACATCTTGAAGGATTGGCTGTGACTCTGGGCCCAGACAAGCGGTGTTCCCACAAGATGGTGCTCCCAGCCACACCAGTCTAAAGCACGCCTTCAGCAGAAAACATCTAAATTTTTTGACCTAGAAAGGCCTCCGACCCGTCTGAACATGAGCCCATTCGACTTATTCTTGTGGTCCACCTTGAAGGATGAGGCCTGTAAGAAGACGCACTCCCGAATGTGGACAAACTCCGACTCACACTACCGCTGCGGAACTTCGAGGCCCATTTAGGCCCCGAGATTGCGCGCTCTAGTGTCCCCCTTCCATCTCTACAAGGTGTTTACGTAAATTACAGACGTATGGGATGTTATTTCTGTCGCAATGGTTGAACCAGTCTTTAGTGTGTTTGCACCATCGTTTTGCGTCATCAATGGCTTTGCATAGGAAGTACTTTGAGCCGAGGGGAACCTAATTTGGCTCGCCATGACTCGAGCCACAAAAAGTTGTTCTTAACTGTATCTAGCTTCGAAGCTTGTACGCTCATCCATTTTGAACATCCTGAACTTTTTGAACTTCTTGACAAAGGACCGTAGTTTTTTGTCCCTGAGGGGTGCTGCAGAGTCAACAATAGTTCATGGATCCGACAAGTACAACTATGATCAACTGATTCATTTCCAAACTTAGTGAGTGACCTATTACTCTTCATGATATCTAGTTACCTTTGTCTCCGATTATCAAACTAGGTGGTAAGAGTGCAGTACTTACGTTAACCTTTCGCCTCTCCACTTCTAGCTGTTGTAATCTTTTCTTTATGTTGTCCTTGCGTTCTCTTTCCTCTTTCTCTCTCTGCTCCTTTTCGTGCAATCTCTGGTTCCTCTTTTCTCGAATGTATTTCTGAACAACTGACTTTTGGGCTGCTGTCTTTGGAAAACTTTTGGCGGCCACAGATGACTCTGTAACAGATAGGGCTATGTAACTATTTGCATGCCATTCACGCTGCGTGCTTCTCACAGTATTCCTGGACTTGCTTGCACTATGATGCATGCTGCGCCATCCCAGATGCATCGCATTTAGCTTCCTCTGGAAACTAACGTGTGGCATCATCATTCTTTCATCACATGCAGCGGCATTGGTATCAAGGAACAGCGCACTTTGTCGTGACCAGTGTCTATGAGCCAACTTTGAGTGACAGAGTACTCTCTTTGCATGGTGAGCAAAAAACTAAAGCAAGTCACACATCAAAAGGTGCTCCTACAATGATTTGGAGGAGGTCGTAAGACAAAGCGAACAAATTGCATTCCGATCCTCCTGTAAAATTAGCACAGAGGATAAAATAAGAGTTGATCACCTCAAAACAAGGCAGTTGCATTGACGTTTGAAAATGTCTTTTGAATAATGACACATTTTCCAAGTGACTTACTTCAGAAGGTTCGTGTAAGTGAAGTCTGGAATGTCCACTTCCTCCTCATTTTGATCGTCATTCCTTCATTTGTACTTTCCCTAAAGTCAGTGTACCCATAACTTAGTGTTTGGCAAGCAAAACTTCGTACGCGTTTAGTCTTGGTGCTGACGAAGTCTCTTCAATGCAAGAAGCAGTGAAAGCAGCCAGCGTCAATGGAAAGCTGAATATGGCGCTCCCGGTACAACACAGCATGCCATAATAGTGTATACCCACCACACTCATTGACAATTGGCTTCCTCTTGTTCATATTCTGACGCCAGGGTCTCTCGGCAACGGTGGAGTCCCTTTTATCCTGGTCTTTTGATCCACCCGAGGTCACTTGTTGCTCTTCCTTCGTTATTGGATCTGCGTGTTTTTCTTGTCTTATGGCCAAGTTGGTTCGCCAAGGCTTCTCTTTCTGTCTCTTCTCTCTGAGTGCTTTTCTTGACTCCGCTGCAATACCAGCTTACGGGGAGAGAAAAAAAGGGTTAGCAGCGTCATTCGTCAATAAACTATGTCAGCATCTTTCACCATCTTTCTTTCGCTCATCAGCCGAGCTGGTTCGACGACGAGGAGCATTCGATGTCTTTCTATCAGCCTCGGACACGAGAGATCCATCAGCGGAGGACGAGCGCTTGTTTTCTATAATTAGTGTAAGGAATTTGAGCACTCTGAGGCTTTCTTAAACAAGAGCTCCAGTTCAAGTAAAAGAACCTTGTCTCCTAAGAAATCTGCCTCGACGAGAATCCTTGACGTAAAAGTGAACCTTTCGCTGGGGCAAAAGTGTATCGGTCTGAACTTCTTTGTTCTCCACCTCGGCGGATTTGATCCCGTCACCGCCGAAGCTTCCATCGTAGCTCGAGTTTCTCTTTCCTAGAAGAGGTACACCGTATAGTGCAGGATGCCTTTGCTACGCATTATCATATGCATACACAGGACGTACTGTGCAGTGTAGCAAGATTGTAAGTGACGTACATAGAGGGAAGACATCGACACTAACTTCGATATTTTGCGCTCATCTGTCAATACCATCTGATGTCTAGCTCGAATCACTCGCCTCTCTTTCCTGCATATTCAATGATCTTCCTGCGCCTCTTTCTATTACAGTTGGAACCCTCGGACTTTGAGGCCCCGGAAAGCGTCGACTGAAGCTGCGAGGAAAGGTCCCTAAGTGTGGACGATTCGCTCGTGTTCTCCTTGTTTTGGTCCTTGGATGCAGCAGTCCCAGAAAGTGGTGCTGCGTATACTTCTGAAACGTCAAAGGCAAATTTAGCACCACCAACTACGATGGCTTACATTAAAAGTTTACACCTCTCAGATTTTTTGCTGCCTGTTGCCGCTTAATGTTGTCCACTTCTCGCAGAAGTTGCCGAGTTTCTGCAAAGATACGCAAAGTTGGATTGAAACTTTTCGCAACCTTCAATAAAGTCCTCAGGTCACTCCCAGACTCGCTACACAAGGTAACGTCGAGACACGCTACACGTACGATCTAGTACAGCGCAAACGTAGAAAGTACGTGTGCATCTTTTTTTTTCGTTTAGTAGTGATTATTGTACGGCTGGGGTCGACTCCATTCGCAGTCGAGCCTTACTTAAAGGTGCTGTTCACTCTTAGACTAATCTGCAGCAAACCTTGTTTTCTTTCACACAGCACTTTCTCCACAGCCAGAATTGCACTTTCTTCTCCCATGTGATAATATGTATCTCTTATCTTTCGACCACCTAGTCGAAAGATTCCAACCAAAAACATATGTTTTGAGGAATAGGCGTCCTAAATTTGATCTACATCGCCAATGACGTTACTGATGATCTTTTGAACCATCATAATAAGTTCTGATTTGGGCTGAAAAATTCAGCTCTGCCTCGTGCCCCCTTTTCAGCGACGGGACTTCAAAAAGGAGAAGGTACGAAGAACTCCGAAACGACGCCGACGTCGAGACTTTAAGGGATCGTGGCAGCTCTAGTTCAGTACATCACCTGGAGGCATTTTTGGCGCGAATTTACTCCTGAAGAAGACCGGCGAAGCTGCTCGATCATTCGCAGACCTGGATTGCAATGTTAGTTCGGTGGGGACCATGGTGGTCTCCGGGTCCACGTAACGATAGCCATGAGGAACAGGAGGGGGCGATGGGGGATCTGGGTTGAGCACCTGGATGGGGACTTCTACCTCGAAATGAGACGATTTGCGACTGCGCCGCCTCAGAGACATGATGAAACCTAGAATGAGAAGGAATAACACGTGTCAAAAAGTAACAGCATTTGATCCCCCATTCCTCATTTTCTAGCGAACCAACTCGTCACTTTGCGACGCTATCAAGTGCTTCTTTATTCTTGAACTTTGGCACAGTGGTTGAAACAGCACTTTTTTGCAGTATGCTTTCCGCTGAGACTGGAACACAGCCGATAATGATCATACCAAAGGGACCAAATTAGCAACTGCCGGTGATAGCTGGGCTCCATGCAAAGGTGGATGAACTGACAAGGAAGACCTTAAAAGTGAGGACTCCTGGGAGACTTATGTCAGGCACAGGAAAGACGTCTCGCCTGATCGGGTGTTCTCTGGTCTCTGTCTCAACTGCACGGAGCTGAGCTCCGGAAGGGTGGAGTGGATGAACAGGGTGTAACTGGAGAATATCTGGCCAGAAATCGAGTTGCCTTCGTTGACTGTTGGAACAAAAGGAGGATCATGAGACGGGGAATGATTACTTCCGGGGAAGTAGGAAAGCAAAGTGCCACGAGATCAACTTACGAAATTATCCTCTTCGGCCCTGTTCCTTGTTTCAGTCCATACCTCGAGTAATATCCGATAGAGGCCGTGCCAACAGAGGTCCGACCTCTCAATCCCGCCTCACCATACAAACGCGTGAACCATAACCCGTAATGCGCAACAAGCAGAACGCCAAACAGAACTACTTACCACGATCACGGTCCGTAGAAGTGGAGCTCTTGAAGCAGGACCAGGAAAGAGCTCGGGAAGGTCCACAACTACCGGTAGCCGATAACGGTTCTCACAATGGGCTGCATCGATTCGTTTAACTTCGTTTGACTGTTGACATTCCTTTCCCGAAACCCGCCGATTCCACACCTGAGCAGGGAGCTTCCAAAGAGAATTCAGAAGGGACGGCCGAAATAGCGCTTTTCGTGTCTGCCGAAGTTCAGCTGTTGAAACGAACCATTAACACAGTGACGTATGTAGTGAATGATGTGACCATTTTCTTTTTTAAGAAAAGGTCACGGCGAGCGACCTCCTGCTACCTGTAGCCTTCATAATCTAATATAACAGCTCACACAGACGTCGCACTCCTCGCCGTCCATGGACCCTGTGTCGTCCACGCACTCCGCGTTCTGGTCCAAGCTGTCTCGTAGAAGTCGTCACTAGAGATTGATCCCTCCCTCTGATGAGTGGAGTAGTTCGCGTGCTCTTAATGAATAATTTTGACCTTTTTTGAAATACCCCAGAGCTAATCCAAAGTTATCTTCTTGTCCTCGACTTAGTGGCACTTATTTCATTCCCACTGGTCACTGAGGCCACGAACTAAAAATTTTTCAGTGTGTTCAGTACGGCAGGATAAAACTCTGGCGATGTGTCGGGCTAGGTTTTTTTCGAGCTCGGGTCAGGCCGGGTCAACTGATAAAGCTCGAGCTCGAGTTCTGTCGGGCTGGCTGAAAATGGCTTTGAGACTCCGAACTTGGGCCAAGGCTCAAAGCATCTCTATTGAAGACCAGCGTTTGCTGAACACCGGTACAAGCCAGAGAGAAGGCTAGGTCACGCAACAGCTACAGTGAAACCCGGATATAGAGTCCTGTCAGTTGCACTGCAGCACTCCCTCCTGGATTTCAGCTGCAACTTGGGGTATGTAAAAAAAAAAATGAAGCACAACTGAATGCTACTGTCAGTCAGCAAAAGTCTCTCGCTGTCGCCTGTCAGGACATTGTCATCATCATGATCATTGTCATGACCATTGTTGTTTGTCATCATGGCCATGGCCGCCCTTATGACCCTTGTCATCGCCATTACTGCCCTCATGACCCTTGTCATCATAACAACTGCCATCAACTTTTTCTAGAGGAGAGCATCCCCTAAGAGGAACATACAATGGTCATCTTTCAACCAGGCTGCTCTTCATCATTGAAGGACATCACACAGACAAAAATGTCCATGTGCCACAGGTATACATGCACACGATGAAGAACAATTTATCCCAGTTTATGAGCTGAGTTGTCAGCTGTGTGGTTTCCACCCCCAAAATGCTTTGCTAGCTCGCATTGGCATAGTGTCACACTTGTAATGACAGAAGTCAATAGTGACATGGTTCAATTGAAGTGAAGTTGTTACTTCAAGAAGGTTGTCACTATATCTGGGTGGTAATCCTACATGCAATGATGCTTATTCAGCTGTAAATGAGATGAAAGAGAGAGACGAGGACATTGTGCAAGAAGTTTTGGGCAAAATTAGCAGGACCAGCAAAGTTCAGGTTGCAGAGAAGTCTGATGACAATGAGAAACAGTCCTGTCCACCCCAGAAGAATTGTTAGGTGTAGTCAAAGTTTTAGAAAGAGCCTTTGCCAAGGAGGGAAACTACCATTTTGTGCATCAAATCAACACTGAGGTGCCAAGGTAGTGAGGCAAGTTATCAGCACTTGCCGTAAATTATGTCACTTAGTACAAATCGTTGTGGTATGCTTAGTGGGGTGTAATGCTGTGAGGGTGAATTTAAGGTTGGAATGTGTGGTGGAGAGTGTCACACATGAGATCCTGCAGTTCCGTCCAGTTTCAGGCACTCATTGTCATGCTAGAGCACTTTAAGTGTGATGAGTTGACAAGAGTACCGTGCCAGTCACTACTGAAATTCGAAGCTCCCCAAAAGGGGGGGGGCAGGTGGGGGGGAGCCGCCCAGAAATTTTCAGCCACTTTCACATTGAAAAAGTGGTCAAAAACAACAAATTTCAGCAGCAACTGGCACGGTGCTCTTGTCAACTCATCACACTTGAAGTGCTCTAGTGCTTTAACAAACATTCAAAACAGTTACCTTGTGTATTAAAAGTTCTATCTCCGTGTCTGAACGAATAATTACAAGTTGAAATTCCATTGAGGAACATCCCCAGGCTGCATCTGGCATTGACATACACCAAGCGACATTATTTACAGCAAGTACTGTACATGTGAGACTACTCTGCTGCACTGCATGTAGATTTCTAGTTGACACTGGTGCCGCCGTCAGTGTACTGCCAGCATCCTGCCTCATCCCAAGTCTCACAGGAGAATAAATGAATTTTGAGTGGACATGATGGCAATCTAATTCATGTGAACGTAGAGGTCCTCAGCATTCCAAACCAGGTTTGATCTAAATGATAAGTGTTCAACTGCCAGACATTTGAAGTTGCTGTTGTGAACTTATGTTCTGAATGGCAGTCCAAGGTAGGTTCCTCTCAGAGATGATGAGGTAACAGTCAAAATATATGACTTGGAGGGTTGAGTCAGATTTACAGGATCAAAGATTAAGCACCAATGATCACAAAACTGAGCTGGGATTGACGGTGGCCTTAATATTTCATGACCCATGTTATTTAAAAGCTCAAAATAGTGGCCAATCTTTCTTCAGTGCTTCACATCTCTCCTACTCTTTCAAGGAAATGACCTAAAATTGGTGTGAAAATGGTTTTGGGTGAAAAGAGCAATAAGCCCTGGTTAGAAGTCTTTACAGGATAAAAGATATAAAAAAGGTGAAATATCCATGTTCTGCAATTTGAAAAGGGAATGATACTTTGAGTCACGAAGGCCAAAACCTCAGTCACCAAGGTTCTCTCACCAAAGTCAACACTTCCATCACGCAGTGCTTGCACATGTTTTGGCGGTAAACTTAAGTTAACTAAATAGGGAAAGCATCTCCTTCGTAGAAACGCATTGCTGCCCAACCATCTATTTACCCTTAAGAAGAAGAGTTCCGCATACTCCGCCCTGACCAAAAAATTACCAGTAAGCGAAATATTTTGACGACGGCAGATCTTCATGATAGTCGTTGGCATTATTCCTTGCAGTTGAGAAGAAAAGCGTTTAAAAAAGGTATGCTATAGCCCTTTCTGGGTGATGCGGGAGGTCCTTAAAGTTGACAATTTTTCCAATGGCTCGGGGTGGGGGGGGGGGGGGTGAGGAGATCTCATTTATCCCCCTGACCGCTTCGAACGAATTTGTCGACACCGGGTGAACTGGTTTCTTTGAAAATCAGCTGCATCGGCCCATATTTTCAGTACAACATACGTTTGGCATTATCATGATAGACTAACCATGTCTTTGTCTACGTTGCTACTGACGGAGTCTAGGCTGGTGCTGGAGCCATGGAAGAGAAGAGTGAGAATCGAAGTGGCCTCATCAGCCCCGTATCACGGCAAGTCACGGCACACCCAGCTCGTGGGCCTGTACAAGGTGAGGCACATGAACTCATTGACGGCTTGTAGGCCACCACCATGGTTCTCAGGGAGGGGAAGGGAGGTGGAGGACAACGACGAAGACGTCGTGGAGAATGAAACAGATGGAAAAAAACGCATCCAGTCGAATGTTTGCAGTACTGAAGGAGGGGGCGGGGAGGGAGGAGGGGAGCGGAAGGGGAGGAACGGAGCGGAACGGAGCGGGGAGGAGCGACTCTCCTGGGCGCACGCCTTCTGGGAAGCCCGACCCAGCCCTCTCGGCCTTTCCGACGTCTCTTCTCGGAGTAGGGTTGCCAGGCGAATTTTCGTATCGTCGAGCAAACCCGCTGCAGCATGTCAAGCTTGAACGTCATTGCAGCATCCGTTGGAGAAATTGCTGCCTTCCAAATTAAAATGTGGGGAAACTTGTTCACGTTGTGAAATGAAACGTTCGTAGGGTCGTGGAGAAGTCGAGAGCACCCAGACCGAGATCGTTGCCGATGCTGACTGGTAACCCCGCCGAAGGAAGAAAGGAGGAGAAGGAACCTTCACTCGTCGCAGTTCTTAGGCCAGCCCCGGACTGAAGCGACAAGAGCGAGGCGGTCGGAGCGGAGGGGAAGGATAGAGGCCAGGGCCGCGCTGCTAGGCTAGGCCGTCCGCCTTCAGTTCGGCGGTCCTCCCGGAGGCACAGCTAGCAGCGAAGAACTGGTAAAGATCCTCGACGAGCAAGAAGCAAGGCGGAGAAGTCATCCGTCCTTCGTCTCCCTTCGACTCCTTTTCTCCGTCGGATCCGCTCGCTACGGGCGTCGATCGCCGCCGAGATGTCGTCGAACGCAGGAATGGAGGCCCTCATCCCAATCATCAACCGGATGCAGGATGCCTTCACGTCGCTCGGGGTGCCCATGGTGATCGATTTACCCCAGATTGCTGTCGTGGGCGGACAGTCGGCGGGAAAATCTTCGGTCCTGGAAAACTTTGTGGGCAGGTGAGCACGGCGGGGACCCTCGGGGCGGGGCGGTTGGACGCAAAGTGGGGGGAGTCCTAGGCAAGTACGGAGTTGTCGGTCAGCTGACCGCTATCGATCGCTGCGCGGCCTTTCTCTTTTGGAGGAGGAGAGCATGTGAGCCAAAGATGGCGTGTCCGGAATCCATGAATGAGGTTGATGAATTAGGGGGACTGAAAACTATTTTTGATTGTACAAAGATTGCGAAGTGCTCTGTCATGACTATGCTGAATTTCTGAGGTTTGTGACAATTTATTAGCGTAGACGATAACGTACTCTAATGAGATCGGGCTTTATAGACCCTGGTACTTTCTAATTTCTTGTCAGGGACTTCCTGCCCCGCGGCTCCGGCATCGTGACCCGTCGACCGCTGATCCTCCAGCTCATCAATGGGCAAAATGAGTATGGCGAATTTCTGCACTGCAAAGGAAAGAAGTTCATGGACTTCAACGCCATCATGAAAGAGATTGAAGACGAGACCGACCGCGTCACCGGATCTAATAAGGGCATATCGAATTTGCCTATCAATCTCAGGGTATACTCACCACACGGTAAGAAGCTACCTCAATTTAGGCAATTTCACCTATGATTCTTACTTTTCCAACTCGATGTGACCTAAAGATTTTGCCTCCACAGTTTTAAACATTACCCTGATCGACTTGCCAGGGCTTACGAAAATCCCCGTGGGAGATCAGCCCCCCGACATTTCACAACAGATCAAAGAAATGATCATGTCATATATAGAGCGAGAGACCTGCCTGATTTTGGCCGTCACACCGGCAAACACAGACATGGCGACCTCGGATTCGCTTATGCTGGCAAAACAGGCGGACCCAGACGGTAACAAAGATGGCAGTCGCAAAAGACAAACGAAGGAGCAAGTCAGCGTCAAATAGGGTCCCCTCCATAGTCCCCCCTTGATAGGAATACTCCTTATCCAGGTGCTGTCAATCTCTTCTCTTTCCCGCAGTCCTGAACATCACTTTGATCGATCTGCCTGGGCTAACAAAAGTAGCTGTAGGCGACCAACCGCCCGACATTGAGATGCAGATTAAGGATATGATCATGCAGTTCATCTGCAAGGAGACGTGCCTCATCTTGGCTGTCACGCCGGCCAACACAGACTTGGCTACCTCCGATGCCCTGAACTTGGCCAAGTCGGTCGATCCGGACGGTAACTTTTCGTCGAGGCCAACTGAACATATTCTTCAGTTCTTCTTGCATGAAGACTTTAGTTTCCTGAAGTACTGTTAATATTACTTTTATATAAACAAAAGCATCTCTACACTTCACAGGTGCTGGCACTGTTTTGTACACGTTAGATTTTCGTTTCGTAACTGAGATGTCCTGACGCACATTCATTGTCGTTCACTCGTAATGAGTAGCGTAGTGTCAAACGAGCTTGGTTACTGTAGTTCTCATTTAGTTTGCTCGGCTTCTTTTTCGTTTTTCTTTTGCGATTGTTTCCTGTAATCTCATTGCGTACAGGTAAGCTGCAGCTAACTAAAGCCTTTTGTGTAAAGGATTGCGAACCATCGGCGTATTGACTAAGTTGGACTTGATGGACGAGGGCACTGACGCAAGGGACGTCTTGGAAAACAAGCTGCTGCCGCTGCGCAGAGGGTACGTGGGTGTTGTCAACAGGTCACAGAAGGATATCGACGGCAAGAAAGACATCAAAGCTGCCATGGCTGCGGAGAGGAAATTTTTTCTCAGGTGGGCATTATTTTTCTTATAAAAAAAAAAGTCATCTTTTTTTCTTCTCTTTCCTCAGTCATCCAGCTTACCGCAATATAGCCGATCGTCTGGGCTCTCCATACCTGCAGAAAGTCTTGAACCAACAACTCACGAATCACATCCGCGAGACACTGCCTGGGTTGCGTGACAGGCTGCAAAAGATGTACCTCTCGCTTGAGAAGGAGGTTGACCAGTACAAGTACTTCAGACCAGACGACCCTTCCATCAAGACGAAAGCCATGCTACAGTACGCTGAAGCTACCTTCGTACCCATTAGTGACGTATTTTTTTTTACTGAGAAACGAAATTTTTTCAGGAGCATCCAGACTCTTCAACAAGATTTCGAACGTTCGATCGAAGGCAGTGGCTCCGCTGCTGTCAACACCCTGGAGTTGTCTGGCGGAGCCAAGATCAACAGATTGTTCCATGAAAGATTCCCCTACGAAATCGTGCGCATGGAGTTCGACGAAAAGGAGTTGAGGAGGGAGATCGCGTTCGCCATCAGGAACATTCACGGTACGTCTGAAAGGTCTAGGCGAGAGAAAGTACTCGATTTTGGCAGGGAGCAGGAGAAGCCAACGTTTTGCAATACCCCTTAGGCATAAGAGTTGGTCTGTTCACGCCCGACATGGCGTTCGAGGCCATCGTGAAGAAGCAGATTGCTCGGCTCAAAGAGCCCAGCATTAAATGCATTGATCTGGTAGTGCAGGAGCTAACCAACGTCGTCAGATTCTGTTCGGAGAAGGTACAGCACTCCTGGCACCATGATTGCCCGTAGTTGCCGGCTGCTCTATGTGGCTTGAAACCCCTATATACACATGACAATCCTGTTGATTTTTACTCACCTTATTCAATTCTTTGTAGTTTTAGGTGTTCTAATTTGCTGTAGGATACCTGCATGACCTTGATAATGTACGTACCGTACATCTAAGAAGAGAGAGAAAGCAAGGCTGCCACTGTCACTCGCGCAGGTGTTCACAGGCGCAGCAATTGCTGAAACTGGCTTCTTTTCCCTAATTCAGGGATCAAGATTGGCCTGTTCATACCCGACCGTGCCTTTGACAGGGTCGTGGCCAAGTATATTAAGGACTTGAGGATACCCTCCTTCATTCTCGTTGAAAAAGTAGCCCAGGAGCTAAAAAAGACTGCTGCCCAAGTCCTTCAGGAGGTACCTTTGCACCGGAATTGGCCCTCGTTGCATGTGTCTGGTTACTTTTGACTGTGGTGTTTTTTGTAGTAGTTGCAAATTTCGTGAGCGTAATGCGTTCGAATTTCTTTATTTGTTTTTTATCATTAGTGTTTCCAAATCGAGTTTGAACGAACTCGAGAATTCGAGCTTCGCCCCCTCAATTTCGAATTCGGGTTCGATGGCAGCTTTTAAACCCACTAAAATATGAATCATACCTCATCGTGATTGACCGACGTGTCCACTGCACCGTTTGTCGGTACTGTTTCAGTGTTTTCTCGGGCACTTGGAACTTTCGTGTTACACGACCTCACCTAGGTGGACGACGCCTTTTCCAATTGCTACATCTCTATCTGCTAAGTCACCGTTTATTGCACGGCCATGCTGCTGATTCGGATTGCGTACAGAACTTAAACTTGATCCACTGATGTGACTAAAAACTTTTTTGAGGATTAACGTCTGATGGGTCATTGCGGACTTGGCCGTGCTAAAAATTCATCCTCAGTACCCGAAAATGATCCCCCCCCCCCCCAAGCTAAGTTGGTCTACCCAGCAAAGCTACTTTCAGCACGTCATGAGCCTCCCGAGATCTTAGAAGCGGTGTGAGGTTGCTGCAGCATGAGATGGAGCTGTTTGAGAGCACAAAAGAGTTTTCAAAGAGGCGCCTGCCGACTGCACGGACCCCTTACGACTACTGAGCTATTCAATGTAGAGTCAGTGTGCTGCTCTTCAGCAGAAGGAATTTTTGCGACCGCCTGAGTAATGATATGATCAATTGCTTTGTGTCTTGAGATCTACTATTTCCGCCAAAAAAAAGTCAAAGAATGATAAGTAATGATTGAATCACGTGAGTGCAGCAGTTGGGTGGACACAATCTCAATGTTTGCCTAAAATGTAACTTTCAACACTAATCTCATGAAAAATGGGTTTAAAAGCTCAAGTTATTCGCAAGTTTTGGCTTGTCATTATGGGGTCTTTGAGGTCTTGATCCAAGCTCAAATTCGACTTCGGAACTCGAATTTTTGACCATTCGAGTATTCGGCGACACTATTTATAAATTGTCACTCCTCATGCAGGTGTAAGGATAGGCTTATTCACCCCTGATAGAGCCTTTTACCAAGTATGCGAGAGTCAGATAAGCCGTCTCCGCGAGCCAGCCCTTAAGCTCGTGGACCTTGTCACCCAAGAACTCATAGCGGCCTTTAAGGACGCAACGTCAAAGGTAAAGAGAGCAAAAGAGGAGGTGTCGGAGCTCTAGAGTAGAACTGCATTAATATCTGATGATCCTCAGTCTCGAGGTCGGTCGGAATTCATTCTCTCTCTTCTACTACTATGCGCGCACCACTTGCATGACTATCCGCGTCCACTTACCTTTAATTCAGGCAATAGCCGACCTTGCAAGCTAACTTTCTTCTGCTATTACGTTGCCCTTGGTTGTCACTTAGGTGTTCGCATCGGCCTGTTCACTCCTGGCAAGGCTTTTGAGGTGGTGGCACGTAAGCAGATTGCCGCTCTCAAAGAACCTTCCACCAAAGTAGTGGGACTTGTGACGGAAGAACTTCAAAAGACTGTGCACGAGGGACTTGCAAAGGTATTTTACGCATGCGTCATGAATATAGTGAATGGGCGAGTGCGCGCACTGTTAAGTCTTTGTCTTCCTTCCCTTTATTTATATGGGAATATTATATTCGTTACCTGTATCTAGTCTGCTGCTTTAAGCTTTTGCATGATTTCCATTCCTCTTTGTCATTGCTATTAACCATTTCTAAATTTTCATGTTGCTCACGTTAACACTAAGTAGGTTTAAGACGCATTCCATTTATTCTATACTCTGAAACTCTCTTCTCCTTCTCAGATGAACCGCTACCCCCGTCTCCGCGAAGAGACCGAGAGGATCATCACCACTTACATAAGGGAGAAGGAACAACGGTGCAAGGACCAGATCTGTCTCCTCATCGACAGCGAGCTGGCGTACATGAATACCAACCACGAGGACTTCATTGGATTTGCTAAGTAGGAGTGATGTTGGCATCTGGATTATGACATCTGCTTCATACCCTGACGTTGCTTTGTAGTGCACAGAATGCCACCCAGAATGCAGAGAAGACTGGTCGAAAACTGGGCAACCAAGTCATCCGCAAGGGCGTCATATCTATCCACAACTTGGGTATAATGAAAGGCGGATCCAGAGACTACTGGTTTGTCCTAACTTCGGAATCCCTGTCCTGGTACAAGGACGACGAGGTCTGTGCATCACAGGATAACGTCCCAGTCACATATCACATACGTTCTTTCCTGTGTAGGAGAAAGACAAGAAGTTCATGCTTCCACTGGACAACTTGAAGCTGCGTGACATTGAGGCTGGATTCATGTCGCGGCGTCACATGTTTGCCATCTACAATCCCGAGAACCGCAATGTCTATAAGGACTTCAAAACCTTGGAGCTGTCGTGCGAGACGCAGGACGAGGTTGACTCGTGGAAGGCGTCATTCCTCAGGGCCGGAGTCTACCCTGAGAAGTCATCGGAGGCTATGAACGGAGAAGGAGAGGTGAGGAATCGAAGCCGTTAACCTAGGTGTGATTGTCGTGTCGCGCTTATAAGTATCCCTCCTCTGTACACAAGAACTAATACACACCATGACTTACTATTGCTGATACATCCACACCATTTCTTTGGCTATGTGTTTGGAACCCCCTGATGTCTTTCGAAGCAAGCTCTCATCGTGCAAAACTTATAGATGTTGCTCAGACACCCTAAGTGCATGTAGAACCGAGTTTCACTGCTACTAAACTTGAAAATTGCGTCTCTTTCACTCCTCCGACGTTGTGTAACACAGGACGGGGTAAGAACGAGAACTAAGAAGACAGCTGAACTTTCATTGAACACAAAATTAGTAGTGCCTGCATAAGTTTCAGCACCTTCGAGCACTCCCAGTAGTCTGTCCGTCTTGGCTGCATGACCTACGTATGTAATGTGTAGTGCTTGGTGGTTCTGTCTGTGAATACATCTCGGTCTCTGTTGCGAGGGCCTGTGGGAGTGTTTGTAAAGGGTGTTTCTCTTTTGCTTTTAGGAAAGGGTAAGTCGGACGTCTCCCTTCTCTGGACATGGAAAGAGCGCACACTCACGCTGAATAAGTATTCACATTGCTCACATTTTCGGCCTCGTCTCACTACTTTTGATTCTTCCACTTCTACTCTTCCTGAACGGTTCCATACCCGAGCTGAACTTGCAGAAAATGCTGAGACCGTTTGTGTGCGTTAAGAAAGTCAGTCATCTCGCAATGTATTCTTATGTAGGGTAGTGAAGCATCGCTCGGCTCTGTGGATCCCCAGCTGGAGCGCCAGGTGGAGACCATTCGCAACCTGGTGGACTCTTACATGAAGATCGTGACAAAGACTTGCCGCGACTTGGTACCAAAGACAATCATGTTCCTCATGATTAACGACGTCAAGAACTTCATCAACAGCGAACTTCTGGCTCAGCTCTATGCCACGGGAGACACGGTAGGCTAATAAGCATGTGGTGCCGAAGGCGTTTCTCTTCAATGTCTTCTCTTGCTAGCAATCCATGATGGAAGAAAGCGCCGATGAGGCCATCAAACGCGAAGAGATGCTGCGCCAGTACCAGGCATGCAAGGATGCGCTGAAGATAATCGGTGACGTGTCGATGGCCACCGTGAGCACTCCAGCGCCACCACCGGTTAAAGACTGGATGTACTCTTCGTCATCCGCATCGTCACACCAGCAGCCGGCACCACCGTCGGTGTCTAACGCACCGCCATCGCCGGGAGGAGGCCCCCGCAGAAACCCACCTCCGGTTTCTCGACAGCCGCCGCAACCCCCGCGGGCAGCGCCAACTGCACCTCCGGGAAGGGGACCGCCACCGCCACCCGGACGGGGTGGGGGTGGCGGAGGGCTGCCTCCGCCGCTTATCCCTACGTGAGTACTCTTATTAGTTTAATGTTTGAAGAGGCAGCGGACGTAGTAGTATAGTGTATTATTAACAACAATCACCCTCTGTGTGTCATACTACTCGGGTTTTGGGCTAACGTTGCTGTTGTTTTTCCCCTTCCCTATTTTCGTGGGACTCACTGGCTGCTCTCTTTTTTCTCTTCCCTCGTCACCTCCATCCACCTGCTGCCACTCGTGGACATCACAGCCGTCGCTAATAAGCCTCTTCTCTCTGTTCTCCTTCCTCTCTTTGCCGCCTGCACTGTCTATAGTCGTGGTCTAAGTCAGGCGGCCGCCGGGATGCAGAGCGCGCTGGGGAGCATGGGTCAGCAAGTGCAGCGTGCGGCCACTCAGGCGGCTGCCCAAGCCGCCGCCCAGGCAGCCGCCAATGAGGTGCAGAACCAGCTGAGCAACCTGGCCTTCGGCAAGAGGAAGTAAGAGGAGCAGCTAGCGGTCAAAGCGAGGAAGAAACGAGAGAGAGCGGAAAGAAATCTTAAGCGACAGGATAACAAGTTATATAGCTACTAGATAAGTTATATATAGCTACTATAACTTTTGCGTAGATAATGGCTTGTGTGTGTACAGCGTAGGAAGCACGGCTCGTAGCATCGTAACATCTACAGTAACCAAACGTTTAATAGTTTCTGAGACAGCGATAAGTTGAAGCCCGAACACTTGAAAAATAACCATGCACTACTTACGCACCTTGTGTGAGCCCATTACTGAGCATTCCAAACACACGAAATAAAAGAGCCATTCAAAACGATGTTTGAAGCCCCTGCAGGAATTTACGTTTTCTAAGGTGAAGAAGCAGAAAAAGCATTTCTTTCTTTCTTTCTTTTCCCTCGTTGGGCGGATGAGCACTGTTGACATTGTTTGTCTTTAGGCTTTTAAATGTTGTTGTTCATCAAATGTATTGTATCACTCTTAAAATATGTAAAGAATAAAGATTCAACAATATTAGATGAGTGGCCGATTTTACTTCACACAGCGACACGCACTCAGATTGCCCTGTCCTTTGTCTCTGCTTTCGTTCTCGTCTGTTCTTCTCTTGTCTTTGGTTGACTTGAGTTTTTCTCTTCTCCTTCCTAAGTCGTTGGGTCAACATGTCTTCATCAGCGGGGATCACAGATGAGGAGCCTGAAGATGACGCTGAAGTGGGTCTTCAGGTGACCAAGGAGACTGTTGTGCGCGGAGTTCGCATCAAAGGCGTTGTAATAAAAAAGAGCCCAGCGCCTCAGCCGCCACCTTCGTCGAGAAGAAGCGTCTCCTTCGCCGGCATGGCAGAGCCCAAGACCAAGCGCCAGGCGCCGAGGCCTGACGCCAGACAGCTTAGGCGTAGCAAGAGCATGGAGGACTCAAAATGATCCGACTCCCCCAACACTGTCTAATCAGAACTAACCAACCATCTTGTAACTTGCTTCTGCATGCAGCGACCGTGTGCCGTTTTCATTTTCTAACACCCAATCCGTTAGTAATTGTGTTGTTTGATTTTTTCGTTGCTTTTTTATTCCTGTAGACGTCCGGTTCCTCACGTCCCGCCTCGGGTTCCGGAGCGTCCCGCGGTGCCCGGAGGGAAGCCGAACCTGGCGGCTTCATCCCTCTATCAAAATGGAAACAACAACAGCTTGCTCTGAACAAAGGTTTAACCCACAATTAAAACTGCAACAACCAGTGACGACCACGAGACGTGATATCACGGGTGATGATGACGGTGAAAAAATCCTTGATCCTTCCTCCTTATCGCTTGTGAGTGATTTCTCACCAATCAAACCTGCATTCAGTAGTTTGCTGACCACATTCCAGCGTCCATCGACTACTACATACATACTGTACACGAGTTTTTATCGCCGACGTGCTAAAGCTGTGAGCAACAGTCAATCGTTTTGTAAAGGTTTTTGAACCAATATTAGTAATTATGCGAAACTTTACAACCACTTGTGTGTACATATGATGTGAAAGTATGACTGTACCATCGAACTATGAACAACTAAGTGGAAATACAGGTGTCACGATCGTAGATTTTGTTCTTCCGACCAATGACTGACTCCTAACGTTACTTCATCCTCCTCCCCTTCTTTTCAACGTGATACTGCTAAAGGCCTCCTTGCTATCTTCGTTGAAGTTGGAACCTCTCAGCTGACATGCGTACAAACAGTGGACTATACAGTCCTTGCCGTAAGTAATTGTGTCAAGCATGACGAGACCTGAAACACTACTGAAGTGTGATGGAGTGAAAATTTGATGGGGAACGTGTAGATCTGATACTGGGACACAATATTGAGTACAATGGTTCCATGTCAAGGCTGCCCATTTTGGTGCTAGAATGCTCAAAAGGAGGCCATTTGGAGGGTGGATGAGCATGCCAAACAGGACTGAAATTTGGCTTTTTGAGGGGGGAAAAGCAGATAAAATAGCCTGAAATTTTCATGGGATGATCCTAGCCCCCAGACCAATTATTTCCACACAGTGTCATCCCCCACATCCCCTGGTGCTGTGCAGAAGCATGCAAAACCCAAAAAAGGGTGTCTTCATCTCTGACGGACATTCATGGTGCCACATTTTCAGCTGGCATGAGTCAGTCAATGGGGTCACCTTCACTGCTGCTATGCAATTCTAGGAGTGGCTGAGGGCAAATGGGGGCATAGCTCCCAACAGTGCTCTCCTCATGGATGGTGCCCCTGCCCACACTGCCAATGTCACTGAGGCTATGTCCAACTGCATTGCCGGGGTCAGGGGAGAGTTGCTGTGCCAGTCCTGCTAGGCAGCACACTCCCCAGACCTCAACCCACTGGATTTCACGGACTGGGACCCACTGCAGCAGGCTGTTTGTGGTGCTGATGGGATGCACAACTTGTGCATCCTAGAAGAAAGGATAACTGCTGAGTGGGTCAACATCTCCACAGAAGACAAGGTGAAGGCCTGTTGCACTCACTTTTGCGACAGGGTTGAGAGGGTTGAATGTGCTGAGGGACACCACATTGAAGAACACTGCCACAACTGCTGATGCCCACATGCACATGATGCATGACAATGCATCTTGACTGTGAGACAGTTTGACATTTGCTACTGTGGCCACTGATGTTAATTTCACAGGGCCTATCTCAGCATGGGTGACTCTCTCAATCATTGCATGGAAGTGAGCACAACATGCCTTCACCTTGTCTGCAGTGGCCCCATTGACTGACTCATGCTGGCCAAAAATGTGGCACAATGACTGTTAGGGATGAAAATGACCTGCACCATTAGTCCCTCACTGCTATGACATATATTAATGACTGTATATCAGCAGCATCACCAGGGCGATCCTTCACTCATCCACAAATATTCTTTGGCAAAGCCCATTATTCCACTGTCACTCCAGCAGCCCCACTGCACGAACCCTATGTCTGCCCTTGTGGGATTGGCTGCTGGCATTGTTCTCAAGCTCTTCAGGGAAGTCCAAGGTCTGCCATGACTCAGCCACCTGTTCTTGTGACACCTAATTCACGACTCAGCTGGGGGACAGTGCGCACAAGGATTGGTTCGCACTTTCTTCCGGAATGCACCTTCTGCACGTGTGAAAGAGGCACTCCTAGAATGCATCTCGATTGGTACCAGAGTGAGCTCTCCAGTAGCTGTCCACTTCACTTTTTGCAAACTTTTGAAGGTGCTGGCAAGTGAAACTCGAAGAATACGATGGGCCTGAGAGCAGGGATTATCCCATAAAAATTTCAGTCTATTTCCCCCAGAAATAGCAAAATTTCCAGCCTTTTTTGCACGGCACCACCTCCAGTTGGTCTCGTTTTGAGCTCTGTGACATCAAAATGGGCAGCCCTGACATTGAATATTATGTGCTCCACTTCAAAATTACAACCAGGTGGTATTTAGCAATGTCCTGATTGAAATGTCCTGATGTCAGCGTGGATTTGTTTTGTTTATATGTCAAATTGTCACCCTGTTGCACTCTTTTTGTTGCTTCACCGAATCACCTATCACCGAACACCGAACCTCATATGCTACATTGGGCCATTTTCAGTTGTAATTTTGAAGTGGAGTGGTCCCCCAGCTGAGTCGTGAATTAGGTGTCACAAGAACAGGTGGCTGAGTCATGGCGGACCTTGGACTTCCCTGAAGAGCTTGAGAACAATGCCAGCAGCCAATCCCACAAGGGCAGACATAGGGTTTGTGCAGTGGGGCTGCTGGAGTGACAGTGGCTTAAGCCCTGCCTTCCGATATGCGTTTAATGTCTTATCCAGGTTCCTCAAATGCTGGCCTAGGCCGTCACTGTGTACTACCCCGTCGTCCACAAAACTAAGGGCCTCTGTGGGAGGGATGTCTTTTAACACTTTGTCTACTAGTCTACAATAAGTAGCCGGCCCGTTGGTGACCCCGAATCCTAGCCTCTTCTGTTGGAACGTTCCGAAGGGCGTAGTGAAGGCGGTCTTCTCTCGGTCCTCGGGGTGTACCTCGATGCAGTGGAAGGCCCCAGCCATGTCCACTCCGCTAAAGATGTTGCTGCCGGCCAGGCGCGCAATGGTGTCTTGTACGGTGGGCATGGGCCAACTGTCTTTCTTGGTGACCTCATTCAGCCTTCGCCAGTCCACACACCACCTAATCTTACCGCCTTTCTTCTTGACCACGACCAGGTTGGAGCTCCACGGACTGTCGGCCGGTTCGATGACGTCATGGCGCAGCCAGTCATCGAGTTGCTCTCGCAAGGCCGGTTCCAGCCCGGGGTTGATGGGGCGGTAGCGGCATTTGATGGGCGGCACATCTTCGGTGATGATACGGTGTTGGACGAGGTGGGTGTGGCCATAGGATCCGTCGTGTGAGAAGAGGTCCCAGTATTTCATCAGGAGGTCCATGGCTTCCTTCAGAGCCTTGGGTTTGGCCAGGCACGGTTTGCTCCTCAAGTCAAAGGTGCGGACCAGCCAGGCCTCCTTTCTGCTGTCGTAGCTTTGGCGGCGTCAAACCCTGACTCCTTCTTCTTCTTCTTGACCTCTTTGGCATTATTAATGAGCTGCCTGAGGTACTCCTCCTTCTTTTGCTTGGCCGTGGTAGGTCCCCGGTCCTTGTCTCGCCTGGCTCGCACTTCCTCTACTCCAGCATGTTCGAAGGTGCCTAGGCCGAGACCGGGCTGCAAGGTTATGGCTCAGTCTGTGAGGTTGAGGACCGGGACTGTTGTTAACCCTCCTTGGCCAGCCTGGTGGTATACGTGTGGTCCTGTGTGCAACCCGGCCTTCTTTACCCTCTCGTTAAGCTCTGTACATCCGGCTCCGGGTATCGTCTGGCGGCCTCTGATGTCCGGGATTACGACCTCCACTGCTTGGCCTGTCCTAGGGGCGATGGTGACTTTGCTAATGACGTACACCTCACTGACCTGTGGCGCCGCAGCTGCGTGATGCACCAGGGGCACGGACTGCCCATCAATCCTCAAGCAGCCCTGGGAGTGTAAGTCGTCCCATCCCATTGTCTTTAACCAAGGCCCGGACAAGTTGAAGGCTGAGTGCATCCCCCTGATCACGGCAGGCCGGGTCGTATAGGTCTTGCCATTGTGCTTTAGCTTCATAACCAGGGGCTCCTTTGGTTCCCCCAGTATGTGTAGGTCCGGCCCCACTCTGACCGACGTGACTCTGGTGTTCTGTTGCAGAGGCCTCAGGTCGTTGGCTCTGATGCCAATTCGGGTGGCGAAGTCTTCCGACATGATGTTCCGCCACCAATTGCCTGAGTCTACAACCGCTCCACATTGGTACCCCTTGATTTCTATAGGTAAGTAGTGTTTGAACTTTTGGTTATGTTGGGAACGAGTTATATAGAACCGCTGTAAATTCGTTTTCGTTCCCAACCGTAAGAT
>JAAUXU010055806.1_pt1 | contig 33884 bp, 30 predicted proteins | sample 7278151 | NCBI WGS metagenome assembly JAAUXU01 (sample SAMN14350113, study PRJNA611818) | marine sediment metagenome | isolation source: surface marine sediment (1.8m) | place: French Polynesia: Moorea | collected 2018-08 | reverse complement strand
TATTGAGATTTGGATCGTACTATGCATCTTCGTGTGATAAGAGCTGGTCGAGAGGGTTGGACTGGATAGAGCTCATGTACCTTGATCGTTGAGTACTCGTGTGTCTCATGCCTCGATACCTCGTGTACCTCTGTCACTCGTTCTACGGCATCGAAGCCAGCAACATCGACATCGACATCTTCTCTACTTTCTACCATACTTGGGGGGTCTCACTGGAAGGCGCGGACGCCAACCGACAGGTGGAGACCGTATTGAGTCTCGACGGGACTGACATCAAGCGTTGCGTGGACGGGGAGCGAGGAGGCCAACGACTACTTCTACACGATGGAGAGGACGGGGAGCGAGGTGAAAGGGCAGGCTTGACTTAAGATTTGATCAGTATTGAGCTCAGGTTCAGTTCTTCCATTCGACCAGTCCATGTCTATGTCATTACCATCTAAGTTAGTCTTACGATTATGCTGATTCATTTCCAGAAGCCAGATGCCAAAATTATACTTCTATTAATATTGTAAGAACGGGTGCATTGCCTTCTCTTTTGTAGCTTTAATTTAAGTTCAGCCACACACTCGAGCTCCGCGGCACGTGACCTTAAGGTCCAGCGTAAGTGTACTTAACTCTAAGACTTGAGTATTTTGTCCAGGTTGCTTACGTATTCAGTCTCGTACGGACAGCCCAAGTGAATACGTAATAGCCAGAATGGAATACTCATGGCCCAAGTGGCTTTTCACTCAAAGTGTAACCTTTTTTAATGCTCCCATTGCTTAAAAAGAATATCTGCTACCTTTCGTTATTTCTCCTTAGCCTGCAAATAATGTATGTCTAAGTCTGCCACCTTTAATAACCACGTGCAAACCGCGCATGGCCCTCATGGAAAAGCTGTACAGACAGACACACACAGATGTAAATGTGGCGCTCATACTTTTTTTTAATAGATATACTCTGGTTTGACAGACTCGCAGACATTTTCACAATCACACTTTGAACACTAGATTTATTACCGTAAGAGTGTCTTTCTGGCCTTTGCTGGTTTCCCTCCCTCTTTTCTGTCCAAAAAATATTTGTAGCCTCATTTAGAAAAGTCAGTCGTTAACCAGGAATTTGTGAAGGCATCGGATGCACGTTCAAGGGTTTCTGATGAGTTTGCATTTATTCCTTCAGGTGCGACTTTCTTGACCGACTTCTTAAAACTCCGGATCTTGTTTTAGGCGTAAAAGTGCAGTACCGGGTGTTCACATGAAATTTAGACACTATCAAAACCATTCATAAATTGATGTAGAGACTTGCAATGAATTTGCCAGTCAAACTAGACCTTGTAAACAATGAGTCAGCAAAACAACGCGAAAAAAAGGTGAATTGACATTGAAGAAAATGGCTTCTGAGTGGGACGATTAAATTCGGATCTGCGCACTTCTGGATGCTGGCAAGTCAGCCACAGACATTTCCAGGCAGCTGGGTATCTCCAGGGTGACTGTCTACAATGTCAAAGCAAGGGAGGACATGGAGAGGAAGCCTGGCAGTGGCAAGAAGAAGAAACTCCACCCCAAGGCCGTCAAGAAAGCTGTGGAGGCTGCTCCATTCAAGTCATTGCGCATGCATGCCAAGGACATGGGCGCAGGAAAGTCCACATTGCGTGACACAGTCAAGAACCTGGGCGGGAAGAGCTTGGTAAGGGTGGAGAGGCCCTTGCTTACAAACAGGATCAAGCAGACCCATCTCCACGGCTGCCAAGCTCTACTGAGCAGCCTCAAGAGCTCCAGCAACCAAGTCATCATCTTCTCTGATGGACAGTCGACCCAGTGAGGAACATGTGCAATAATGACAGGTGCATCACGTTTGAGGATGTCCATGAGTCTGTGCCTACCCTGACTACCTCCAAACATCCAGCCAATGCCATGTCACTGGACTTTGTTGCCTCCAATGGTATTGCCACACCTCATCTGGTTCCCCACCGAATTCTGCCTCAAGGCTGATGACGACATTGATATCTTGGCCCAGAACTTTATCCCATGGGTCGGAGAACAATTCCCTGACAGAAACATCCTCCTCCAGCACAATGGTGCCCCTGCCCACACATCTAGTAAGATGTAGAAGTTCCTCAGGGATCACACCGACATCCTGGGGTAGACTTCTGGGGGAAGGAGATGTGGCTACCATTCTCACCTGATGCTAACCCCCTTTACTTTGCCTTCTGGCCGCACATCGAGGCCAAGGCCTGCAAGGCATGTCCGCCACCCCTATGTTGATGCTCTGAAGGTCTCTGTGAACAAGCACTGTAACGAAATGTTGGAGGACTACATCAGGAAGAGCTGTGGGGCCTTCAGGAAAAGGCTGGAGTCAATCATCGGGCCGGGGATGGCTACATTGAGTAAAACTCATAGATAATTAATTCTCTGTAGAACTCAACTTTCAAACCTGAGTCTAGAACTCGATCTTGCCAAAGTTTTGCGTACTTGTGTCTAAATTTCATCCGGACACCCAGTATTAGGCAGACTCAAAAAGGAATATTAAAGGATCCATTCAGGCTCTTCGAAACAGGCTAAAATGAAATCTACTTAGGCCATCAAAATATTTCATGCCCCTGGAAAAAACAGAGGATGCTCATTTCAACTTCCTTCATCCTTGGAGGAGCAGAAGATGTTACTCTCAGGAGAATTAGTACTGATTCACTAGCATTGCAAGTTCCTTATTTGTATATGATGTCCCTGTTATTGGGCGTTTTCCAAAGTATAAATAATTTGTATGTTTTTGATGGCGAGTGCATACAAGACAATGCAGGGTTAGGATTGGCAATAAAATTGGAATTTCAAAATTTTGTGTTCAGGAAACTCAAATCCCAGGTTTCACTTCTCACCTTTGGACAAAAATAGGTCTCTTCATTCAACTTTACTTCACTTTTTCTGAAAGTTTCAATTCCCGGTTGGCTCACATTAAGATGTGACAGACAGACAAACCTATCATGACAACAGAGAGCTGATTGGTGATTGGCTAACGAAGCCAGAGCTGCCAAATGGTGTTGATCTAGCAGTATTGTCATGTACTGGTTAGATTGGTAGACGGTTGCCAACTCTGTTAAACTGGAGACTACTTCAAATCTCTTTTGGCTCAATCTCGACTGTTGACACAGCTTCTCAGTGTTGCCACATTTTTACTGAAGAGCCTGAAAAGCTTCCTTTTTTACCAAGCAGCAGTTTCGATTGCATGACAATCGTGGCGTCTTGAACAGCCTGTCCAGCGCAGAAAAAAAGCTGATCATGATGTTGCTCTGTTTTGCGTCACTGTGTTTGCTCAGTTGGGATGGTCCAAGTAAACTACAGTTTGTCCAAGTAATCGTCTCTTCTGGCAAAGACTCTGCAGAAGGTGTCCACCTTGATGTCCGGGTACTTCTTGATGTGGAGGTGTCTCAAAGCCCTCTGGTCGTCCCAGATGATCTCATTTGTTGTGTTCTCGAGTCGCATCCCCACTCCTCTGTCGAGGAAATCCTTTCTTAGTAGACTGAGAACGTCCTTGGCCGCCTTGATCGTGGCCAGGAAGGCTCCCGCAGACAAGTGGCGGTGGTACAGCGACCAGGGGTAGACGGACGACTCAAATTGTCTGTTCGGAGAAGAAAGTGTCAATTGACACAGTTCAAAGTGTCAATTGACACAGTTCAAAGTGTCAATTGACACAGTTCAAAGTGTCAATTGACACTTTCTCCTGGCTCCATGGCTGTTCGAAGCCATGACTGTGAGTAAGTTAATATACAGTACTTAGGCACTTCTGAGGGAGGCCAATCCACGCTGGTGGAGGCGGTCAGGAACTCGCAGTCGTATTTGCCAAGGTCGTCGACCACGTTGGTTCCGTCACCAGCCAGAAAACTGTCTCTGGCGTCCAAGTACAGCAGGTACTGATAGTTGCCCACTAGGTCTGAGCTCAAGATGAAGTCTAGAATGAGTTCTGAAAATAAAAATTGCCTTTATGTACAAGGCGTATATTTACATGCATGTGTATTCCTTGCATACAGTCCCAATTACCAACTTTGACGTTCCACGTAAAGGTTCCACTGTGGTTTTGCCCAAGTCTCCAGTAAGCGAAACATCGACACATGTCCAGGGACTCTTGCAGCAAGGATCGCTCCTCCTCCTCGTTCTGGTTGGTGTCGATGAAGACCGTCAAGACAGAGGACGGTGGACACGCACAAGTTGAGGGAGATCTTTGGCTGAGCAGCCAGGGAGTCAGGGAATTCCTCTTGTGCCTGACCTGGAACCCGGCCTTGGTCCTGTGGGGACAATGGTGGAAGGGAGCGGTGCACCCGCGCCAGTTGGACACCCAACCCTCCGGAGGGTTCCACGTCCTGGAGGCTGGCCAGGTACGGTTCCCACTCCACCTCCACGTCCACAGGCAGAGGTTCAGCACCAGGAAGATGACGCCACCGGCCTTCAACGCCTTCCTTGCCTTCGACTTCATGGTGGATGACGCGTTGAAGATACCGTTACATCACATGCATGACTACGCCTACTATATAGGCATAGGTTTTTGCAATGTGTGATGTCTTCATGTCATGGTTCATTTATGGATCCACATCAGTTTATCGACTTGAGAGACTCTATGGTCAAGTACAAAGGACTTGTTTTTCCTACCTTTATCGACTCCTTAGTGAGGAAGCACCAGCTTAGAGACTTTCAGCTGTTTCCCATCTCAGTAACTAAGAACAGCCTCTCTAGAGGGAAATTTGAGCATAAAAAGCCGGCTTAGAGCAAGATTCGACCCATTTATTACATTTGCACCAGAGTCAATTTACACGAACGGTCTTCAGTGATCTGACTCACTCAGGTCACAGTTGTCAGGGGCCACATGTGCAAGTTCGAGGAAAGAGAGAGAGAGAAGTATCGATAAGTATCGATATTCTTATTCCAAGGTTTCAGAGATGGATGTTTTAGAAGCATATGCAAGACGCACGATGATTTGTGAATTAAAGAACAATAACAATGCAACTGAAGCATGAAAGAGGTGCATGGAGAGAGCATTGTAAACGTTCCAAGTGGTTGTCAACAATGGCTTCTTGAAGTCTGGCAAGGAAGCTGCCTTCCTTGGCCGCCCTGTGTCTCTCCACGAAGATGTGCTGAAGGTTGCCATTGGTTGTGACCGTGCAGATGCACTTGATGGAGTCATCGCGTTAATTCGGTGTGAAGTCATAACAAAACCGCCCTCGAGAAGACCGACCCTACTTATGGGATGACCTGACAGCCAAGTACGACTTGGAAAGACCAGTTTGTTTTGGAAACCTGAAGTAGCTGGGCCACTTTGACGTGATAACGAAAGTTTCTCATCGTTAGCAAAACTAAGCCAATCTGGCCATTTTGAAGTAGTCCCATGTACTCTGAAACACTTTCACACGTCTGTGCGTGATCAGGAAATGCCTGATCAGGAGGTGGGACTTGTCCAAATTTGACTTGGAAGTTGGGACACGCAAAAAGACGGAGTTCCGCCCATTTTTTTTTGGGTGGTGGAGACAGATTAATCAGGGGCGTGGAACTGAACGAGAGGGAGAGAAAATGAGCGCTGCTCAACTATCTGCCCCAAACCGTGGCCCAAGAACCGGAAGGGTTAGTTTCGCAATTGGAATCACCTAACACCACCTACGTGCACCTCACGAGCACCAGTAAACAAGATTCATTCCCTGAAGGGGGGGGGGGGGGCAGGGGCGTTTACCCTGGCAGATTTGGGGACTGGGTCTTAACATAAGCTGGACCTCCTTCGTGGCAAAGAAACACATGCCAAAGAAACTCGTCGAGAGTAAACGCGTCCTCAGCGAGGGCTTGTTTTTGTACAGCTGGCTTTCCCTAGCCAGAAGTTGTCGTCAAGTCCTTGGTCGGTGAACTACGATGGAACAGGATCTGTAGGGACATAGAAGGACTTAACTCTTTCCATTAAAAAAAATCGGCACTCAGAGGTCACTACAGAGATCTATCTGCCTTGCGGTGGCTGCGAAATAAAATAAACCCGCAACCTAAACATAGCTAATTTATGCAGATAACCTGAAGTAAACGTTGAGTACAAAAACCAGAAGTAGCAGAAACTGCTTTTGCGTCACGACGGCATGTGTACACATACGCAGAATGTAGCGTCACACACGGGGTCCGCGTACAACAGCAAGTGTGTTATACAGGGTGGTCCAAGGACATTGGTTTCTTCTTTTCTGCTCATGTTAAAAATCGTTCATTGGTGTCACTGCCCATTTCATCCAGAGAATTATGTCCAGTGTAAAACCGTATGCACCGCATAAAGACCTGGCATTGAAATTTGTACCACAAAGCGCTTTGAGGATGAGTTGAGTGCCGCCTATTGTCAAATGTCCACCTACAGAGCTATGAGGCCGTCTATTCATTCCATGCACAACTATTCATTTTAGTGACTTTTTCAAGCCATAGATCACAGAATAGCACGTCTGCATCACCCTGTATGTGCGTACAAGGCCGGTTGACACACAAAAAATGTACGTCTCGAAATTTGCACTCATTGATAGCGATCGGTGCAAATTTTGCATTTCTCACCCTCTTTCTCGGGTTTCCATATGTACAGGGTGGAGGAGGAAAAGTGAGAACCTTGACCCGCGATTGTGTCTCGGACGCGTAGTTGGGCCTCACCCACCCTGTATTTTACTATTTTCCATGTCAACTGCCCGGACCACGGACAGGGTCTTAGACAAGACAGACAAGACTTTCAGACAAATAAGGAAATTTCGCTCTAGAACCTGCCCCTCGTCTTGTACCCGGACTTGTGGGGCCTCGTCTTGGCCATCTTCTCGAACCCGTCGTGCATGTCAACCATTTCACCTGCCGGACCTCCATTGGCTCCTGAATTTTGCACGGTTAGGCCCCACAGCGAAATTTCATCGCTCCTGACGTCGATCTGGATGAAGTTGGACAACCTTCCCCATTCACATGTGTACTACATTCATAAAGGAGTGTCCCAAAAGTATCGGCAACTGGGCGCCCTCTCTATGGGTTCGGCTTGACTCTTTTGGGGCCACCCTGTACAGCGTGCGTTTAGAGGCCGCGTGCAGGGAAGGAAACCCCTCCTCAGTGTACCCCGCCCTGGTCGAGAGCCAAGGCTTCTTATGAACGAACGAGCACTTTGGTAGTTGTCACACAGTGGAAAAGGAAAGGTCAAATATAAGAAGAATATTGATAACAGACGAACCAGCGTTCGGACAAGAGCACCTAAAAAAAACAAAGTGATCACACAAAGTAGGGCGACGGCGACGGCGGCGACGGCGGCGGCGGCGGCGACGGCGGCGGCGGCGGGAAAGTTACCTGAAGTTCGTTCGTCCACCTCAGTTCATCTTAGCCTCCACACTGGTGTAGTGAAAGATGAGACAGACTTTGCTACTGTTGATGACAGTGACATTGTTGGTCTCGGAGACCAAGGCCTTCAGCTTCAAGAGGAGCCGCCACGACGACCACCACCGTCAGGCGGGCAGGAGCGGGGCTGAACAGCTCTATCGTACGAACTTGGTGGGTCAGAACAACAGCTGGAAGAACGGATTTTGGAGAGGCTGGAGTGACGATGCTCGGAGGAGGAAGCAACACGAAGAGAATGAGACAGGCAAAGGTGACTTGGGTGCACTTGTGGTAATAACTGGGTGTCCCACAAAGGGTTGATCCTTCAAAAAAGCTCGATTGCTCCACTTCTAGAGGGGCTTCGGAGGTGTGATTGGTTGATATCAAAACAACCCCCAGAGTGATAGGTTTTTGCTCGTTTTGGTATTTGGAAAGTCGGGCCAGTTTTTACAATGCTATAACATTGTTAATGCCATATGCGATTAAAAGGGGGGAGGCAAGACAATGGATTAATATGAGAATGCTTGACTTGGTCAATGAGGTATCTATGACTGGTCGAAGTTTCAAAATTTCAAATCAGCGAGAACTTGATATTCTTTAGAAATTTGCTTTGGCATCGAGTGCGCCTCTGTGGATCCTTTGGAAGCAGAGAAATCAAGCTTAGCAGAGGATCTTCTGAGACACACTGTACATCTGACCCAGGTGACAATGACTGTGCCTAATGTACAGTGGGGTGCAAAAGTGAGTGCCCCCCTCCCTTTTTCTGTTTTTTGCTTATATAGTCCCAAAATGACTTTTCAGACATGAAATTTTTACATGATGTCTGAGAATTTTCCATGTGCCATCACTCCCAGACCCCAATTTCTGTAGGCACACGGAATATACTGCACCTACACAAATTCTATTGACATCCCTGGAAAGCTTGAGACCTAAACTATGTGGCCAGTATGTTTCGGACCAAATGATCTCACTAATGGAATGATCCTGGGAGAGCAAATCTTGCACGGCTTGTTGCAGTGATGGAGAATAAAAGCTAAGCCATTGATTATTAAAGTGGAGAACTTGAACAAGTTATTTGCTCCCACTGACTGAAATATTCATTTCCATTTAAAGTAAAGGACATGGATTTAACTGCCAAGGCTTCAAGCTTTCCAAGGATGTCAATAGGATTTGTGTAGGTGCAGTATTGAGGAAGTTGTAGATGATTCATGTTGGAGCATAACACAAGAAAAATGAATGGACAAAATCACCAGTGCTGTCCTTAATACGCCTTTTCATAAAACATGAAGTAAACAAGTTGAATTGCCAAGATTTGAAGCTTTCCAACAATGTCAATAGGTCCTGTATAGCTGTAGTATTAAGAAAGTTGTGATGCTGGGAAATAGGGGGTGCCCAGTAGTGCTGGGCGGGGGGGGGGAGTGCCTACAAAAATTGGGGTCTGGGGGCGATGGCATATAAAATTTTCTCAGGCATCATGTAAAAATTTCATGTCTAAAAAGTCATTTTGGGACCGCTATAAGCAAAATACTAAAAGAAATCGGTGAGGGGGCACTCACTTTTGCACCCCACTGTTTTCTTGACCTCCTTTGGCCTTGACCGCAGCCTCAATTCCTCAGGAAAGAAGGACTTTGAGGCCAAGGGAGTGAATGAGTTAGAGTTCCGATCAAATATCAGTGGCATAGTCACTCCGCCAGTGCCTTTACCTCCCTGTACGTCTATACTTCAGCCTCGTCACTGACACCCTGTAGGAGTACCTGCCGGGGTAGTCAAAAATCATGTAAATCTCAAGCACCGTACGCTACTCGAGGGTTGAGCAAGCACAGAGAGCACGAAAATGCAGAATTGCTCCCCACCTCCGAGTGGGTGGCGCAGCAATGTGGCGACGACTTCGGCACCAGTGCAACCAGCTATCCTAGGTCAAATTTTTGAGTCAACCTGTGCCGGGAGAAGGAGGAGAAGAAATTTCCCTCATGTCAGTTATTGCCGAGAGCTCCCTGACCTGAGGACGGGGCCGAGGACGGGGCCGAGGACGGGGCCGAGGACGGGGCCGAGGACGGGGCCCAGGGCGGGGCCCAGGGCGGGGCCCAGGACGGGGCCCAGGGCGGGGCCCAGGGCGGGGCCCAGGGTGGGGCCCAGGACGGGGCCCAGGACGGGGCCCAGGACGGGGACAGTTGCTGGACCTCCCCACGGCGAAGGCAAAGTGCTCAGTGAAGTTGTCCACCTGGAGCTGAGCAAATAAACGAGTCCACAGAAAAAAGAAGAAAAGGAATCTTGTGATAATTCCGAAGAGAAGATTTTCAAAGAGAAAAAGTAGCTGGAGAGGAAGAGAATTGCCCAAAATTGCACCATCGTGTTTGTCCAATAGTTTCGCGCTCGACAAAGAACTCGAGAGTGACGAGGCGATCGCAGAAGACTGCGGACGCTTTCACGCATTGTATAACATAAGGTATACTTTGGACTAAGGTTGTTGCTTTACAGACATGGCTGCGGCCTCGAAGCGGACGTTCTTCAACATCAACCTGGAGGCGACGACGGACGAGACGCCGTTCAAGACTGCAATCGAAAGGACTCTAGCGGAGCAAGTGAGACACAAAAAAGACCCTCATTTCTGTCGGGATCAGGCTCAGTTCACACTTGGCCGAACTTCTTTGGCACACACACTGTAAGCAGGGGTCGGGCCCGACCAGCCGATATCCCGGTACAGGGTGGCTCGTAAGTTCCACGACGTGTTCCACAGGTATTTTGAGGACTGATTTGAGGAACTTTTTTTGGCAATTTCATTGCAGATTTGGTCAGAGAGCTGCAAAATGTCCTCACGGAAACTTTTTTTTGCGAGGAAAACCCCAATTTTCCGAGGATGGAGCGGATTTTAACGGGATCTTGAGGGTTTTAAGGTTTTTTGGTGAAAAACTTCAGTCAAACTATGAAAAAAGGCCAACAAAGGTGTAATAGAAATACGTAAGCGTAGTTTAGATGAATCAACTAAAACTCTAGCTATGATTGCTACGCCTCTATGCATCCATGGACAAGGCGGCAATCGATACAGTCAGCAGACCAGAACATAGCAAGTCGAGGGGTGCGTGCGTGTGTGTGTGAAGGCGATGACTTCAGCAAACAGTCAGCTGACAAGTCCTTAGAATGCTTTAACCTCATCAGCAATGACTTGCCAAGTTTTCACCGAGTATAAAAGACCTCTCCTGTCTCGTCGAGGGAAGTGTCAACTGCATTTAACATTACATTTGTTAGCTGTAAAGTCAAAAAATGAAAACTATTAAAGGTTCTCTGAGTGCATCTCTTTCACCTGACACCAAATAGTCAAGATGTCGTCAAATGTTTTTTTGAAGAAAAAAAAACCACCAAAAGTTGACCTCTTCTCTCTCATCATCATCCCTTCTTGTGGAGCTGCAGAACAGTTTTCATGCGCAGCAGGATCAGAGCAGACCCAAACAATGCCCATTTCTTGCTGGTCCAAATGAGTCTAGCATGCAATGTAGCATATTGTAGAGACTGTTAAAGAATGGCATAGGCTTACATGCATAAGTGTAGCTAAAGGGTGTAACAGCAAAAATGTTAATAAGTCTCTCAATTTCTGTCCACATCTCGGTGACGGAGTCTCCTAAACTTGGCCCGAGAGTCAAATTGTTTGAGTCATTTTCTTCCTTGAACCCTTTGACTCTCGGGCCGAGTTTAAGGGACTCCATCACCCAGGTGTGGCCAGAGATTGAGAGACTCAGTCACATTTTTGCTGTTACACCCTTCATTTGAACTCTAACAGAGTTGACCACTAAGTTGTGTACCATGTTGAGCTGGACGACAACGCAGTTCTAGATATCGATGGTTCTAACGTGTCACACATGAAAAAAGTTATTTGTAACGAGACTCATTGAAAAGTGGACACGATGACGCGACTCTAGACACCCATGGAACGCCTGGTAGGATACTCCCACAAAGTCCAAGCCCTACTCCATCGTCACGGAGGACTTCTGGGACTCCCAGCTGCGGAGCAACCTCACAAGAGAGACGTGAACATGCGTAACATAGAATGCATTTTGTTGCAAGGTCTTGTCACGACTTGATGCTATTACATGAAAATAGTACATTAGGTGCATTTGGCAAAGTTGTATTTATGAGGTCTGTGTAGTCCAGAAGTGTTGCTGCCTGAGGAACGATGGCTGTCCTTACGATAACGATACAGCGTAAGCGACCCAGGACAAAGTGCTCATAACCCAAGCAAAGTACGCTTACACCAGAACTTTTAGAGTTACGTGCCGCGGAGCTCAAGTGGTGGCTGGTCTTAAGCTTAAAAAAAATACCCTCGTTCTTAAGATACTAGAGACATGATATAATTGGCATCTTCTGGAACAAATCAACGTAATCTTATAGGTAACTTAGATGGTAGAAATATGAGCGTGCACATGGGAAAGGTGACTGGAACTGAATCTGAGCTTGTTACAACGATTCTAGTCTTAGTCCACGCCTGCCCTTCACCTCGCTCCCCGTCCTGTCCATTGTATAGAAGTTATCCAGATCGTTGGCCTCCTCTCTCCCCGTCCACGCAACGCTGGTGTCGGTCCGGTAGACTTCCCTTGAAGCCTATACCGTCGAGAACGATCCACGTCCTCCGCCGGACCCCAAGTTGTGATGGCACGCGTAGAAGATGACCGCGATGTTGATGGCTCGGATGCCGTAGAACGAGTGACAGGTCCGCGAGGTGACGAGACACGAGATACTCGAGTACTCAGACCTTTTACAAAGTACGTGAGCACAGTCCAGTCCAGACCACCTTATCATCATAGTACGATCCATCGAACTTACAGTAGAACATACATTTAACAAACTGTACAGTAAGAACAAATTTAACCCCACACTGCGCATGCGCGCGTGTGTACACTGACCATAAAATCAGTCAATACTAAATAACGCTCATAAAGGCCCCAATAGACAGGTCTCCAGCAAACAACACTACAATGTAACTTTGTTTGATCTTCGCTTAGTTAACGTCCTTTGAACCGTTGCAACATTTCAAGTCTTTCTTCGAATCGACTCGAGTTTTTCGGACTCCTCTGCATCCCCAAGACTGACATCAAAGGACCTGAAGGGGACCTTAAGAACTGACATGAGCTCTGTGAGAAGTAACTTCATGGCACGTGGACCCGCAGTCAACATACTAAAAGCTAATTTTTCAAAAAGAGAGAGAGAGAGAGAAGTGGGAAAGGAGAATTTGCATTCCTTTGAATCAACGTTATTTTATTTTCGAATCCTTCGTTAAAAGGCCTCGTTGTAGTAGTCACAGACATTAAGCGAGCAAAATAGGATAGATAAGGAGTGGAATGTCCCTGAAAGAAAAGTTTAAGCAATCTGGTCCACACGGACTGCGAACAAAGTGGAAAATACCTGAGAAGATTGCGAGGAATGATGGGACTATTGGGAAAAGACGAAGAAAACTTGTCGGTACTAAGCGTATTAACCAAAAAGAGTTTGGGCGAGCACCCTCTAAAAGGAAAAGAACTTCTTCAAAGCTTGGAAGAAAGATAAAAACAAATGTCTGCGCAGAAACTTAACAGCACATAGAAAAATCCTTACTCTGGAGAGAATGGATAGGAATTTTTACAATTCGAGGGTGATTTTCCACTTACACGACTTGAACTCCTGAGTCAGACGAAAAGTGAGAAGAGCCTGTGGAGATATCTTCTAAAAGCAAGGGTCCAAAGAGTACGCATAAGTCAAAAAAACGTCCAGTGCCTGCTTCTTCTTCTTCCTCGCAGCTCCTTTATTATCCCTCTCCACTTTTCTCCCGGTCCCCCTCTTTTTACACACACACCCCTATTCCTGTAACCCTCCCCCTTTCCCGTATGTCTTGATTACCCTCCCTCTTATGACCTTCTCCCACTCCGTCCTATCTCCCTTTTATATACGAATTATCGTCTCCATGGACACATGTGTACGGACATCGTTTTTTGCAGAAAAATCAGGACAAACGTTGAAGACTCTCGGTGCTTTAGTTGGGCTTTTGACAAGACTATGCTTTTGGTAAAGAGTCTCCATTGGAATCTTGGCCGCAACTTTGACTTTGTGTGTCTGTTTGTAACTTCGAGCATTCTTTTACTCGGCCACGTAATGATTTATAAGCCAACTCCACATGTGCAGAATTTATCGTGGAGGTCCAAGACCTCCAAGCTCATGAGGCTGTTGTGGGAGATTGATGTACTCTTCCCCCTACTTTCATTCCAAACAGTGATCACAAAGATTGGAGGCCTAATTTGGCCATCCCAAACGTGAGGAGCTGGAGGAAAATGAGGAAGATGGCAAAGAAATGTCTGCAAATCATCATGTGTTGCCATATGGGACAGACAAGGAAAGTTATGGGCGAACACTCAAAGGAAAGGGTGTGGCAAAGACTTCGGTAAGGAATTTTTAATAAAAATGTCTTCTTCTCAAACCCTGATCTGAGCACTGCGAATCCTGAAGTTGGTCCGGACTGATCTGCAAATCCGTTTCAGTATCGTAGTCTATTTTGAGTCAGATGGTGCATAATAGAACAGTGTGGCATCTGTCTATCGCAGCACCTCTTGCGGTAGAAAACGTCTGTGGGACTAAGTACAACTTACAGTCCTCGACATAAGTAAGTTCCGCGGATAGAACTTTACTCCCTGCATAAGCTGTACTGGAACGTGGTCCCTCTCTACCTTGCTGTCTTTGCAGCACTGCAATATCACAATAGACTAAGTGTCTAAATCACTCATTTCGCATCAAAATTCCACCTCAACATGTTCCAGTACAGCGTATGCAGCAGAGTTTTACCCGCGGAAGTTGCTTATTCCAAGAACTGCTGACCAAGAGAAGCGCCTGGTGGATATAAAGTCATTTCAGGAAGGAGATGGATTTTAAAGCAAATGTCCAAGCTGTATTTTAGTCAATCTATTCATCCATTACAAATGGGCTCCCCAGTGAGAACAAAGGGAACTCGCCGTAAAAAGTTGAAAGAACTTGATAAAGCAAAACTAGTAGACATTCAATATACGGTGGAATCAAAGAGTGACCTAATGTGATCCAATGTGTCAAAGCAGATTACTGCATAAAATTTGGGACCGTATTTTTTGTGCATCAAAAGTGACGCTTTATTAGCTACAACTGATTGCCTAACGGATCAAAATGGATGGTTGCTCATCTAATGTGGTGTCGCATTGAATGTGCAACAAAAACTAACCAGTGAGTTGCGATGCAGTCAGTATGACAGCTCACTGAACCAAACTTAGGTAGCAACCCTGGGCACCGATTTTCAGAAGTGGTGTTACAAGTTTCACCATGATAAACTTCGATATTTCGACGCGCGTTTTAGCGCTATGCACATGCGCGACAATACAGACCATTCATTTGACTGTGCAGCAAATGGTTTCCCTCAAGTTTTCCGCTTGTAAGAAACGATGAAAGTTCTCGTGAGAATCAGTTTGTACCAGGGAATGCCCTTAAAGAATATGTGGTTTCCCGCACTAATGCGAGTGAAGTGAGAGAAGAGACGGGACTCACATCCGAAGTGGAGGCGGCTGCCCCATCCAGTGAGACATGAGGGACGTTGTGCCTTTACTACATAAGGGGCTGGAGTGCTGCGGTTTCACCAATTTCCCCCTTCTGGATCATTTTGGGTTGGTCGTAGATGATACTTTGGGCTGAAACTGGACTCCATCTTGTCCTGTCTTACCTCCAGAGAGCGAAGCCTTCATTGTTGCTGCCTGGACTTGCTTTTGTCTTACAGTACTTTCTTTGATATGAAAGATGAAAGATATTTTCTTTGATTTCTTTGATACATGAATCAGTATTTACAGTACTTTCTTTGACATATAATAATCAGTTTGTCACCGTCCCAAAGTGGAAGGAGGTTGAGCCAGTCCACAAAAAGAAGACGCAGACGATCAGTTGTGGTCACGTGGAAGGTCTCTGCTGTGCTGTTGATGCCAAAAATGGTGACTATTTCTGAAACGAGTTGTTCATCAATGTCGCAAATTTTCAGGAAAAAGCACACACCAGCTTATGCACTACTTTTGGGACAGACTGTACGTCCCTTGTGTGCTTTACAGTGCCGACCGCAAAAAACTTCAGTAGGGTGAAATGGACTCCCCACGTTGCCCTAACAGCTTCTGAGATGGAATCTTCACCTGGAAGCAGTCATCCTGACATTGCTCGACAAGATGTTACTTTTTTTCAGTGGCTTATTTCTTTTGAAGCTTCCCCCAGTACTCCTCTCATCCTGGAGATGGTACTCCCGACCTTCTTCAGGCCCAGCCATCTGCCCAAAACCTCACGTTCATGCATAAAAGCATCATCGCGACCACATGACGAGCATGCGCACTTAGCAGCCCCAGCAGGAGGAACAGGTGACACAGGTGGACAGAGCATGATCCTCCTGCTGCATACGCGCATTTGGGGTTTTTGTCTGTGACGAGGGTGTTGGGGTGCATAGTCAGAAGGTGTTGTCCTGACTTGAAGGTGGGTGTATGGGTGACTCGAGTCCCCCCGGAAAGTTTTGGCTGTTTTTGCCAGAAAGAAAAGCCTGCCCAAAATTTTCAAAACGGCTGGAACTGGCGCGCACTCATCTCAACATTCCTGCACTCTCAGGTCTCCATCATCACAATGGCCAATGAAAAGGTACTGATGCTGCTGCATCTTCGCAAGCGGAATCTGAATGACTCGGTCCAAGTGGAGATTCCAGGATCTGCCAGGTGCAGCGCATGCAGCCCACTTCCCCCAATTGAAATTACCTACGGGCAGCACTGTAAACTGCTTTTTGGTACACATGCATAGAACCTGGAAGATTTCTCATTCCATGTGGATGTGAAAAGCCCTCTTGTCATAAAGGCCATGCAATATCGATTATTGTGTGGGGCCGTTACAGCACTAGTGCTCTTCACTTAATACGTAATGCTGCAGCCCGTACTGAATGCGTGTGGCAAGGGCTATATCATGTATAAAATGTGTGTGCGTGTGTGTAATGGTTCACGTAAAATATGTATTCAAAAGGCAGCTTCCTTCTTCATTATATGATTATAGCGAACTCCTGTCATTTTGTAAGGCGCTCGATCCGCAACAATGCTTTTTCCCATCCATCGTCTCGGGCTGATCCGACGTGCTATAGTAAATCATAGAGTGCATATTTATGTACTCCCCCTCCCTTGTTGTATTGTGAACGTGGTAGCGAGCACGTACAGAAAGACAGAGGCTGCAGCCTCATCCATCCCATTCTTTTCCTACACTCTCTGATATATAATGTTAGTGGCTTCCTCTCTCTCATTCAAATCGGCCATGATAACGACAATAATCTGCATAAGCTCACGTTCGGCGTTTGTGTGTGTGAAAGAAGTCCTTTTTCCTCCTTGGTAGGATATCGCTTTTGTCATCAAGTAAAGTGAAACCAAGCAAAAAGGGGGAACAGAGCTGACAACAAAGCAGCGTGGCAAAAAAGGGGGCTTCCGCCATGAAAGTAACGAGGAGGTGAACATAATAACATAAGTAGAAATACATGCACGTTCACGTAGATCAGTGAAATGCAAGATGGTGAACGAAACGCCTTCTCTACACAAGAGTATTGTGGTGATCACAGGAATACAGGTGACGAAGCTTTGAAAGATCCTTGCCTTCTTGCTTAACCGCAATATTTTGTGCTTTGTATAGCAAGGCGCGGTCAGGTTAGGTCAGAGACAGCCTCGAGAAACGTGGAGGCTTACGTACGTAAAGCCACGCAACCTCGGACAGACTTGGCCTTTTCGCCTTGGCGCGCACCGGCTTCTTTGAGTCCGGGACTCGGACATGAATCGATTGACACTTCGCTGTTCACCTAACTGAGGTCAAAGTGGGTGGTCAAGTCCAGCGCTCGAGGTCGCAGAACGGGCTTCCCTTGCCTCCTGAAGGAGCCCGGTGTCTCCATCCACAACTTTCCGCATGCTGAAGATCCACTGGTGCTGCAATGGATTCGAGTGATCCCTCGTCGAAACCAGAGGATATCTCCTCAAGCAGCGCTTTGCTCAAAGCATTTTCAACCATGTGACTTCGTCACAGAGAGTCCGGGATAAACTGATCAACTCGTGCATATACCTGACTCATGTTTTCTGTTCTCAATTGTCAAGATGAGGATTGGCGTCGACAACATGGCCGGGCTCACAGGAATCTGGCTCTCAGGGCTGCAGCAGTTCCATCGGTCTTGCCAAATACTCTGCTCTACCTGTCAAAGGCTCCTTCTCTACCTCGCTCAGAAACATCAACTCCCGGAGCAAAGGAGACTCCCGAGACTCCTCCCTCGCCGCAGCGCCCCACTACGAGGACCTGAACATGTTCTTCGAGGAGGGACGGTTCTCACCGCTGGAAAAATAGCGCAAGAAACTGGACAAAAACAAGGTCAACCTTCCTTTAGGCATCGTCTTCATTACCTGGGAAAGTGATGAGCTATTCACGATGGTAGGAGATGAGCACCTCAGTCAGCACCAAATGTAGTTGTGCCTCTTCGTCAAACGTGTTCTCTCTTTCAGGATTGGGTCCCATGGTGCCGATGTACATCTCGCAGAAGTTGCTCACGTATGTCCAAGTGGCCTTGTAGAGACCTACAGTCAATTGGGCAATCTTGTATCCGTCGTCGCGGCGGCGGCAGAGGGAAGTCTAGAAGGAGGTCAATGCTCTCGAGGCTGCTCTCACAAATCTCAACAGATTGGATGAAGATACTGGCAAAGGAAATCGCATTCATCAAGACCAACTTCATCTGGCTATAACTGACATCTCTCATGGCACTGTGCTGTTGGTGGAAGAATGCATCTCAGACGCTCTATCGCCAAACTGTTCCTGATGTCTTCACTTCGCTGACTACAAGCTACATGAAGAATTTGTCCAAGGCTCCCAATGTTGACTCTGTTGACATCATTAAGAACAAATTTTGCATTGTTCTGAATGAGACGACTTTGTGCTTCCCAAGGAGAGATGGTGACAGCTTCATTGCCGCAAAGTTGTAACACTTTAAGGAATTGCACAACCGAGAGCTAGTCGAGCCTGTCAAGTATGCTCAAAAGCTCAGTGATTAGACGTTGCATTCCAAGACAATTCAGAGGACTAACGTCAGTCTAGCAGACGGCTGTTTCCACCAGAGGACCATTGGTGGTCTCGACCTCCACAGACGAACAAAGCCAAGTGCACTGAAACCTCCGGGTTTTTCAAGCTGGTTCATAGTCTGTGGAACACTCAAAGTGCAACTTCTTAAGTGCGTTGCATATCCAAGATTGCTGCGACAGCGGATGGCGAGCAGTAGTCGTCTCCGCTGGACTGTTCCCAGTGGTGAAGACATGGGTGAACATGCCAAAGGCAGACAGAAGAGGGAGGTTCAAGTGGGAGACGGTCTTGGCTATCCAGCATATGTGCCTGGCCATGGAGTAGTTGCCAGCTATCTCATCCGACTTGGAAACGTGGAGATCCATTCACTTTGGATTGTATCGGCAATCGGCTGGCGGATATTCCATACTTTAGTCCAGGCTGATAAGAAGATTCGCCTCTATGATCTTTTCAAGTACGAAAACCTCACTATTGCCAAGGTGGAGGATATAATTGGGTCAAACCGTGATACTTTTGATTTGGTGCTACGCTCCCAAAACACATTTGAGCTACTTATTTTGAGTCATGTATAGGAGGTGAGTGACATGTATCCAAATTTAAAGACATTGCCAAACAAGAACATTATGTCACTGGCGTAAGGCTGCTGCCCTCTTACCGACCTGCTCAATATGGATAAGCCTTAGCTGGACAGACTGGTCATCACACATTTAAACCTTTTAGAATATTACAGTATTTTGCATTCTTATCCCATAGCTTGGGGATTCTTACATCAATTTTTCGTAATTAATCAATTTGGTCGAAACTTTCTGTTGCCTAAGAGCAAGATTTCAATATCAGGCCACTTCAAACACCTACCAGAGCTGCGCAAATACTCCCTGCTGTTCCCATGATTTATTTAGAGTGGGTATTTTCTGCTTGCAAGTTCCAGGCACAACGCAGTTATCACCGGGTTCCTCTCATCAAATTACATCCACCAACATTTTTTATATTGAGCAATATTCCTCTAGACCCGTTATCTCTCGGAGCATCTGATTGACTTATCTCAATTTTTGAGTGGCGTCACTAGCTGGACATATCATCAAACTCTAGTTTGTCTGCACGGACTCGGGCCACTAACAAATCGATGTGGAATGGCAATATGCACTCGAAATAATGCCAGTGCCGTAGCTAAATGAACCGGATTCCTGCCTTCCTTTCTACGAATGAACAATGTCAGGGAGCATTTTGGCTGCATGAGAGCGCAATTTAGTTTGATTTTTTGATTTTTTTGTGCCGATGATGAAGTTGCGCCGATCAACCGTGCGTCTATTATCCGGATTGCACTGTAGGTATGTAAAAAAAAAGTAGGGAAGAGAGCCTTCCCTGGACTCAGCTGGAGCAGACACTGGTACAGTAGCCTGGGAACTTTGTCAGTGTTAGCTTAGTCGCCTGTGTGAACTTTTATTTTGGAGGAGATCTAAAAGACCACATTTGCACATTAGCTAGAACACCCAACTCAGTGACAAAGGTATAAATATCATGGACGCAGTTCCAGATATGCATGCCCAAAATTCATACTAGATGGTTATATCGGTACTGCTGTAGTAACCTTGCTCGCGCAACATTTTTGTGGCTAAGCATTTACGCAGACTAACATAGTCCCACATACATATAAGGTAATACAGTCTCCTTTCTTGCGCTTCCGCATCAATACAAGTCACTTTGGTTAACTCATGAAAAGTCTTGCTACTTTTTGCTTGACTTTGCATCTTAACACACATGTTTCTTCCAAAGTTGGCGTGGGGGGAAGCCATAATAAGAGACGAATGACACCGGGCTGCAACATTTCCTGCCCCCTGCAAATGATAAGCTGACATTTCCAAGGCACAGTGTTGCTCAATTGCAAGGTGAGATTTATGTCCCCTCTCCTGTTCACTCACTCAATGCCCAAGTACAATAGTGTAACATATATTTGAGGGTTCAGTTTCACCCCGTGCGCCATCAAGACGGGAAAGAGGACGCGTCCTTTTGGCAAAGTCATATGTCTTCGATAAATGAGGGAGGCAGGGAGAGGAAGAAAGCTTCAAGAATAGGTGAAAAACTTGGGGAGGAAGAAGGGGTGAACGAGATGAGAAAACAGGGCGAGGAGATTATTGCCTGCAACCCCTCCTAGGGCACTCCCAACAACCCCTCCTGCATCATTAGGCAGAAATTAGTCGTCGTCATGTCTCTTCTTTCGTATTCTTTCCGCCACCGCTGATGCCTCCTCCCCATTTTGGATCCTACCCCTTCCAACCAGCCTCCTCTGTAATGAAGTTTGGAGGAGAGGAAAAGGATGAATGGGGAATTTATCGGGGCAAATAGGGGATTGCTTGGGGGGGGAGGGGGAAAGAAAGAGGAGAGAGGTCGCGTCGACGAAGAACACGGAGAAGGAAAGAAGCGTCTCTTTGCTGTCCTGCGTCTCCTCTTCGTCTTCCCAGCTCCCATTTCCTACAGAGAGATCCGATCGAGATCCAGTTTCTTTTTACGGGAGAGGAGGAAATAGGTTTCTCTCGTGCTGTCCAAGGATTAAATTTAATCATTCCCTACTCTCCTTGACGGGAAGACAGATGCATTCGTCCGTCTGGGTGTATCGGGAACCGATTCCTGCCAGGCCTGCGAACTTTATAGTCCGGATGGACCAAAAAAGGGAGAAAAATCTACCGAGGCAAAATTTCATTGACGTTCTACTTCCCCCCCAGGTCACAAATAGCGATCAACTGGTAAAATGTTGAAGAAGCAATGGTCAAACATGCTCACGTCGAGCTTTCTATATTAATGATACATAAAATATAAAGTATGAGCTGGACTCACCTGAGTTGGTTAGATCATGGCCATCACTGACACATTGATGAAAAATCCTAAAGCTCGGGCGTCGTGCAAGCAATAAAGAGGCGCTGCCAGCGGCAGGAACTTTATCACTCCGAATTAACGTGAAAATATGGCCCTCTCCGGGAACGGAGAAAAGAAAGTTGCTCTTGAGTTTTTCGAGCCTTCTGAAAGCGGTGCCAAAACTAGGATCAAGCAATCGTATTCTCTGAAAGAAGAAGAATTCGGTTGATTGCGATGTGGCGTGTGCGATAGCAGTTTTTCGGGCTGCGGCTGACGCTTTGGCATCCTAAAATGTTTCGGCTGGGGGAAAACGAAGAGAGAAGAATTGCCTCTAGAGCTCCTTTCAGAGCTTTTTTTGCTGCAACAAAGTACGCAAACGCGTATTTGCATCCTCCATTAGATTGTGGGAGGAGGAGGGGTTTTTTTTCTAACTTAGTTCTTTCAGTTGTTCCTCTTTGATGCAAATACATGCATCCTCAAAGGAAAATTTCTCCGATGCGCGTCCATACTCGCCAGATCCCCACATATATTGCAAAGCCTTAACGCAAAGTACTTGTACACACCTACGTACTGTGACGTAGGAACGCGTGTCCGTCCATCGCAGGCCACGTGGGCCTGATTGTCTCCTCCACGGCAAGGACAAATGGGACCTTGCACCCCTTCTCCAATCCCTAGTGAACAATTCGAGCAGCTGCTCGGTTAGGTTGTACTTTCGCCTGAAGTCGTCGTAAATGCCACAGATTTAGGGTTAGGATAAGTTCTGTTCTCTTGTCCTAGCTCTTTCCGTCCTCCAAGGTGCCAATAGACCAGTTCTTCGCTCACCGCCATAGAACCATTGAAAATCAATGATTGCGGCAGCGATCACGGTGAGCGAGGGAGAACTCCTTTTGCACGTGTTTCCACTGAACGTAGTACATAAACATGATCCATGCGCGCGGGCGCGGGCGTGTGTGTGTGTGTGTGTGTGCGTGTGTGTGTGCGAGAGAGAGAGAGCGGAACGAGGTTTGTTGCGGCCTTAATTGTGGCTTTATCTCGCTCTCCCCCTCTCGTCCTCGCCCGTGGAGGCCGTGGGTGCAAAAAAGTAGGAAGCGAAGGCTCTTCTGTCTAGGACTTTTTTATGCTTCGCAAGGGAATGCCAAGGAAGACATTTGGCAATCTCAAGAGAGGGAAGAACACATGTCGAGCATTGGCCGTTGGCATCCATCAGAGACGTTGCCTCACCCGGAACCAAAAAGTTGCTCGTGGCAGAAATGCTGTACGTACAGTCCTACCTACCTGCGGGCACGTCTCTGTACAAAGCATTGGCAAAACAATGTGGAGACTTAAACTTACGAGTCTCGTGTACATACCACATCAGTATCCAAGGAGACCCATGGGACGCGGTACACGTACCATGCAAACAAACAAACTGGAGATGTATTAATTCCACTTCCCGTCATCTGACACTGACCATCTTGGGGTCATTTGAAAGCCCTTTGAATGCAAGTTCATCATATGTATAAAACCCAAGACGATATCGCATCATACAACTTCTGACTGATGATGCAAAGATTTGCTGCATTTTCTGTGCAGTTGGATGAGCACATGTCTGGAATAGAATGTCTAGAATGCAATTGACGGTTGCGTCGACCACCATTTCCATGATGACCATGATGAAGCTGGTGACGGCCACTTCGAAGCATTTTGTGAAATACTCAGCGATCGTAACTGTAACCCAATGTAGAGAATTTGTACGACTGTGTTAGCTGGGGTTTGAAAATCAAAATTTGCATCCAAAAGATTTGAGAATGTGCAATATGAATTCATCCTACTGCATGGGATGGTCTTTGCTTCATCAGTCGGACATTGTATGATTAGATCGTCTCACAGTTTTGTTCATATAACATTGCATTCAGTCAGACGGTTTGCAAACGCCACCAAGATGATTAGGTCGTAAGAAGTAAGTCTCTAATATGCTTTAGTTTATTCCTATCGAACTAATAACATTTTACGTGTGACACCGAAGGATCCGACAGCTAAATAGAGTCGCATGGAAAACCGTTTCCAGGACCAAAACGTGGGCGTGGAGAGCAATGTTGTATGAACAAGATTTATTCCTTAGTCGACCACCATTTCCTCCTCGTTCTTTCTGACCCTGATGCGGCTGTCAAGGGACTCAATTTTGCGGGCTGACCCGTACTGTACAGTGGAGTTCTGAGCTGACAACATGACGGATGCTGCCCCAAACCACGTTGTCGTCGCAAGATTCTACGGTACTTTCAGTGCATGGATGCAGTTGTCCAATGCAAAGGTTGGTACCATAGCCCAGAAGGCACTGCCTTTGCTTACATAGATGCATTTGCAGTGAAGTAAGTACCCTCATGCAGCATGCACTGTAAGACCATTGATTCCTGCATTCAACAATCGAAAGCGAGGCAATGGTTTTGATATCGAATATCGCACCAATATGGAGACACCGTTAACGACCTCATTAGATGCACCAAGTGAGCAGAGGTAGAAAGACGCTGAACTGCTGACATCGAGGTCAGCGCCACAAATGGTTCTCTGACTGAAACTCCTTCTCCACCCCTCCTGATTGACCTACGACGAGGGCTTGATACCCAGGAAATTTTCATTCTTCGAGGCCAGGAAATTTCCCAAAGAATTATGAAAAATTCCCGGAAAGAGAACGGAATTTCCATGAGTCATATTCATAAACAGACTTCAAGATTTTAGGTGACTGAAATGGGCACTTCATTTCTTCGGTGACATAATGTCATTATTTGGTGTGAAATTTTAGGTCAAATGTTACGTGAATTTTTGGGGAGCGCATCACAAGTAGGCATCACTCCTATCTAGTCAACTACTGGCCAGTTTTAGTGACCAGCGTGGCAAATCATGGAGTAATTGTGCTAACATTGCAGTTACGCGCAATACTTTACAACGTTTGAGGTGTCCGATTGAAGTCATCTAATTCACTTTTGGAATTGCGTATTGAAGGCAGTGTTGGCACGATCCTTGTCCAAATCGGAGGCATCAGTGCAGCACAAATGCACAATAGACAAACTGGCCGGCACCGTCTAAAATATTCATTTTTTGTCCAGACGAAAGTGAACGAGCTTAACCGCTCAGACTTCAAGCTTTACAATGACGCAAATCGATATTGTGTGGCTGTATTCTTAAGTATGATGTGAACTGCGGAGGAGTGGTTTTCCTCCTGTCAGGTGAGAAAGCTTTGCAAAGTTGCTCCAGAAATCGCATGAAAATCGCTGTTGTAAGCGCTTCGGAGCAGGGAAGCCCTCCCCCTCGAAACTGCCTAGTTATTTGTCAATCGTGGCATTTTTTTTCGAATCCTAGATAATGTGATTTGGCGTAAACTTCCCTTATTTTGGGGGATTTCCCGACAATCATGTTGCAATTTTCCATTTCCTCCGCCTCGTCTTCGTGTAGCTCTGCCTCTGACGTCTTTGTCTCCCCCAGCAGATATCGGGCCTCTTCTCATCGCTGTGACCAACAGCGCCACAACCTTCTCCATGTCCCCCCTCCAGTCCTGTCCGCTGTTTTGATATCGGACATTTGTTTGAGCCATACGGTACAGCAGACCTGCAGGAGTAGAGTAGGCAATCCTCCGCCTCCTGCTGCTGCTCCTCCGCAGTGAGACCCGATAATTCAGAAGTTGTCAGCGCATTGACATTTTCATTGCTTGCTGACACGGATCTGTCTCCCTCACGCGTGCGTGATTCACACAAACTGAAATAATATTACAGCATGGCTGTTCGGTTGGACGGGGAGGAAGGACCATCCAATCGACCTCGACTTCACCGGGTGCGTCAGAATTAACCGACTCTGGAAGTGAACACATATTTTACGCACCAATATTGGTATCGACTGAAACAACATTCGGCTAGCTGCAAGGTCCAGGACACGGTTTTGGAGTAAGTTCGTTGTCCGGTTGCTCAAACTAAGTAACCGAGACAGCGTGGTAAATGCTGCTCTTTCTGAAGAGACTGTTCCTCCTTCAGCCAGGTTGCAAGAAAAGAAGAGTCAGATAGTTGCAGAGCACATTAGATTTAGCCACCTTTCTCCGTCAGCAGCGAAACGTTCATTGCGTGTATTGATCAACTTCCGGGTGTACACGTATTACACTGAAATGATGCACCGTATGTAGCTCTGAAATGAGAGGCTGATGATACCTCCGAGCTGAAGCTGTCGCACTCACATTTTGTACCATCTGTTAAGCAACACTTGTTGGAGCAAATAGTTCAAGAAGTTTCATACAAGTGTTGAATCTTTCCTTTCACGGTAAATGAGTGGATTTTCAGGCCAGCCTCAGACAGTCCTTTTGAGAGCCTCCAAACCGTGCACACTGGTATCTTAGCGTCTGGCGAGCAAGACGCCGTACAAATTGGAGTCATGGAGTCCACACGTACTTGGTGCCCATGCGGGTGTGGAACCTGCACCTGACACTGTACCGCTACTAGATCCACTTGAAGTGACGCGCATCGACTGCAGGCTAGTTCTGGACGCTTTCAGTTTTGCACAGTTTCCATGCTAAAGATGGATCGACGACGGTGGGTGAGCGAAGAACTCAAACATTGCCAGATATAATTGATACCCTTTGCATCTACGTAGCTCTCCTATCTGTCCTATGTGAGCTGTCCTGGAGGGCCCAAAGCTGAGACTCAAAGGCCCTTGAGGGGTCAGTGATGTAGAGGCCCCAGCATTCAACCCATTGATGGGCGGCTGAGTGCCCCTTTACTTGGGTCCCGACTTAGCTCAGTCCACGTACCTAAAGTGCTCCAACAGATGCTATCACATGAAAAATGAGGCTAGGAAAGGGCTGCAGCAAGAAAAGATGGCTTCTCTTCAGTTCCCCCACTTAACCTCAGGCACTGCGCTGACAGAAATGGCTCAATAAATGCCGTAAGAATATTGATTCGTGGATGCGTGAAATTGGGCAGATGCTAAGACTTCCCCTGCGTACGCAGCAACGTGGTGCAGATCACTCCAGTCTCCTTGGGCCACTGCGCGGAGTAGAAAAGAACATGTGCAAATCTACGCTCCGCACTAATCAATTAACAGCAAACTCACGCGATTTCGTGCTGAAGGCTACTTGTTTTTGCTCGGCCTTCTTTTGTACAGCTCCCTCCACTCCTTGCAGGCATTCCTAGATGAATCACTTCCACTGATTACTTTGGACGGAGGAGTCGAAGGGTGCGCGTCTACTAAGCATTGGGACGCACGTACGAGAAGCCATTTTTTTCTCCACCGATCATGTGTGCGGGCGAGAAAGCTGGAATTTCCACGGGGTTGCTGCGCTGTCGAGAAGTGAGATAGGGAAAAAGCAGGACAATGCAGCTGAGGAAGAAGTTTTTCTTTTTCCCCTTGGCCCCTCTCCAAACGCTTTTCATGGTTTTGCGCGCTCACGCGAGAGGAGAAGGGGGAACAGTTCTAAAAAAAAAAAGGGGGTTGTGTCGCCTTCCCCTTAGGGCGAAGAAAAAGAGGAAACTTGTGAAAATCCCATTCAGCACGAACGTTCTGTGCTTGCTCCTTTAGCCCGGCAAAGGATTGAACAAAATCTTGTCCCAAGTAAACAGTCTGGTCCGTTGTTATTTCCAGCTACCAGTGCATATAGTGTCGGCGCGTGGTCAGATTGCTCTTCTGGCTCGCATGACCTCAACCAGTCAAAAATGTAGCATCTCCTGCTGCTGCCAAGGAGCGTTCGAAGTTGTTGTTCTTTCTCTCGAGACGTCAATGCAACGTGTATTTTTATGTTGCGTGGCTTCTCCTTGGGCTCAGGCACTGAGAGGTCGTTTTCAGCGAGGAGCAAAGTTTTTCAATAATCTGATATGTTGATTTACTCGGGCCTACAGGGCCATTTGAAGTCATGGGTTTTATTTCTTGGGAGTGCGAAAATCACGCACTCTACATTCAATGATGGCTTGCACCAAAATGGTTAATTGTCCTTACGGATTAGAATTCATGAAGAGTGACCAGGACAAAACGCTCCATCTCGAGCTAAGTACACTTTTCACAGAACTAGGTCACGTGCCACTGGACTCAAGTTGTGTGTAGAGTGAGCGCGCCTTAATATTAAGCTTAAAACTAGAGAGAACACCAAAATCTGATAGAACACTTGATACCAGGTGTAATTCTGGAGAGAAAATTGAGGGTAAATGAGAGAGATAGAAAGAACTCAAATCGAATTAACATACAGTAACACTGGACTGAACGATCTGGTGAACCTTTAAATTGAGCTCCAAATTGCAACTACTGGTGCCGTTTAGTATGCCTGCCCCATCATCTTGCTCTGAGCCGAGTTGACTCTGTTCTGATCATAGAACGATTTCATTGTTGGGCCACCACCTCGTTCGTTTTTCACGGGCTCCTGGAGAGCATTGAGACGTGTTCTCCAGCTGTCGAGGGTTATTCGTCCTCCTGGTGAGGCCTGGAAGGTCGTCTGAGGGGTGGTGAAGGTGGAGGTGTAGAAGTTGCTGCCGCTTCGGAAGTCGGTGCACGAGTGACAGGGGCGCGGCATTCTCCGGCTTAAGTACTATCTGAAAGGTACTTGACCAGAGTACACACGAGCTCAATCCAACTGGCTCACCAGAACGATCCAGCCAGAAATTCTTATCACACTAGGGTCACAACTGGTACATGTACATAGGATAGAGCAAAAGCTCAACACGAAGCATACAGAGTGCGTCAGCCAAATCCGTCACTATGGTAAAATTGCAAAAATGGAAAAAATATTTAAGTAAGAGTAACAATAATGCACACACAGCTTGTTTGGATATATTGCCATGATTTTATTCAATGTGGTCTCCTTCAGCCTCAATAACACGCTCAACACGTCCTCTAAAGGCCACACAAGCCTTCTGGACCTGTGCAGGGTTGAGCTCCTTGCACCCTTTTGTCACGGCAACCTCCAGGTTGGCCACAGAGGTGTGGGATGTCTTGCAAGCCTTGCCTTCCAGCACTCCCTATAGGAAATAGTCACAGGGGTTCAAATCAGGAGAGCTGGGGGGCCAGGTTTTCTTGTTGTCACAAGTCACAGACATTGTCCTCCAGCCAGGCCTGCATCTTCTTGGAGGTGTGAGCAGGTGCTCTGTCCTGCTGGAAGACGTATGGACGTCCGGCGGCGACCTCCTCTATCCAGGCTTCACTTTGTGCTCCAGGAGCTTCAGGTACTCGTCTGTGTTCACTCTGATGCCCTTCTCGAAGAACCAAACCATGGCGATGCCAGTGCTGCTCATGATGCCAAAGCACATGGTGGAGGCAGGGTTCTTACTGCGGTAGACGAAGGGAACATCTTCAGGGTTGGCCACAAGCCATCTGTCATTGCGCCTGTTGGTCTTCTGGTCCACCTTGAAGATTTTTTCGTCTGTGAAGAAATGAATCTGGCCGGCAGGGGCATTCTTCACTTTGGCCAACAGGTGCTTGGAGATGGCCAGCCTCTTCTCCTTCACGGACGTCGTGAGGAGGTGTCGCACTCGCAAAACATACGACTTGTAGCCCAGGTCGTCCTTCACAGCTCGCCTGATGGTGGCCTCACTCACTCCTCGCTCCTTGGCAAGGCCATGCATGGAGGTGTCGGGGTTGGCATCGATGGCATGCTTCAGCTCGTCCACAAAGTTGTTGTCCCGGACTTTGTTCATTGGAGGGGTACCATGGGGCTTTCTGCTTCGAGGATGGTTTGGCGTCTCACCTCCTCCATGGTTTGTTTTGGTTCAAACACAACAATTTTCGCTTGAAATGGCGCCTAAAGGTTGCGACTTACTGTCCAAAACAGCAATTTGTAAACAAACAATTTCTTCCAAAGATTTTGAGGATTTACTAAAGTGGCGGAGTTGGCTGACGCACTCTGTAGAACATGGAACCTTTTACTACACGATGATGATAGAGACGACGACAGAAATAACGAAAAAACATCAACCATTTCACTCTCTCTACATATGCGCGCATGTGCGCGCACATTAATCCTTGCCAATTCAGTCACTGCCGCACCAATTGCACCATCCTTATGCTCCAAACTGACTAATTTTGCTTCAGATCGGCCATCTCTGCCCTAACTGCGCTCCACATTGGCTGCTTGTGCTCCACCTCACCTAACCAAACGCTGATTGCCCCGGCTGCTGCTCCAGATACTTTCAATTCAACATTCAAGCAAGGCCTACAAGTTCCTTTGAGCACAAGCAGGTGATTGATATGACAATGAACTGAAATGATCAATTTAGAACACACATGCACCATTTTGACTCACACTGAATTGTGCATTTTAGGCGCAAGCACAAGACAGTAACAAACAGTTGGGACGGAGGCTGATTGCGAGAACCAGCAGTCAGTATCAGTCAGTTGGTATTCAAATTTGGCCGCTTTCAATACGGCCGCATCATAGTCCTAAAGTCCTTGTTTTAAGGGGGAAAGTGATCTCTGCCAGTTTTTAGGTACTTTTGAGGTAAGTTTGAATGTGCCGTAAAGGTTGGGCCAAAATCCGCAGAGACGGTGAATCCTCAGGTGACTTAGAATTGACTTCCGAGCGAGACCAACGTTACAGCCAGCTGCAAATTAAAATCTTTCGTGCTCTCTGGTGTCAAACTGTGGTCAATTGTCTCTCCTCTTGTCTGTGTACAAGTTCCTTTCTGCTGCATACGCGCGGAGGCACGTGCACTGATCAACGCCGTGCAATGAAGTAGTTCCAGGTCGAGTTTGGTCGAACTCGAAAATTTGACTTTCAGCCTTTGAAAAATCGAAATTTGTAGGTCGATTTTCAAAATACGAATTCGAATACTGAGATTGCCCATTCGGCTTTATTTCTAGCACCCTCACTACTGCCACGGACAAGAAAGAGACATGGACAGAGTGGTGGTTGAAGCAGTTGTGTGATTCTCACACAACTACAATGTTAGCAGTGTCAGTTTTAGTATCACTCTAATGCTTACTATATATTCGACAAGTGTGGAAAATGTGTTAAGACATCTGTCCGTCACAAATGGACTTTTTCGGCTTTCATCGAAAGCCTTCAATGGGGAGGTATCTTGGTACATTTTTGCGGATCTCGTGACCTGCCTCCGTTGAAAAAACGACTTATGAAAGAAAATTTTGTTTGGCAAAAATGGCCAGTTGCTATCATTCATAAATTTAGCTGCAATCCTCCCCTGAACTTTGACACTTTTTTGCTCGTTCCTGGTGAAAAAGCATTTGAGAATCACTCAGAAGTTCGCTCGTGAGAGTGACTTTTGCATATTTTGGGGGGAAAACAAACAGTTCTTTTCTCCATCTTAGTCCAGGGTCTCGCTTAGTCTCTCTGGTTTTATCGGCCCTGGCCAAAACTCGAATACAAATTGGAAACTTAATATTTCCACCAACATCGAATTCGAGATTTTGACTTAGAAACGCTGCCGTGCTTGTTGTTGGTTGTATTTTCCTTCGCGACCTCGTTGTCACACACGAACACTGATCTCTCGCAGCGAATGTTCAATAATGCGAGGACTCCAAATAACCCTCCTCTATTTCCTCCTCATAGGTTGTTGAGTCATCAAACTATGGTGTCCTCCTATTTCTCCGATCAATAGTAACAGCAGGAAGAGAGAATCAGTGGATCGGAGAATACGATGAATAATGAAAGGGAGATATCGTTCCTGCTAATCATCTCAGTTTCTCTCTCCCCGCTTCGCCATTACCGGAAAGAAAGACCTAAATTAAGTGCACCGAATATACAGTTCACGCACATACATGAGTATATCTACGGTAGATAAGGGTGTGCTGCAGTTTGTGCATCGGGGAAGTTGTGCTTAAAATGATTGCCCATTGCTTCTTCGTGCATTCTGGTCTTGCCTGTGACACTGTACAAGGTTGAAAAAGTTCGGTAAGACGCGAGATATCTTAATATTGCTAAACTACTCTTCGATTTATTTAATTTTTATGCTGGGAAGCATAATGGTTTACAACTTACTTAAGAAAGAAAAAGTTCAAAATGTCCTCCTCCTCAAGAACAACCAGCTCAAGACACAGTTTCATGTGCACAGGCGCCATGCACCACTGATTCTTCGGGAATGCTGTCCCATTCCGTGACGATGGAGGACTTCAGAGACTCGATGTTGTTGTGGGGGAGTTGTGCGAGCCCCAGCCTCATGGATGGACATGGTGGAATGGTGAGATGGGACCTCATGGTGGGATAATCCATTAATGACATTGAGGTCAGAGCTTGATGGTGGCACACGAACTTGCTCCAGAAGTCAGGAGACGTGTCTTGCAGAAGTCTTAGGCAATAATCACACCATGAGCTGAGTCCTGCCGGGACAAGTCGACTCCTTCACGGTGCTTCTTCAGCCAGGGGAACACTTGATCCTCCAGCATCTTCACATCAGCATCAGTGAAGACTTTTGCGACTGTCAGACATCAAGTCAACCCACACCATAGCATAGGCCAGCCTTTGCTTCTTGAAGACACTATGCACCTTTTGGGGGATATCTTCAGCCCTCTTGGCCAGAACACCGCATTCTGGGCATTATGGACAGTTTGGATGGTGAATACTTTTTCATCAGTAAAGAAAATATTGGACTTTGTGTGCCAAAATAAAGTCTCTTCCTGCGAAGGAATCTTCTCTCTCTCCTTGTTCCTCATGAAGTCTCAGAAAGTAGCAGTAACTTGACTCTTTTAAAAGGTGGGGCAGTCTGAAATCAGTTCAGATGATGTCAAACATTGTTCCACTTTCTCCTCCTCGGTCAGTTTTCCAATTGCGCGCGTGATTTTGCCTGACCGAGCTATTCGACGCGGTCCTGTGTCCATGCAGTCTGGGGTTGGTCACTGCTTGGCCTGTCATTGGTCGAGCCTGTCTTGATTAATCTCCAAACCACGTTGTAGACTGCCTCGTAGGTGACTTTTAGCTTCAACAGGATTTTTACGAGTTGCCAGGCTATGGCCAACATGGTGAAGTGTGATCCTGGTCTCATTGATACCGTGCTTGGCGATATCGCGGCCATCAATGAAATGATGAACAGGTGACTGTTGTTTATCTGTCTTCAGCCTTAAGTGTCAACAGCATTTGGCGTGAAATGTAATTGTCCAAACGATCTTACAAGGTATCAAGGTCAAGGCATTTTTGTCAAAGTTTTTCAATACCCTGTACCGTCGGTACTGTACGTTGTACTCACATGCAGGAAGTTGGGACTTTGACCCTCATGTCCATCCAGCATTTATGTTCATCACCATTTAAGTCAAATGTTTTTCTTGAAAAATCATAGGTACATATTTTTGGCATTGGATACAAATGCGTATGACCCTTTAGGTCACAACAAAGGATTTTTGAATTTTCATAAAATTTCGTAATGCTTCGTGGTGTCTAGAAGCCCAGCCCATCGAGGCGTGGAACAAATGTCAAGGACTCATTAGTTGCTGGCTCTCTTTACTGCAGTCCCCACCCAAATTGACAGAGCCGAGCATCAGCTGAGAATCTTTTTCATCAATTAAAATGCACGTTTCTGTAACTGTATTTAACAGATACAGAGTAGTTGTCTGAGTAGTGGTCACGATATAAGAGGACTGAAACATCCCAGTCAAAGTCTCAGTGTCCGTCTCCCACGACACTTGCCCTTTACACACAGCCTTACTTAGCTGAGAAGATGTTAGTTGAGCATAGTTTAATTTAGTGTAACTGCATTGACTTTGGATGGAAAGTGAAAGCCTCAGTCTGATTTAAGGCTACTGACTGGGCAAATCCCAAACTGGCTGACTACGAGTCCCCACTGCAATACATGTATTATAGAGCCGATCTAAAGGAATCTGAGGTGACGAGAATTCATAATTGGTAGTGACTGGAGCATTCCCACGAGATGATTCCAAATCAATTCTTAGATGACGCACTCAAGTAGCTTCTTTCAAATTTTGACAAACATGACCAGACTGTGGATCTACGAAAACCGACTGGAACATGAATAACTTGTTCGACAATTCGCATTGTGCACACGCGCTCGTGCATGCGCAGTGTGAGTTAAATTCGTTCTTACTGTACAGTCTTGTTGAATGCATGTTCTACTGTAAGTTCGATGGATCGTACTATGATAAGGTGATCTGGACTGGACTGTGCTCATGTACTTTGATGAAAAGGGTCTGAGTACTCGGGTATCTCTTGTCTCATCGCCTCGTGAACCTCGGCCACTCGTTCAAAGGCATCCGAGCCAGCAACATCGCGGTCGTCTTCTACACGTGCCAGCACAACTACCTGGGGTCCGGTGGAGAACGCGGATCGTTCTTGACGGACGGGCTTCAAGGGAAGTGTTTCGGGCCATTACCAGCGTTGCGTGGACGGGGTTTGAGGAGGCCAACGGACTGGACAACTTCTACATGATGGACAGGACGGGGAGCGAGGTGAAGGGCAGGCCTGAACTAAGACTAGAACCTAGTAGTGGGCTCAAGTTCAGTTCCAGTCATCTTTCCATGTGAACGTTCATGTTCTTACCATCTAAGTTGCTTAAGATCACTTTGTGTTCCAGAAGATGCCAATTATATCATATCTCTAGTATCTAAGAACGAGTGCAGTTTTAAGCTTAAGATCAGCCACCACTACTCGAGCTCCGCGGCACGTAACTCTAAAAGTTCTGGTGTAAGCGTACTTTGCTTGGGTATGAGCACTTTGTCCTGGGTCGCTTA